>Ga0209639_1002788_pt1 | contig 12874 bp, 8 predicted proteins | sample EPASupsiteHSE605_FD_187268 | JGI IMG/M metagenome (GOLD analysis project Ga0209639, IMG submission 187268) | Bioremediated contaminated groundwater from EPA Superfund site, New Mexico - Sample HSE6-05 (SPAdes) (version 2) | ecosystem: Environmental > Aquatic > Deep subsurface > Groundwater >...
TGCCTCTACGGAAGTACCCAAAACCTGTACACCGTATTTAGCCAACGTACCGCTCAGGTAAAGCTCGGTTCCACAATTCAATGCCGTTTGTCCCCCGAAAGCCAGCAGAATTCCATCCGGTTGTTCTTTCTTTATAACCTCTTCTACAAAATAAGGAGTGATAGGGAGGAAGTAAACCTTGTCGGCAATACCTTCCGATGTCTGAATTGTTGCGATGTTTGGATTCAGTAATACTGTATGGATGCCCTCTTCTTTGAGCGCCTTGAGTGCCTGAGAACCTGAGTAATCAAATTCGCCTGCCTGTCCGATTTTAAGGGCGCCCGAGCCCAGTACAATTACTTTTTTTAGTCCGCTTTTAGCCATTGTAATTGGATTGTTTTGTTTATGAATATATTATTATAGAATGTTCTGTTCGTTTAAAAACAAAAAAAATGCGTTAGTAAAAGTAACTAACGCATGCTATATAAACAAGTTATATTTCCAAAAATAAAGAAATGACCAGTATCGTCTAACAGGTAACCCGAAAAATAGGATGGATTGTCCTTGTATGTTATATCGTTCATGTCTTATCTGTATCTAAAATTTCTGCAAAGGTATTACTTTAATGGATATGTGTCAACCTTTTTTACAAATACTCTGTAAAATTTGCTAACTTTGCCCTTCGAATTTAAAGAATATAAAACGTAGAAACAAGATATGGAAACAGTAGTAAGTGGCATCAGGCCAACTGGAAACCTGCACTTGGGGAACTATTTCGGTGCAGTAAAAAGTTTTCTGCAGATGCAGAATGAGTATAATTGCTTTTTCTTTATCGCAGACTGGCATTCGCTGACTACCCATCCGCATCCCGACAATATTGTTTGTGGAGTAAGGAAAATTCTGGCGGAATACCTGGCTTGTGGTATTGATCCCGAAAAGGCAACCATTTATGTTCAAAGCGACGTTCGCGAAGTGTTGGAGCTCTATCTTTATCTGAATATGAATGCTTATTTGGGAGAGTTGGAACGCACGACGTCATTCAAGGAGAAGGCCCGTCAACAGCCGGAAAATGTTAATGCAGGTCTGCTTACTTACCCCACACTGATGGCTTCCGATATCATTATCCATAAGGCTGCTAAGGTGCCTGTAGGAAAGGATCAGGAGCAGAATATGGAAATGGCTCGTAAATTTGCACGTAGATTCAATACATTCTACGGAGTAGATTATTTCCCGGAACCAGCCTCTTTTTCTTTTTCAAATAAAGCGGTGAAAGTACCCGGACTTGATGGTTCCGGAAAAATGGGCAAGTCTGAAGGAAACGCAATTTACCTGATTGACGATGAGAAGACAATTAAAAAGAAGGTCATGAAGGCGGTTACCGATGCAGGCCCAACGGTTCCAAATAGTGAGAAACCAGAGCCTGTAGAGAACCTGTTTACCATGATGGAGATTGTTTCCTCGCAGGATACATATAACTACTTCAACGAAAAGTATGCCAACTGCGAAATTCGATATGGAGACATGAAGAAGCAGCTGGCCGAAGATATTAACCTGTTCTGTTCTCCTATCCGCGAGCGTATCCTTGATATTGCAGCCAATACGGATTATATGGAGAAGGTGGCACGCCAGGGTGCAGAAAAGGCGCGTGAAAGTGCAGCCAAAACGATACGGGATGTACGCCGGATTATTGGTTTCAAGGCTTACTAAAAAGTAATCGGATCTAATATATAGCGAAGATGTACCTGAAGAAAGGTATCTCTTCGCTTTTTATTTAACCTTTTTTGCAAAACAATACAGGATTGCCCGATTGTTTAATTAAAACATATGATACTATGGATATGGAAGGATTTGCAGGGAAATATGTTTTTGTAACCGGTGGAGCTAAAGGCATCGGCCGGGCTATTGTCTGTATGTTTGCAAAAGCCGGAGCCAAAGTTGCCTTTTGCGATTATGATAAAGAGGCAGGCGACCAGCTAAGCTCCGAGTTGTCCAATACTGTTTTGTTTTATAAAGTGGATGTTACCGACGAAAATCGGCTGCTGGAGGTAATGGATCTATTGTTTCAGCGCTGGGGTACCCTGGATATTATTATTAACAATGTGGGGATAATTCAGTTTTCTCCTCTCACAGAAACAACGTTGGAGCAGTTTGACCGGATATTGGCTACCAATCTGCGCCCCGTATTTATAACATCACAGGCGTTGGCTATACAGCGGAATACACCGGAGGGAAAGACTCGGTACGGACGTATCGTTAATATAGCCTCTACACGTTACCTGATGAGTGAGCCGGGTTCCGAAGGATATGCTGCATCTAAAGGCGGAATTGTTTCTTTAACTCATGCACTTGCTATCTCTTTCAGTGAATATGCAATCACTGTAAATTCAATAAGTCCGGGATGGATTCAGCATACAGCTTACGAAATGTTGTCGGATGCCGATCATAAGCAGCATCCTTCGGGTAGGGTAGGGACTCCCGATGATATTGCGCGGACCTGTCTTTTCTTGTGTACTCCTGAAAACGATTTTATTAATGGACAGAATATAGTTGTTGACGGAGGGATGACTAAAAAGATGATTTATCTGGATTGATTCATCGTTATAAATCCTTTTGCTGCAACAACTCCTGAATCGTTTTATGTAATACCTCCTTTTTGATTGGTTTAGATAGGTATGAATTGAACCCGCTCTCAAGGATGCGTTGTTCATCCTCTCCAAATGCAAAGGCCGTCACCGCAATTACAGGTATGTTATTGTCTGTTTCCCTGATAATTCTAACAGCTTCGTAACCATCCATTTCAGGCATTTTTATATCCATCAGAATTAAATCGGGATTGATCTCGGAAAAAATCTTTACAGCTTCTTTTCCATCTTTTGCATGAAAGATGCGGTATTGTTTTAGCATAGCTTCATAAAGCCGGAAATTACTCTCATTGTCTTCTGCTATCAACAGCGTATTTTTCTTTTCGGTTGATTCGGGAGCCGTTTTGGGAGTTATTGTCGTCGGATCTGTTTTCCTAACAGGCTCGTAGGGTAATGTAAACCAAAAGGTAGAGCCTTTACCTTTTTCAGACTTTACTCCGATTGTTCCACCTAACCGCTCAATAATCATCTGGCAGATGGAGAGGCCAAGTCCCGTTCCCTGGGAGAAGCTGTTTAATTTTACAAAACGTTGAAATACTTTTTGAGCCTCTTTCTCACTAAATCCACACCCTGTATCGGTAACATAAAAGTATATTTCATTGCCGTACACCCTGTAACCAAAGGTGATGCTGCCTTCTGTAGTGAATTTAATGGCATTGTTTATGAAATTGGTAATAACCTGTAATACCCGGTTTTTATCTGTTTTAATTATACAGTGCGGTTGCTTTTCAATAAAGGATAGCTGTACCTGTCTGTCAACTTTCAACTTGTAACTTCCCTCGATTTCCGAGAGTAGATTATTTATATTTACTTCAGTCTTAATAAACTCGAGCGTGCCGGCTTCAATTTTGGCCAAGTCGAGTATGTCGTTGATAAGCTGTAGCAATACTTCGTTGTTGCTGTTTATAATATGCACGTATTCATCTTTGTCTTGTTGGTCTGTTGCCGAGGCGAGAAGTCCTGAAAATCCAACAATGGCATTGAGCGGAGTCCGGATTTCATGACTCATGTTGGCTAGAAATGCCGACTTTAAGCGATCCGATTCTTCTGCATGTTCTTTAGCTTCGCGGAGTTCGTTCTCGATACGTTTCTGCTCTGTTACGTCTTCTGCCTTCACCACTACGCCCGTTACATTGTTTTTGCTATCCAGTATCGGATTTGCCAGAATGTGTACATATTTCTTTGTCTGATATTCGTTAGTTACTTCTGCAACCTTTTTGGTATGAATAGCTTTGGTAATCGGACAATTCGGACAAAAGTCTTCTAGAGAACCGGACGAGAGGCAGCTGTATTTCTTACCATTGATAGAACGGCAATAGAAAGGAACCTGATTACTCCACTTAACTGTATACTGAGGGGTTACAAACTTAATGGAGGATTTGATGTTGTTCAGAATGATCAGGTTATCCTTTTCAACGTCCAGCAAGTGATCTTTCAGATTTTTATTTCGGATGTAAAAATAGAGTCCGGTAAAACAAAATAAAATCAGCAGTATAGTTATTACTACCAGAATCTCATATTTATAGCGGATGAGGGGAGATATGCTTTCTCCTTCAAATACTGAAAACTCAGGTAGAACCTCTCGGGATATATGCATCTCCTTCAGTTTATTTACCTCAAATTTGTATATATTTGGAATGGTAATCTTCTTTAATTCATTATCTGTATTCTTACGGCTAAGAGTCTGAATTACTTCTTGTGCTAGATCTGCTCCCTGATTACGATATTGAGGAATATAACCACCCATTGCCCAATGTCCGAGTCCCACTGATGTGATTGTGAAGGCCGGAATGTGAGGATTGGCAGACATCATGCTGTAAGTGGCATTCCCTATATAATAACCTTCGCTTATGTCTACCCGCCAAGTACCCAACAGAATGGCGGTGTTGGGTGGAAATTCCTGTATTTGTTTACTTATCTCGTAGATATTGTTTTTTCTCCCGTCAAGTCTGATCAATGTTAGTTCCGGATGTTTTTTGAATTCCTGTACTACGATGGATTGGAGTGCCAGGCCTCCAAAGCTGTTATCTGTAACCAATGCTATGTTTTTAGTTTCCGGATACAGCCTTTTTATCAGGTCAATATTCTTTTCAATATTGTATTCGTAGAATATGCCGTGAATGAGTTGGTTATGCTTAATTTTGTCAATATAAAAGGCTTCGGGCTCCCATGTGTTAACTGAGGAGATGGAGTCGGGAAGCATGAGGGAATTGCTGCTAACCATTCCACAAACCAATGGTATTTCCTTGAATTCGGAAGGGTTTACAGAGAGATAAGAAGCCCAGGCTTCCTGCCCCAGTATTAAGATTGCGGATGGCTTATTCTTTTCGCGGTATTTAGAAAGAATTCCAGTCATTCGGCTTTTCCAGCTATTAGCTTCTGGCAGGCTTTTGCAGTTCATGTTTTCAATAACGATCTGCTGCTTGCCGCCAAGTTTGTGGTAGGCATCTGCAAACGTGGTGATACACTGCGTTGTATTTCGGGTATCAGGGTTATAAGAGCTGATAATTAGAATCGGATTTTCTTCCTTTGCAAATGATTGAAAAGGAATGGCTATCCCTATACACAATATAAAGACACGCAGGAATAAGAGAATAGTATGCAATGGAGGCAGATATTTTTTCATTTCAGGTAACAGATTGCTTCTCAGTTAGATTACTTCTTCTGACAAATATAAAGAATAATTAGGTTTTTCAATGTCATCCGGTGCCAAAAATACTAGATTGTGTGGATAACGGTTTCACAAAGACAAAAAAAGAGCCTTTCTTCACAGAAAAGCTTTTCTTTTAACAAGATCAACTAATAGAAAAACATCTTGTTCTCATCATTATCTTATATGCTTATATAATTAGCTAGTTACTGATATAGCAATTACAGTATCTAAATTATATATGCAAAGATAGCCTCACCAGATAGCTGCTGCAATACCTATCTATATGTATATTTTTTTTGAGCGATACCTAGATTGAGGGATATGTAGTAAATCTGTTCAGTAAAGGCTGCGGATTATTGGATAATATTCAGTTCATTTGTGAATAAATTGAAATATAGAACTATTTGTATAAAATATATTCCTTCTTCTTTGTTGTATAGTTGAATAAAAGGAAAAAGAAGTATATTTGAAAATAGAATTTTACAAAAGATTGATTTATGTACAGGAAAGGAAAATATAGAGAGACTGATAAGATGAGTGACCTGATAGGCGACAATTATCCCATGCTGTTGGTGATGAGCCGTTTTGGGATTCCTCTTGGGTTTGGAGAAAAGAATGTAAAAGAGGTCTGCAAGATGCACCATGTTGATGCTTGTACGTTTCTTACGGTGGTAAATTTCTTATCGGACGATTCCCACGATACACCTATCCTGTCTGATTGCTTTTCAATGGAGGCGCTGATATCTTATTTACAAAATTCTCATACCTATTTTCTTGATTTCAGACTGCCAAATATCCGCGAAAAGCTTGTTAATGCTATCCATAATTGCCCAAAAGATGTTGCCTTTGTCATTATTCGCTTTTTTGATGAATATGCAGAAGAGGTTTTTAAGCACATGCAATACGAAGAGAAGGTTGTTTTCCCTTATGTAAAGGGGCTGTTAAAAGGAGAAAAAGACAGCCGGTATAATATTTCCATCTTCAAGAAAAGGCACGATCAAATCGAGATGAAGATTATTGAACTAAAAAATCTGATTATTAAATATTATCCAGCCGAAGGTGGTAATTTACTTAACAGTGTATTATTCGATATTTTTGCTTGCGAACAGGATTTGGCATCACATAGTAAAGTGGAAGATTTTCTTTTTACTCCGGCAATTCTTGAATTGGAAAAAAATCAATGTTAAGTTATGACCATTAATTTGAATATCGTAGTTGCCGATCCTTCCGTAATTATTAGGTGCGGTATTGAGGCTACATTGAAACGGATTCAGGGGATTCGTTTTCATATAGATGAAGTTTCGGCTATCGATACTTTGTATGAATTTCTAAAGAAGCGTAAGCCTGATATTTTAATTATAAATCCAGCATTGTTAGGGTATGCTTCCCTCTCTTTGTTGCGGGAAGAATGCGCCTGCCCGAAGCTGAAATGCGTAGCTTTACTCTATGCTGTGGCAGAGCGTTCGTTATTGAATCAATACGATGAGTTTATTACAATATATGATACGGCAGAGGATATAAAAAACAAGCTCGAGAAAATGTCAATCCACGAGGAAGAGGATAAAACGGAGGATGATGAAGAACTTCAAACCTTGAGCAGCCGTGAAAAGGAAATTGTAGTATGTGTGGTGAAGGGACTTACCAACCGTGAAATTGCAGAACAGCTTTATTTGTCGGCTCATACTGTAATTACTCATAGACGCAATATTGCAAGGAAACTCCAGATTCACAGTGCAAGCGGTCTTACTGTTTACGCGATTGTTAATAAGTTGGTTGAACTGGGAGATATAAAAAAATAACCGATCAAGTTCTCAGTAAGAAGCTTGACCGGTTATTCCTTTAATTTTCAGATTTTCTACTTTTTAGAGAAGAATTCTTTCTCTTTCCATTCCCTCATCAGATCGGACATTGTTTCTTTCACACTCATTATGCGGCTTGCACGATAGGCGTTAGAGCCGGCAAATGCGTATCCATTGTTGAAGTTCCCTTTAAATGCATTGTAAAGCGCAAGCATGATGCAATAAGGACTTTTGGATATATCACATGTTTTAATGCAGTGAAAAGGACATGATTTGGGTTGTTTGATTCCCTCTTTAACCTGCTGAATAAACGAACTGCCAATAGCTCTTCCGGGCATTCCCACAGGACTTTTAATTATTTCGATATCCTCCTGTCGCGCTTTGATATACTGCTCTTTAAAGGCAGCAGATGCATCGCACTCATCAGTGGTTACAAAACGGGTCCCTAACTGTACGCCTGATGCTCCAAGTTCCATCATGCGATAAATATCTTCTCCCGTGTAGATTCCTCCTGCTGCTATCACGGGAATTTTTTTGTTGTACTTTTCTTCAAAAAGAGCGACCTCCTGGACAACTTGAGGCAAAATTTCTTCTAAAGAAAAATGTTCATCTTCCAACTGGTTTTCCTTATAACCAAGGTGACCACCAGCTTTTGGACCTTCCACGACTACTGCATCGGGCAGGTAATTGTACTGGCTCATCCATTTTTCGCAAATAATGCGAACTGCACGGGCTGAAGATACGATGGGTACAAGCTTAGTCGTGCTGTCTTTCTGCAGAAAGCTTGGCAAGTCGAGCGGAAGACCTGCTCCACTGAAGATAATGTCAGCCTTTTCAGCTATGGCTGTCTTTACCATATCAGCAAAATTCGTCATGGCAACCATCACGTTTACACCGATAATACCTTTTGCTTTCTCGCGAGCTTTTTTCAGCTCTTCTTTAAGTCCGAGAATACTTGCTTCACCAAAATTACTGGAGAGTTTATTATATAAAAGTCCTAATCCGGCGCTGGAGATAACGCCGATGCCTCCTTCGTTTGCGACTGCCGAGGCCAGGCCTGATAAGGAGATGCCTACGCCCATCCCACCTTGGATAATGGGTACATGAACCTTTAGGTCTCCGATTGTCAATGTTTTCATCTGAATTGTTTCTAAATACAGGTCACAAAGTTAATACATTATATGGATTCAAGTAAATTAATGAAATAAATATTGCACAGGAGGCGTGAAATTGTGCAACAAAAAAAGAGCTACCCAATATCAGGCAACTCTTTTAAGTATATTTATTGCTAAACAATTAGTTTACGGGGATATATCCCACATCTTTTACTGTTTTCTGACCTTCGGCAGAAAGAATGTGATCGATAAACGGTTTTACTTTTTTCTCATTCTTAACATCGTAATAATAGAAAAGAGGACGTACAACCGGATATGATTTGTTTTTTGCATTGGTAAAAGAGGGTTCTATATACTTTTTGCCTTTATCATACGATATATGAATTGGTTTTACCTCCTTATTCAGGTAGGCGAGTCCTACGTAGCCAATGGCTCCTTTGGTCTGACCAACAGACTGAATAATAGCTCCGGTGGCAGGCATGCTTAAGATTCCATTCTTATAATTCTTATTTTTCAGTACACTTTCTTTGAAGAATTCGTATGTTCCTGATGACGTTTCGCGCGAATAAGCTACAATCTTAAGATCGGCTCCCCCAACTTCCTTCCAGTTGGTTATCTTACCTGTAAAGATTGCTTCTACCTGTTCGCGAGTCAGGTTCGTAACCTTATTTGAGGGGTGAACAACTACAGATAATGCATCATAGGCAATAATTACCTCTTTGGTAGTTTTCCCTGATTGTTGCAATTTAACCTTTTCATCGAATTTCATTTTACGAGAAGACATGGCAATGTCGGTTGTACCTTCCATCAGGGCAGAAATACCTACTCCGGAACCACCTCCGGTTACTGTTATTCTGGCACTTTTGTTTTTATTCATGTAGTTTTCGGCTTCCGTTTGAGTAAGCGGCAGCACAGTATCACTTCCTTTTATTTTCTGCGCAAATACATTCGAGGTAAGAAGGCAGGCCATAGCTGCCAGTAAAATTGTCTTTTTCATTTTCGAATTGCTTAGTTGATGAATGTAACCTATTAAAATTTATATTGTAAACGTACTGTAAGCACGTTGTCTTTTCTATCACTTTCGTATCCGCTTACGTTGGCACTTTTCTCATTAGAATTGATTTCATAATAAGCCTGCAGTCTCACGTTCTTGCTGAAACGGTATAAGGCTCCTATTCCAATGGTGCTTTGCGCCAGATCAGTTTTGCTTGTATTTGATCCTGCAAGTCCGATTTCGTCCTTTTGTATATCTGTATTGGGATCGTAGGTGTCATATTTCAGCACTGCCGAGAATGGCGTCGATCCGATATCTTGTATCAGGTAGAAGAAGTAACCGATAAACGGACGTTTGTATAATGCATTTTCCGGCAAATTTGTGGGACGTGCACTGTAATTCGGACTTTTACTGCTTCCTGCAATTCCAGGTTGGATCCCCAGCAATCCTTCTGCTCGCAAGGTTGTTTTACCCATGGCAGTAAGTATGCTGAACTGACCATCCATGCCTACGTATTCACGTTTCATATAAGTGCCTGTTGTTCCTTTGTCGACTACCCTAAACTCTTTTCCAACCATTTCATAGGCAGTAGTTGTAGGGTTGTAAACGCTTCCGTTATAGTAAGAAACCCCAAGACCCCATTGGGCATAATCTCCAATTGTTTTTTCGGCACCCAGACGTCCGATAAAGTCTTTGCGGCTATCGGTTTCTTTATTGATGCTATTTCCTGCAAAAAGACCGGCCTCCAGCTTTAGAAAATAAAACTTGCTTTCCTTTACCGGCTGCAAAGTAAGCATCGCTCCCAAGTCTCTCTCGTCAGGGAAGAAATCCTGTATGATTGTTGCACGTTCAGGACTTTCCAGGTTACTCGTTGAATAAGGAATTTCGTATCCAAACGGACGGTTAAAAACGCCGACAGTCAGACTGCTCCTTTTGGTCCAGGGATCTTTTACTCCGATGTATAAATCCCGGTAACTTACTCCTTTGTCGTTCACCTCAATCTGAACAGCCCCGGTACCGATCCCATCGTTGTATTCGAACTTGATACGACCACGTCTTATTCCTATACGGTTAAAGCCTGCATCTGCATTTTCATTCTTGTCGCCAACTTTAAGAGAGGCATCTTCTTCACCATATTGATACTGTCCCTGTATGTAAGCCGAAGCTTTGAATTTGCTTAACCCTTTAACGAGCTTATCCAATGTTTCGCTCTGTTCTTCCAGAGCTGTAATTCTTTTTTCCTGGTCGTTTTCCGGTTCTTGGGCAAAACCCCAAAGAGGTGACAACGCCAATAGCATTGATACAAAAAAATTTCCTGATTTCATCCTAACTTTGTTGGTTACTGTGAATAAATAATTCTAATCACTTTTCCGAGAGCAAAGTAACAGCATATTCGTTTCACACTTATTGCGATGGTATTACAAGAGTAAATAATATGTGTTACAAAAATGTTACACACCGATACGCAAATCTAATTCATATAATTGTAAAACAAGTAATAAAATACGATTGTTCCGATTGATTATGTATTTCAGAGCTCTTTTCGGTTGAATTATGAAAAAAGAGCGACTGCCTTTTAAGGGGAGCCGCTCTTCTTTATGTTGCGTTATTTTATGCGTGAGTTTCAATCCATTTACGTGCATTTACAAATGCTTCGATCCATGGAGTAACCTGATCGTTTTCCTTGCGATCGTTCGGATAGTAACCGCACTGCCAAGGGAAAATGGCCCGTTCAGGGTGAGGCATCATTGCAAGATGTCTGCCATCTTTGCTGCAAACACCTGCAACGGAATAAGGTGATCCGTTCGGGTTGGCAGGATAACCATCGTAATTGTATTTGGCAATCACGTTGTATTCCTTTTCTTCGTATGGGAACGAGAACTTTCCTTCTCCGTGGGCAATCCATACACCCAGCTTGGTTCCGGATAAAGATTCCAGCATGATCGAATTGTTTTTAGGAATTTCCAATCCTACAAAGCCCGATTCAAATTTTTGAGAATCATTATGGACCATCTTGTGTTTCACTTCGTGTTCAGGATAGAGCAATTCAAGCTCCGCCATCAACTGACATCCGTTACAAATACCAAGACTCATTGTATCTTTACGTGCATAGAAATTATCCAGTGCCTTTTTTGCTTTCTCGTTGTACAAGAAGCCTCCGGCCCATCCTTTGGCAGAGCCCAGCACGTCCGAATTAGAGAATCCGCCGCAGAAAACGATGAAGTTGCAATCTTCCAGTGTTTCCCTTCCGGAAGCCAGGTCGGTCATATGAACATCTTTCACGTCAAAGCCAGCAAGATAAAGGGCGTAAGCCATCTCTCGTTCGCCGTTGGTTCCCTTTTCACGGATAATAGCCGCTTTAACACCCGATGGCGTCCGACGATCGGCCGAAATTCCATACGAAGTGAGTTTGCCTGTAAAGTTCTTGTGGAACTTGTACTGGATCGGCTGCATCTTATAGTTTTCAAAACGATTGCCGGCACAGGTAGATCCGCTCTGCTTAACATCTAATTTGTAAGAAGATTCATACCATACGTCACGCATATAGTCGATTCCGAAATGATATTGAACACCCTCTTTCGAAACCAGGATATGACGTTCGTCTGTTGGTTTAGCAATACGGGCAAAGCCTACACCGTTTTCTTCCAACAGCTTTTCTACCTCTTTCTTATTTCTTACCTGAATCAGGATACCCGGATTTTCGGCAAACAGAATCTTAACAATATCTTCTTCGGCAATTGTATCCAGGTTAACTTCAAGTCCGCCTTCAACATTGGCAAAGCACATTTCCAGCAATGTGGTAATCATACCACCGGCAGAAATATCGTGACCCGCAAGTACAAGTCCCTTTTCAATCAATTCCTGAACCGAGTTGAATGCATCGCGGAAATATTCGGCATCCTTAACTGTTGGAACCTCGTTACCCAGTTTATTCAATGTCTGAGCGAAAGCAGAACCTCCTAGTTTAAGAGAATCGAAGGAGAAGTCTATATAATATATGTATGTATTTTTATCGTGTACCAGTACCGGTGATACGATCTTCTTAACATCACTTACTTCAGCTCCGGCAGAGATGATTACAGTTCCGGGTGATAAAACCTTTTCGTCACCATATTTTTGCGTCATCGACAATGAGTCCTTACCTGTAGGAATATTAATTCCCAGACTGCAGGCGAAATCCGAAGCCGCTTCAACCGCAGCATACAAACGGGCATCTTCGCCTTCGTTGCGGCACGGCCACATCCAGTTGGCACTTAGGGATACACCTTCAAGCTTGTCGGTAAGAGGAGCGAACACGATGTTAGTCAGCGATTCGGCAATAGCCATCACAGATCCGGCAGCCGGATCAACCAGTGCAACCTGTGGTGCATGGCCGATTGATGTAGCTATACCCGCTTTGCCGCGATAGTCCAATGCTACAGCTCCCAGGTCGCTCAACGGCAACTGAATCTCTCCCTGACATTGCTGACGGGCAACCTTTCCTGTTACAGAGCGGTCCACCTTGTTTGTCAACCAATCTTTACATGCCACAGCTTCAAGCTGCAACACGTTTTCAAGCGATTGATGCAGCTCCGATTCTTTATAAACCACCGGTTCGAACGATTCAACAACCGTACTATCGGTCATCACCGTTTTGGGTGCTTTACCAAACATGTATTCGAGCTTGATGTCGATGGGTTTAACACCATCGG
>Ga0209639_1002789_pt1 | contig 12865 bp, 10 predicted proteins | sample EPASupsiteHSE605_FD_187268 | JGI IMG/M metagenome (GOLD analysis project Ga0209639, IMG submission 187268) | Bioremediated contaminated groundwater from EPA Superfund site, New Mexico - Sample HSE6-05 (SPAdes) (version 2) | ecosystem: Environmental > Aquatic > Deep subsurface > Groundwater >...
CCGCTCACAGGTAGCATTGGGGTTGTAACCCTGAACCTGCCGTTGTACGGCTATCTGGCTAAAGGCAACTGGGATCAGTTCATCACGCTGATTGATAACCACATGAACATCGCCCGATCCTCGCTGCAGACCAAACGCAAAACGCTGGAGATCCTGACGGACAACGGCTTGTATCCTTATACCAAATTTTATCTGAGAGATATTAAAAAACGGTTTGGCAAGTACTGGACGAACCACTTCTCAACGATCGGTCTAGTCGGCATGAATGAAGCGATCCGTAATTTTACTTCGGACGCCGATGACATCACCACTGTTTTCGGACAGAATTTTGCCAAGGAAACGTTGAACTATATGAGAGACCGCATCCAGGAATTCCAGGAGCAAGACGGAGACCTCTATAACCTTGAGGCAACACCTGCGGAAGGTACGAGCTACCGCCTGGCCAAAATCAACAAAAAGCATTATCCCGATATGATTACGGCCGGCGACAATGAACCCTATTACACGAACTCCACCCACCTGCCTGTGGGCTATACCAGCGACCTGTTCCGCGCCGTCGAGCTTCAGGATGACCTGCAGACGCTTTATACCGGCGGGACCGTGCTTCATGGCTATCTGGCTGAAAGTCTCGATGATCTTGCCGTCGCCAAGGCCGTCGTACGCAGGGTGTTTGAGAACTTTCAGCTGCCGTATTTCACGCTGACTCCGACCTTTAGCATCTGTGAGGATCACAAGTATATCAAAGGCGAACATTTCAATTGCCCCGAGTGCGGCAGGGAAACCCTGGTCATGACGAGGGTCACCGGCTTCTATAGACCGATCTCCGCCATGAACCCCGGCAAACAGGAAGAGAAAAAAGAAACCGTCAAATACCATGTTACGGGAATCACTCCAAGTCTGTTTGACGGCGTAGCAAAGTAAGGGTAAGTTGTCACAACGTATCTATTTTATGCAGAAACTTTTACGAGTACAGGTATTTAGTATAAAGCAGAACAAGGATTGGTGATCGCAGATGCTAATGGATATTGAACCTTTCTCTCTTGTCGATTATCCTGGACATATCGTAGCAACGGTCTTTTTTGGAGGTTGTAATTTCCAGTGTGGCTACTGCCATAACCCTGCTTTGGTCAACAAGAAGGAGAAGTCACGGACTTCTCCTTCTGCTGTCATTGAATTTATGAAGACCAGGAAAGGATTACTGGACGGTGTTTGTCTTACTGGCGGGGAGCCGCTTTTATCCCCGGATCTGAATCCCTTTGTAAGAGAGGTCAAAGCGCTCGGTTTCAAGGTGAAATTGGATACCAATGGAAGCAGCCCGGAAAAACTCCGGGAGCTGGCTCCTTTCCTGGACTATATTGCCATGGATATTAAATGTACTCCTGATAAATACGAGAAGCTGACCGCGTGCAAAAACAGCGGAGAGGCGGCGTTTGAAACCATCCAATGGATCAGGGCGAGTACAATTGCATACGAATTCAGAACTACGGTACTGCCGGTCTGGCATACATTTGAAGATCTAAAGCTAATCCGTGAGTTCCTCGGAAATGAAACTCCCTGGGTGCTCCAGCAGTTTCGCCAGTCCCCCCAGGGCGTGCTCGACGGGAAAACTTATGATGCTTATCCTGACTCATGGCTCAAAGAAATGGGAGAGAAGCTGAATTGTCCAGTCCGTGGCCTGAAATAGAAGATTAGTAAGAATAGAAGTATTGCTAACCATTTTTTGTGGTTAGCAATACTTTTGTTTTTTATTTTGTATTTGGAATCAAGATATTTTTAAGGATTGACCATGCGAATGCTTAACGACTGAGGTAGTACACTTTTAAGCATGGCCACATATCCTATAAGTGAAATTAGTCCAAAGGAGTGTGGATATCATGACGTATCCAGCAAAGGATACAGCAACCGATCCGGAGAATGATCCAGTAAGCAATACAGTACCTGATGTCATCAGCGGACGTACGCCGCATGTCATAGCGGCTGAGATTAACATGATCAAATATCAGGCTGAGAATATCTACCTTACCGCTATCGTCGAGATTGGAAGACGGTTGACGGAGGCCAAAGCCTTTCTTAAGTTTGGAGAATGGGGCAAGTGGCTGGAGGAGTCGGTCGATTTCTCCCAAAGCAGGGCCAATAAACTGATGCGTATCTTCAAAGAGTATGGAGAAGGACAGCTTACCTACTCAAATTCGGAGCCGAATCCGAAATTAAACTACAGCCAGGCGGTGCTTCTTTTAGGTATCCCGAAGGAGGAACGGGCGCAATTCATCGTCGATATGGATGTCAAAGGCATGACCACCCAGGAACTGCGTCAGGCGGTCAAGGAACGGACGCAGGCCCGGCAAGAAAAAGACCAGACCCAGCAAGAGAACGCGGACTTCCAGAAAAAAGTGGAAGACCAAAGTGGTACCATCACCGAGCTGACTGCGGAACTCGCCAATCTAAAGGCCCAATTGGAGAACGTCAAGGCGTCCAAAGAAGAACTCGCTATAACGGCCAGACAGCTGAATGATTCGCTGGAATCGCTCCGAAAAAGCTCATCCGCCCAGAGCTACGAGAGGATGAGAAATAACTTCATGAAGAGTTCGCTCAAAGTCAGGGCTAACCATCTCGCCTTCCTCTGTGAAAACTTGGATCAAACCGTTAGGGAAGTAAAGCAAAAGCTGCGCGAAATCGCCCCTAATGACAAGGAGACGTATATCATTTATAAGAATAAGGTTTGCGATCTTATGGATGTGTGGCGTAAAGACGAGGCGTGGAGCAGGGAGGCTTGCCCCTGCGGAGATGGGCAGTAAGGAAAAAAGAGAACGGAGCTGGACGGCATACCTCCTCAAATTCGGAGCCGAATCCGAATTCGAGGAGGTATACTACAGAAAAATATACCCATGTGAGTCAAAAAAGTCTTGGACTCTTCGTCGGTTCGATCTGATTCTGTATTCTCGTACTTCAAAACCATCAAGACAGAAAGCTCAAAATTGCTTTCACCGTACTGGTTCCAAAGCGCTTGAAGCTGTTTATTCGGATAAACGCATATGACATGAAAAGAAGTTTCCGAAATAATACCAAAATTATTTTTCAGGATTGACCATGCAAATTAAAGAAGTTAAAATATTTTTGTAATGGTATTTATTAGTAATATTTCCATTATGTAAGAATGGAGCAGAAAGATGGCTGTATATGTCAACGCCCAGGAAGAAAATCAAAGGGAACTCTTTGTAACTTTTGAGTATTGTTTTTAATATATTCTGCTGGTTTAAGGGTAAGTGAAGTGGTTAATCTGCAAGTGAATGACATTGATAAAAGCAGAATGCTTATCCATATCCGGCAGGCCAAAGGGAGAAAAGACCGGTATTCAATTCTATCTGAAATTACACTAAATATTTTAAGAAAATATGTAAGCGAATACAAGGTGAAAGACTGGCTCTTTAAGGGAGGAAATGAAGGACGTCACCTATCGGAACGGAGTGTTCAAAATATTTTTTAGGAAGCCTGCATAAAAGCAAATATTAAGAAAGATGTATCTGTTCATCACTCAGACACTCCTTTGCCACCCATTTGCTGGAAGGCGGTACGGATCTGAGATATATCCAGGAACTTTTAGGGCATAAAAATTCTAAAACAACAGAAATATATACCCATGTAAGCCAACGGGATCTAGCCAAAATACACAGCCCAATCGATGCACTGGACATAGAGGTTTAAAAGAAGTAAATTCTGCTAAAGGAAATATCTCCGCAACTCTTGCGGTTTACCTCCATATTTAGATGTAATACGCAATAATTGCGGGAAAACGACGTTAGACGACATATTCTGTCATTTTGATAAAGAAGACTGGAGGTAAGGTTTGTTGTATGTAACTATAGCACACAATGCTGGTAATCCAAATGAAGCAAGAATAAGAAGAAGTGAAAGTGAATATGAACAGTTGGTCAGGGATATATCTCAAGAAATTGGATATAACAGTTCCCCTGAAATAGTATTTTATGATGAAGGGCCAACCGGACAGTGTAATTCTGTTAAGCTTTTTAATATGCATATAAGTAACCTTGGTTTTAACAGAGATGTTCTTAATGGTGGATATACGGAGGAAGAAATAAATCAAATCATTAGACATGAATTAGCTCATGCAATTGCCAATGAAAGATACAATGATGAATGTTCTCATGACGATAGATGGAAGGAAGTATGCAATGAGATCAAATGTGATTCATCTGAAACACTGGGCTTATGTAAAGCGTATTTTGAAGTGACGTTATTAGACAATAAGAAGAGAAAATATAAGTATTATTTGTTATGTGAAAAGTGTCAGAAAGTTCAATTAAGAACTGACAATTGTGGTGGTGTTATTCCATTACTAGTAATGAGTGCGGCAAATGTTTCATTACCACTTACTTTTGGAAATCTAGGTTTAAAGAGTAATTGCTGCGATTCAAAATATAGACTTCAAGCTTCCGCAGAAGGATTATTAGCGGATTTAGAAGAACGTAAAGAATTGTCTAATATTCAGAAAAGATTAAGACAGTTACTCGATAAGCAATAAGGAAATAAGTATCAGGATGTGATTTGAGATTTGCATGTAAGCTTTGGCCATACGTCGTCTAACAGTGAATTCCCAAAATCTGAGAGAATATGGAGGTAGTAACCAGACTTCGGGAATTCACGGGACGTTCTACGACATATTGTGCAAAGGCCGCGCCGTCCTTGGCGCGGATAAAAAGTATATTACTTCACTTTTAGATTAACTGATAGTATAAGAAGTAGGGGATATTATGGAGAATATTATTTTGGTTATTAGAGAACTTCAAGGTATTCTAGGAGCGATACTTGGGAGCATTACAACATTGATTGTCACAGATTTGCTTCGAAAAAAAGGAAAATTGAAATTGTACTTAATAGAATGGGAAGATAAATATCAAACATTTAAAGACGTTGGATGCTCTATGGGTGGTAAAGCGGATTCTGATTTCTATCATTATAGTTTTTCTTATATTTTACAAGCATATAATAAGAGCGATATTCCTAAAATAATGCGGAATTTTAAGGTTATATTTTACAACGGAAAAAATGAAATCTTTTCATATGTTCCTGATGACGAAGGCACGAAGAGATTTAGTAGCCATATGTACCATATTGATAAGATGGAAGTACTAAACATTAATCCGAAAGAAATTCAAGTTTTAAAACAAACTGGATATGTGAACTATGAAGAATTGAACCGTATTGAGGGAGCATCAAAAGTAGAGTTAACCTATTACGATGATAAAGATAAAAAGAGAAAAATTGTGCTTCACAAAGGTATTATTAGTATGAACAATTATAGACCAAGTGTTTAGGAATGTATCTAATCTTTAAAAACATAATGTTTGATTCGTTGAGTTATAGCATAACTTTTCTATTCTGTGCCTTAAGTTTAGCAGCAATTTAAGGCAGCGCTATCCGGGCGCTGTCCGAGTATGAGGGCACAATACGTCGTAGAACAGCGAAGTTCCGCAACTTAGAATAGATGAATGTAGTAAGGCGCTGCGGAACTTCGCGAGACGTTAGTGCGCCAAGCAAAGCTTGGTACTTCTTGCAAGGTGAAAGTCCTTGCTGGGTAAGGTCTAGCCAACCACCCATATCGAGTGTTGCGCCGAAACTGGCAACAGTAAGGCGAAGCGTACACAGAGAACTATATAGGCCATAGGGGGAACCGTAACTCCTGAAGCAAATTCAGCCTCGTAAACGTGATAAATGCAGATGGCGACGTGTTTAACGTCACGGAAGCCAACACAGAGGGATCGAAAAGGCAAGATTCCCGAGGGTCTGCCGGGGTCAGAGAACATGGCATGTATGGAGAGAAGGATCAGGAACTTGGGAGACCCTGTTTGTTCCGGCGAAAGCCGGTAGGACTTACCAATCGAAGAAGAGGAAGGCTGATGACAGACAGGGAGTCGGATTAACCCATACTACTCTGAGGTCGGGAAAGCCGGCTACATGGGGAAGGGGTTAACGAGAGTATGCAGCTTGCAAAGGAAACATCAACCGGACAAGCAGGATCGGAGAAATTGATGCGAACTTCCCTGCAAGGAATAGCACAGAAAGCAAAAAGACTTAAAAGCTATCGATTTCGCAACTTATACCGGATGCTCAACTACAGCTCACTCACAGAAGCCTGGAAAACGAACAACAAAAAGGCAGCTGCCGGAGTGGACAAAGTAACAGCCAAGGAATTTGCAGAAGAGCTTAAGCAAAACATAGAAAACCTGGCAGAGCATTTGGAAAAGAAAAGATATCGGGCAAAGTTGTTACGAAGGGTAGACATACCGAAAGGGGAAGGAAAAACAAGACCGCTGGGAATACCAGCCATAGCGGATAAGCTCGTGCAGAGCGCAGCGGCAAAGATATTGGAAGCCATCTATGAGCAGGATTTCCTTGCAAGTAGTTATGGATACCGGCCAAAAATCAGTGCTCACACAGCAATCAAAGACTTAAGCAAAGAACTCAACTATGGCGACTACAGCTACATCGTAGAAGCAGACATCAAAGGATTCTTTCAAAACATAGACCACGCTTGGCTAATAAGAATGCTAGAGCAACGAATAGATGACAAGGCATTTCTGGGACTCATCAAAAAGTGGCTCAAAGCAGGAATCTTAAAGCAGGATGGAGAAGTGGAACATCCAATAACAGGAAGTCCGCAAGGCGGAATCATTAGTCCAATACTAGCGAATACTTATCTGCACTATGTACTTGACCTATGGTTTGAGAAGATAGTAAAACCAAACTGCGAAGGAGAAGCGTATCTATGCAGGTACTGCGATGATTTTGTATGTGCGTTCCAATATAAAGGAGATGCCGACAAATTCTACAGGTCGCTACCTAAACGGTTAGAGAAATTCGGACTGGAACTGGCAGTGGATAAGACCCAAATCATCCAATTCAATCGATGGTTGAGAAAACAAAGCAGCAGCTTTGAATACTTGGGGTTCGAATTTCGATGGGGAGTATCTCGCCGGGGGAAAACAATAATCACCAGGAGAACAGCCAGGAAAAGGTTAAGGAAGTCCCTGGCAAACTTCAAAGAATGGTGCAGAGAGAACCGGAACAAAAGACTAAGACGATTGTTCCCGGAGCTAAACAGCAAATTAAGGGGCTATTACAACTACTATGGGCTGATAGGAAACTCTGGAAGGCTGAGAGAATTCTACGAACAGGCAATGAAAACCCTGTACAAATGGCTGAATAGAAGGAGTCAAAGGAAAAGCTTTGATTGGAGCGAGTTTAATAGGGTATTAAAAAGGTATGGAGTACTAACCCCAAGGATAGTCGAAACGAACCAGAAGCAGCTTAGCTTTGGGTTTTAAGCTTTATTACGGAAGCGAATACTCTTGAAGAGCCCGGTGCGGTAGTTCCGCACGCCGGGATCTGTGCGGGGGGTGTCGGGCGACCGGCATCTCTACCGTGACAATGAAATATTTGCTTAAGGGGATTAAAGTGATTCAAGAAGATTATAACGAAAATGAACATAGTAAAGAATTATATGCTTACTTTGGTTTAGCAGTATTTCATGCACAAGTTTTAGAACACCAATTGGTGAACATGATTGTTCTAATGAAAAGCCTGCAAGAAGAAAAAATAACAAGTAATTATATTGAAGCACTTTTTTCAAGAAAATTATCAAATACGATGGGACAACTGATAAATGAAATAAAACAAATGTTTAATCTAGAAGACGATGAAATTATGCAACTCAAAACAATTTTAGAAAAAAGAAATTTTATTATTCATGATTACTTTAAAGAACGGATTTCATTAGCATACAGTAAAGATGGAAGAGATTCTATGATAATTGAATTAATAGATTTTATTGAGCAAGCAAACAAAATCGATAAAAAACTTGAAAGATATACGGATGATATGAGTGCAAAATTGGGGATTACCAAAGAATTGCTAACGGCACAAATAGCTAAAATGGTGGCAAAAACTGATGTTTGAGTCAATGCTTCGAAGGCAAATACTTCATCTAACACGGCAATTCCGCAACTTAGAATAGATGAATGTATTAAGACGCTGCGGAACTGCCTGAACGTTATACGAAACCACTGGGTCTTAATGGTTTTTGAGAAAGTATTTTTGATTTAAGTAACAAGGTGGTAATGAACCGTGAAAAAATTTACGATTTTCTCATTATTCTTCGTTTCCTTGATTTTGTTTTTATCAGCTTGCTAGGCTCTTTTTCCATATTATAGTTCTACGACGGCGATTGAGAATGGCGACATAGTGGAATTAAAAGGCAAAATTTACAATATCGATAAACTTGATGAGTTTATTGATAGTATTAATAGAGGAGAGAAGACAAAAGTCCAAATCGATATATATAATACAAAGAATAATCCGGCAATGTACATAATTGAATTTGATGGAAAGCTATTAAGTTATTCATTTACAAGACCTTCAAATGATGATTCTAAAGATATACTTGCTGAAGTTAACGCCGAGATTGTAAAGGCAAGTAGAGAAGAGAATGAAGACGGCATCAAATATTATCTTATAGACAATAGTGGTATTAAAACCTGTTTTTTTAATGCACCAAAGTGATTTTATATTAATGTTTGGGCAATTCTTTGCCGTGGCATCGTATAACACAGGATTTACGCAACTTTGTATAGATGACACATAACACGGTTTTCCCGACACTTGGAGAATGATGCATGCGGTTAGGGCGCGTCGGGAACACCTGGACGTTATATGACATGACCACCCTCTGGGGTGTGTTTGTTAAGTGAGTTTAAGGAGGAATTGTATGTCAATAGATAAAAATATTGATGGGATTACTTTGGAAGATATTGAGAACTTAATAACAAATGAGGTTTGTGAATGTAGAAACTTGGAATACAAACTCGAACTACCTGATTCAGGTGATAAGAAGAGGGAGCTTTTATATGATATTTCTGCAATGGCAAATGCTGGCGGCGGGGATATAATTTTTGGGATAAGAGAAGACTCCGGAAAACCCATAGCAATAGAGGGTATTCAAACACAAAATGCTGATTCAATAATATTATCATTCGAAAACAGTATTAGAGACTGCATATCACCAAGAATTATCGGATTAGCTGTTCGTTCTTTGAAAGTATCAGAAGGTCAATATATCTTTATGTTTAGAATTCCTAGAACTTTGAACTTTCCTCATATGGTTACAATGGGAGGAACACAACGATTTTTTACACGGAATTCTGCAGGAAAATATCCAATGGATGTTACAGAAATTAGAGCAGCATTTCTTACGGGAACAAGTTTCATTGAACAAGCTAAATCTTGGCGGATGGATAGATTAAATAGGTTACTACTAAACAAAGGAGCCACTCCAATCGAGGGAGGGGCAAAAATTGTATTGCATTTGATTCCATTATCGTCAATGGATATTCAAAGTTATTTGGATGTTAAAATCTTGAAAGACCAGACATCAAATTTATGGCCATTTTACACAACTGGAATGGACTATCGCTATAACCTTGATGGTTTTCTTACCTTTGCGTTATGGCCAGGTAGTGTTTTACCTCATGGATATGTTCAATTTTTCAGAACTGGTCAAATCGAATCTGTTGATATTGGCTTATTAAAGCCACTAGAGGATAATAGAAAATTCATTGCCTCTATAAAATATGAAGAGGATGTTATCAATCATACAAGAAAATATTTAAATGCGATGAAATCAGTTGGTATTCAACCACCTATAGTAATAGAGCTAGCTCTTCTAGGTGTTAGAGATTATTACATGGGTGTGGGCCAACGGTTTGCACGCTTTGGTACACCAGATCTAATAAAGGAAGATGATTTGGTTTTGCCTGGAGTATTAATAGAAAATTGGGATGCTGATTTGGGAAAGTTACTAAGGCCTATATTTGATACCGTTTGGAATTCATGCGGGTGGTCCGGTTCTCTGAATTATGATGAGGCAGGGAATTGGAGACCACATTCAGAGTAAAATTTGGATTGCATTTTGGGTCTGGGTGGTCACATCATATAACAGTGAATTCCCAAAATCTGAGAGAATATGCAAGTAGTAACTAGACTTCGGGAATTCACGAAACGTTCTACGACATATCCCGCACGGACGCGCCGTCCTGGCGCGCAAATAAAATTGAAGGGGATCATATGAAAGAATTATCAATAGCTGATATTTTTCGTCAAGGCTTTGAACTTTACAAGAAGTACTTCAGGATTTTATTCGCTGTATCATTTTTTATAGCTATCATTAATCTTTTTAATATCGTACCTCAATTTTTGTATCAGCTACTAAATGAACAAATATTTCTTATATTAGAGTTTGTTGTAGGTTTGATTACAGCATTTTTAAACGTCAAGTATGGTATATGTATGTTAATTGTTATCTGGGAGTCAATCCATAATAGAAGAATCAATATTGAGAAGGCGTATGAACAATCATCGAAGTATTTTTGGAGAAGTATAGGCAACACTTTTTTAGTAGGTTTGACAGTTTGTATTCCTATGTTATTACTAGGTTTTGTTTTAAGATCATCCTTAGAAGTTTTCTATAAATATCCATTGATTATTATCTTGTCTTTAGTAATAGCTTTGATATCGGCATATTTTTATTTTGCTCCTATTTCAGTACCGCTTTCACCGGAAATTGACAATAAACTATGGTATAGCATGTATTTAGGGCTTGCTAGCCAAATTGCGTTTTTTGAGTATCACGGCAAAATCATAACGTTTGTTCTTCCAAAAAGCATCTGCAAAAATTGAGCAAAAAGAACTCTGAGCTGTCGCTCTAAGTTCATCACCAAAATGTGCATAGCGATCATACTCTCTGCTGTGTCTTTCAACTTTGCGAAGATCCTGTTAAGACGATATTTTCTCTTTCCTTCACCAAACTTACCCTCAATCGCATTACGCATACGCGCATCCAATCGCTCCAGTGCTTTCTCTGCTTTCTGCAGTTGGGCATTCGCTGCGGGTCTTCCTAGTCTGGGGCCGCTGAGTCGGATATTATTTGCTTTGCAAAAGGCCAGGTTTTCTCGATTTCGGTAGATCTGGTCTGCCAACACGGCTTCGGGGTAATATCCATGCCGTTCCTTGTAGCGTTCCACACTTTCGATGAACGTGCCGGCTTCGTTATAAGCATCCCATGACAGCTTTTCAATACGGCAGATCCCGTTTTCGATACTGATGGCAACCTTAGCACCAAACTCGACTGCTGCGCTCACTTTGCCTCTTACGATAGGCCGGACATGTGGCTGATAAAGGCTGACGATCCGATCCTCGACCCGGTGATTTTTGGCTTTATACATCTTCTCCTGTTGTTCAATCAGTATTCGTATGGTTTTCAGCAACCCAATCTGTCTTCGACTTAATGCTTCCATACCTGAAGGAACATTTGTTAACAACTGATCTACATGACGCAGGTTCCTTTTGCAGTACTGCAACTGACGCTTAATACCTTGACGAAGCTGAATTTTTCTGGGATTCCGTTGTTTAGAGATTCTCAGATAAGCTTTCCTGGCAGTTTGGCGGTATGTTCTCGGTTTTTTCTCTTGTTTACCGCCTGCGCTGTGAAGGGTATCGATGATCTCTTCGAGCTTTTCCCTGGCTTCATTGAGCAAGCCCAGATCCGTTGGATATTTGATATCTGCCGGGATGCAGGTAGCATCCAGAATCAAGGTTCCTTGATTTACCTGTGGTTCTTTCGGCTGTTTATCTTCCGTCGCTTTCTCGGCATCTGCATTGCCAGAACCGCCTTGATGATCGGTATGATCGTCGTGATCATCGTCATCTTTCTTGGTTTCAGCGCTTTCAGCTGCTTGAGCTGGTGCCAATGCTCTAGCAATGCGCTCGTTAATCTTGTCCAGACGGTCTTTTTTAAACCGTTTGCGGAACTTGACCAGCGCCACTGGCGTTAACGACGGGGTCAGTTGGTATTCTTTCAAGCCAATGAAGTACTGCATGTAAGGGTTTTCAGTAATCTGCTGCACTAATTCCCGGTCGGTGTACCCACAGCGAGTTTGGATGATCAAGGTTCCCAAAGCCATACGGACGGGTTTTGCAACATTGCCGCGATCACTTGGGAACATGAACGCATAGTCTTTCTCAAATTCATCCCATGGTATGAGCTTGGCTAGTTGAACCCAGCGGTTTTCGGCGCTTAACTTGCCGGAAAACGGCAGAATAAAATCATCTATGGTTAATTGTGGCTTAGGTTTGCGGTACATTTTCTCCTCCAAGTGCAAGGTTTTAAGGGGTTTAATCACTATTCCCTTACACTTAAATTCGCCAAAAGAGCCGTCAAATCCTTGTTATTACTGGATTTTACCCATTTTTAGCAAGCCCTATTTAGTAAAAAATCATGTTATAAAAGTAATTATTATTATTTTTATAAGTACATATCTTCTTCATATTCCGTGGTACGTTATTCACTCTTTTGGAACGATTTCGCCAGCGTATTTTACTTTATTAAGAGGTAGTATTAATGTCGCGATTAATCTGTTTCTTTTACCTTTCTCTTTAACTATTACAGTTGTGTTGTATGATAAGTTGATTAAGCTAAAAGATAAAAAGAAAAGCTGAAAATAAGTGTGCGCCATCCGGGCGCACTCTGAATCAGGGGGCGGGATACGTCGTAGAACAGCCGGTTCCCGCCACTTGGAGGAATGATGCATGCGGTTGGGACGCGTCGGCAATACTCGAGACGTTAGGCGACATGTGGCGGTATCTGCCATCCACAGACTGTGTAAAAACACAGGAAATAATGAACAAATATGGTATAATTAGGGGCTGCTGAACAGGATGTTATTTTCTCAATAAGCTAACCTGATCAGCCCGAAATTCTCTCTAATAAAATTGAGTATAAGAATCCGGAGCCTGC
>Ga0209639_1002790_pt1 | contig 12855 bp, 28 predicted proteins | sample EPASupsiteHSE605_FD_187268 | JGI IMG/M metagenome (GOLD analysis project Ga0209639, IMG submission 187268) | Bioremediated contaminated groundwater from EPA Superfund site, New Mexico - Sample HSE6-05 (SPAdes) (version 2) | ecosystem: Environmental > Aquatic > Deep subsurface > Groundwater >...
CTTGATGATAGGAGGTATTCAGCGTTGAAAGAAATGTATGAAACGTTTAAAAAGAATAAAGCCCCAAGCTAATTGGGGCTTTAGAACTTTGACCTGAAATTTTAATATAAGTCACTATGGTAAGAATATAATAATAGTAATTTTGAGGTAATTTGTCGAATAACTTGTATATCTTGTACAATAGTGAGTATGTGCCCGATATAATACTCTTGATATCTAGTATTATAAAGTATAGAATGTTATTAGAACACTTGTTCGCTTAGTTTCACTATAAAGCATAAAGGAGAAAGAGAATGACTGAGATATTAGAGGGAATATTTGTACTAAAAGATAATAAGGGAAACTATATTGGTAGTAATTCAATTTCTTACGACAGAGAGTCTAAACAATATATATATTCTTATTCAAAATATCTAACCAATGGATTTTATACATATCAGTGCGAATCAGATGCATTAAACGAATTAGATATTCTTCAAGAAAAGGCAATAAAAATAAAAATTGGAACTAAGTTCCATGTAGAGCGTATTAATAGATTTGATGTTCTGTCCAACGAAAGTAAAATGGATATATCACAATATCCATTTATTCACGAATGTATTAAAGCTGAGGGGCTGGCAACTAGTGCCTAAGTCCCCTTCTCTTATAATATAAAAATAATAAATGCAGAAAAGGATGTTCAATTACATATGAGAAAATTTAAACGAATAAATAATAAACAGTTTGGTATTAGTGTTCTAATTTTATCACTAATCATTACGCAAGCAGGAATTACTAAGATTAGGAATGCAAAAGCAGAAGAAAAAGAAATACCTCAGATAATAGTTGAATATCAAATACAAGAGAAGATTAGAACAATTCCATCACGTTCAACATACATAGAGAGCGAGAAATTAGTAAATATCTATCCCCAAAGACCTGAGTATGATATATCATTGCCTATTAAATATCAGGATTTAATTTGGCAATTGTGTCTTAAAAATGATTTAAGCTATGAATTTGTATTAGCTGTATTTCACTATGAATCAAAATTTAATCCTCAAGCGAAAAATAAAAATAAAGATAAAAGTACAGACGTTGGTGTATCACAATTGAATAATTATTATATAGATACCCATAGAGGGTATGCTATTAAGTATTGTGATTTACCTGAAAGTGTTAATTTTAATATGCTTAATCCAGACCACAATATTAGGGCAGGGATAGGTACTTTAGTCTATTTAAGAGATTACTGGAGACAGAAAGGGGTGAGCGAACATTATCTACTTGAATATATTACAGGCAGTTTTAATATGGGAGTTACAGGATTTACAGAATACATAAAGAGAACTGGCAAAATAGAAAGAGAGTATTCAAGACAGATTAAAATAAGAAAAGATAAGCTTGAGATTAGTAACACTTTATAGAGTATTGTAATAGAATACATCATAACCAACAGAAAATAATAAAACACAAAGGAGTGAAAAGGATAAGATGAATGATTGTATAGTAGAGTATTATGATTCATTTAAAGATAAACTAAGAATGCAAAATAAACTCAAATCTGAAATGATCAAGATGTTTGGCATAGACAAAGATGCTAAAAAGAAATATAGAATAATTACTTTGGATAACTGTGTTCTAGCTGAATTTAAATCACAGCTTATTTATCACTAAAATATTTTAGAATAAATATTACCAAGACACCCACAAACTGAAAATTTAATCCGTATAAGGTATTAAGGGATTTAATATAAAGAGGAAAGAGTGTGAGAATATAATGAGATTTTATGAGGAAGTAGAAAAATTAGCTACAGTAAAAGAACCAAGAGGTGCTATATGTAACTGTTGTGGTAATGCTTTTGAACCAAAAGATGAAAATTTACTTCAACAAATAATATTATCGTTTGGTTATGGCAGTCAATTCGCAAACAATAGACCGTGGGATATGGATATATGTGAAAATTGCTGGATTAATTTTATAAAAACTTTCAAATATGTTCCAAAAAACTTTAAATGTGAACCTCAATTTTTTGAATCAGCTTATGATGTAGATCCTGAATTACATCAGCAAATATTTGAGAATTGGAAATTAACTGGTGAGTGGTATGATGATGATATAGATAATCCTTGGATAAAACATTATAGTGAAAATGAATTTGATTTTGACGAAACTTTTGATGAAAATGATGAATTTGTTGAAGAATTTTATAATAACCAAAAAATGGATGACCGCAAACCATTGCTACAAGCGACTTTGAAAATTGTAAAATAGGATAAATTCGGAATTTTAACTGATAGGTAAAATTTTAAAATAATAATATAAAAATTGAAGGAGTGTTTATAATGAAAGTAAGAATAATTGATAATTTATTCCAAAATACAATAGGTTCCTTAAATCTTAGTAATTATATTGGTCATGTATTACAAGTTAATTCAAAAGGATATAAAGAAGGAAGTTTGAATGTTGAATTTCCTCATTGCATAGGAACCGTAACAATATATAAAGGTGAATATGAAATTATTGAAGTTAGAGAAGATTTAGATAGTTATTTTAGGAAATATCAAAGGGAATATAATTTTTGCAATGATGATGTAGTTGATTTTTTATTGGAGCATAGGGATGAGATTATTGAGATTTTGAGGTAATTAGTTAGAGGATTTTAGAGGGAAGGAGGTGGAATTTCTATTAAAACCATTGATGAATAGGGAATTATTGTAAGTTGAATAAGAGACGATAAAAATTGTGTCAGAAAGGAGAAAATAATGGTCAAATGGTGGTATCTAGAATGTCCTATTTGTAAAAATCTCGATCCTAAACATGGGAAATGTAAGTGTGCATTATTTAAACCTAAATCAAAAGATGGTGTTTGTGTTTATTATGAAGATGTTATTTGAACAGAATAAAAATGAAGGAATAAATATGTTAAAGGTTATAGGTAGCTTAATAGTTAACTGAAAATAATAAAAATTAGGAAGTGAGTGAAGTGAAAAAGATAACAGTAGTTTTAATTTTAGGAGCATTTATAGCAACATATGTCTATATGAAAGTCAATGATTTATCCATACCAAAAATTACACATACGGAGCAAATTGAACAGTCTAGGATTGAAAAACTTAACCTTCTACAGACACGAGAATATGCTTTAAATGCTTTGAAAACTGTCGGAAGACTCAATGTATTAGAGGGAAAATATCATTATAAAAATGAAATTATAGACAAGGGATTTATGGATTTGATTGTTAGACAAATGACTTTAGAGACAGAATATCGTTTTGGAATCGGGATTGATTTAGAATATGTAAGCGTCCGATCAGTTTTTGACAGAATCATAGTGTTACAAATCCCAAAACAAAAATTAGAGTTGCAATACATAGAATTGGATATTGAGAAAAGTAGGATTGTTAATGACAATAAAATGATTTTAGTTTCTGATTTTAAACCATCTGAGGTTGAAGTTTTATTAGAAGAAAGTCAGTATAATGTTGCAGGTAAGATTAATGAAAATGATAAGTTATTTGATGAGGCATTGGTTAATTTGAAAAGTGAGTTGGATGGATTGATGAAGAGGTTAGGGTACACAGAGGTAATCTTCGATATACAATAAATCGACAATTTTAATTGTATATCAAAATAAAATTAGAAAGAAGGAATTATATAATGAGTGATAATCAAATAGGATTTAGTTATGGAGCATTATATGGGGCATTAGAGGAGCAAGCTAATAAACAAGGTTATACATTAGGAAAAGAAGCTGAAAAGTTTGAAAAAATTAAGGAAGCAATAAATATGTGTATGTTTCATGTCGCAACGCCATCTCAAACGTCAGCAATGACTAAGAAGTTACATGGGAAAGTTATCAAAGCATTAAAATTACTTTAGAAGTGATATTTTTTGGGATATGAGGTGAAATAAATAATGAATAAATATGATTGTCATTTTTGTGACGGAAAAGGATATTATCCAGTTAAATCCCCAGAAGGTATTAGACGTGAAACATGTACCGCTTGTAAGGGATATGGGAAAAGAAACATTACTATTACACTTGAAGAATATGAAAATCTGAAAGAAAAAGCAAATATGTATGATGATTTATGTCGATAAATGCGATATTTTATGCTACTGTGGATACTACATATAGTGTCTATGACAAGTAATTACCACTACGTATAATATGTTAAAATATAATAGGAGGAATATAATAATTGAAACTAATATATAAAACAGAAAATGGTAAACTAGTACAGGGTGATAATATTGAAGTAATGGCAAAACTCAAAGATAATTCTGTAGATAGTTGTATATCAGATTTCCCTTATAATTTGTCATTTATGAATAAAGGTTGGGATACAACAATTCATTTTTATAATTGGTGTAAAGAAAGAGCAGAACCATTATTTAGAATAATAAAACCCGGAGGATATGTTTGTATTTTTGGTCATCCAAAAACTAATCACAGAATGAAGTGTGCTTTTGAAGACGCAGGATTTAATATTGTAGAAGAAATTGATTGGGTATATGGGACTGGATTCCCTAAGAATCAAGATATTGGTAAATTATTTGATAAAAAAGCAGGAGCAAAAAGAGAAGTAGTTGGGAAAAGAATTCATCCTACGTTAAAAAATACTCCAAATGTAAAAAGTAGTGCTTATCATGTTGAATCTTTAGATAGTGATAAAGATATGGAATCATGGGATATTACTGCTCCTAATACAGAACAAGCGATTAAATGGAATGGATGGAAAACAGCAGGATTAAAGCCAGCACATGAACCAATTACAGTATTTCAAAAACCATTAGAAGGTACATATATACAGAATATTGATACATATGGTGTTGGTGGAATGAATATTGATGCTTGTAGAATTCCGACATCGCAAGAAGATAAAGATATTATAAATGCTAAATCATCAAAGAATCCCACGACAAACTATTCTGATAAAGATGATAAGATTTATGGAGCATATGCAGAAGATAAAGCGAGTCCAGCCAATGAGATAGGTAGATTTCCTGCTAATATGATTTTTGATTCTTCTATGGGAGAAGTGTTAGATGGTCAGAGTGGGATTACTAAGAGTGGTAAAGTAAAAGAAAATAAAGACGCATATGAAGGCAAGTCGAATACAGGATTTTTAAGAGGAGTTACTACGATGCAAAATCAACATGGGGATTCAGGTGGTGCTAGTAGATTCTTCTTAAGTATTGACGCAGATGATTTTGTACCTTTTTATTATTGTGGTAAGGCTACTAAAAAAGAAAAAGGTGAAGGCAACACTCATGTAACTGTAAAACCAAAAGCATTAATTAAATGGCTTATCAAATTAGTAACTCCTATTGATGGGAAAACAATTGATATCACAGCAGGAAGCGGAACTCATGGATTAAGTTGTGAAGAACTTAATAAAGATGAAGGATATAGTCTTAAATGGATTAATATTGAAATGATGAATACAGAAAAAGATCCTTATTGTGATATTGCCATGAATCGAATTAAGGCGGCAAATGAGTAAAAACTTACCTCTTTCATGCTCGTTAATGCTCACGCATACTCCGTTTTTCAAAGATAAGAATACCATAAAATACAGATTTTAACAGAAAGGAAATATAATATATGTCTGACGATTCATATAAAGGCTTAGTAATATTATTAAGTATGTTTTTACTACCATTAGGAACATGGGTTATGTGGTTAGTTTTTAGATAATCGATTTGTTAATTTTAAGAAAGGAGAATAACTATATGAGTCAATTAATACAAGTATGGGAATTAAATTCAGAAGAACAAGATAATTTATGGGTTAGTGATTTATGTCCTTGTGGTGCTAAGATAATTCAGAAAGATTTAACTGCTGATTTAGCTTGGTGGCACTGTACATACTGCGATACACAGTATATTGTTGAGTAATATATATAATAAAAATATAATAAAAAGGAAGTGGAAGGAATGATTAAAGAGAAATGTAACTTAGAAATAATTAAGAAAGATAAATCTGTGGAATGTCGAGCAATATGTCCTGTCCACTTTATGCTAGATACATGTTGCGCCTACTGTGATGAGATTGACAAGTGTAAAAAGGTTTGTGGATTTATGAGAAAGAAGAGGATTAAATGATAAAATTAAACCCTAATTCATGGCAAGATTGCGAAGGTGGTATGAAGATGAACTGGAAATATTTGAGTTTATGAGAAACAATGAGGACAAAATCACACAATATGCATTAGAAAACTGGATGAATTTTAAGGATGGTATTGATTATTTGTTTAAGATTATGGGCTAAAGTAGAAAGGAGAACAATATGAGATTTTTCTATGAAAATAGCATGGGAGACAGTGGTTATTTTTCAGAAAAGAATTTAGTTAAAGCTATTTATACAGCATGGAACATTGAAGCGACATTATATTTACTAAATGATGGTGTTAAGCAAATTATTTGGAAGAAACCATCAAGAGATCAATATAAAGTGTTATTTAGTCCATATGATGATAATGAATTTAATTCAGATGTCTTAAAAGAATTTGGTTACAAGATGGAAGATAGAGGGGACTATAGAGAAATTATTGATTTGGAGACAAATGAAATTGTTAGATATGACTGGGGAGAGGTAAAGCAATTGGTATAAATAATGTATTTGAAAGGAGTAGATTATTATAATAGAAAATTATGATTGTTCAGATGAATTTGGTATTTATGAAAATATGGTTAGTATGAAATTACCCAAACATATGATGAGTTACTATTCAACTAAAGATAGTTGTCAAGTAGACAAATGTTTAGTTGAAGAAATTAATTTTCTTTGGCGAAATAGTATTCACACTATGGCTTGTTGCTGTGGACATGGAAAAATAATGGGCAGTATATGTGTAAGAACAGACCAAGATGGTAAAAAGATGATTGAACTTGGTTATAAAATGTTTACGAATGCAGGTATAAATAATTGTTTTATTTCCAAATCTAAACATAAAAATCTAACAATTACATAAAATCAGGATTTGAAGCTATTTAGAAAGGAGAATTAAATGAGTAAAATAAACAGAGAAATTTTTGTTTTCTATCAAAAAGATGGCATACTTCATCAAGTTCCTTTAAGTGATTATGAAACTAGAGTAATAGAAGAGACTATAATGAGTTTACATGGTGGAGTAATTAAGGTAATGCCGGAAGAATTCTGTGGTATTCGGATGGGATAATCTTAGAAAAATTAAGAGTTAATGAGAAAGGATAATATTTAATATGTGTTATGGAAGTTGTAATTTTGAAGAGTATATGGGTGAATGTGGTGTCTATGGGATTCTTAATCAGATTAAGATTGAATTGGGTTTTAGTCCATGTTTTATTGGTGGTTGTGTACGTTGTCAGGAGGAAGATGAATATTTTCAAGAGTTATTTAAAGAAGGTAAAATAAAAGAATTGAGAGAGAAAGTATGGAATATGAGATATCCTGTAACCGTTACTACAGCAGGGTTTCTAAATACGTGATATACCTTGAAAGAGAAGTTTCATCCTATAATTAAGAAAGGAGTGAAATGATGAATAAATATGATTATCCAATGTGGGAATTAAGACAAGATGATTCAAATGGAAATCAAATATGTGAAGATTATGAAAAGAAAGAAGGAAAATCGTGGGTTTGTTTTGATTGTTGTTACAAGAAAGAATGTATGTATAAAAGAGATAAAGATTTACAAATAATTTTCAATATGTCTAGTTATCAAATCAATTTGTGAGTTCATTGGATTATGAAAGGAGAAGATATGGATGAGTTTGAAAAACTAAAATATGATGGAGATTATCGTACATACGGATATTACAAAATACATAAACTTAAAAATAATCAAACTATAGGGATCTATTTCTGGAAACATGAACTTAGTAAATCTAATGAATATGTAATATTACTAGCAATAGCCAATAAAAAGAAACATCTCAGACAATTAATATTAGGAGAAAAGGATATATTAACTGATCATGAAACTGGGAAATGTGGATTAGAAGGTTTGTTATGGGGTAAGAGACAAATAGTTGAGTTTGAGAAATACGATTATTGTAATGATGGTGATTTTATTAGTATTTACTGGACGGACAATAGGCGTAGGGATGTTTATGAACATGGATTAAAGAAATTAGGATTTGTGATGGGTTATAGGGATGGTAAGAAGTGTTTATATAAAAAAGTTTTAAAAAAGAAAGAGGTAATTAATAATGGAATATAAAGATACGGTAAATTGCATTGTTTGTGGTAAAAAAGCAATAATGTACACTGGTCATGTTAAAGACACACAAACAGATGAGCATATTATAGCTGGATTTTGTTCAGATCAATGTTATGATTCTAGAAGACCATCATTAAATTCATTAAAAATAAATGAGATAGGTTATTGCGGAGAATATAAAGAATTTATGGGTAAGAGGGATAGGATTGATGAAATAAGCAATGAAGACCCAGGATATCAAGCGTTCAGTAATCTTATGGATATGGTTTTTGAATTGGCCGAGGAGTTACATAATAGAATTGATGAGGATGAAGACTTAACTGATATCGAGTATGGTTTTCTTGATGCATTAGGAGAGTATTGTGATTCTTTTGAAGATGAAGAGGATAAAGAATAATGGTAACAAATATAAAATAATAAATTGACATTAGACTTCTTTTGTGGCATAATTAAGTAGACACAATTGGAGTCTAATTTTTATAAGGAAGAAGGAGATAAAAGAAATGGAAAAGATTGATAGGATTAAAGAACTCGTTAAACAACTTAATGCGGCCTGTGACGCTTATTACAACCTGAATAAACCTATCATGGAGAATAGAGAATACAACATCTTATTCGATGAATTAGAGTCTTTAGAACAAGAATCAGGAATTATTCTTAGTGACTCACCCACACAAAGAGCAGGATATAAAGTTGTATCAGATTTACCAAAAGTAAAACATGAAATTCCTCTATTATCATTAGGGAAAGTCAAAGAAATTCCTAAATTAGTTAAATGGTTAGATAATAAACAAGGAATATTAATGTTAAAGATGGATGGTGGAACGGGAGCTATTCACTATGAGAAAAATTTTAAGCAATTAGTTACCAGAGGTGATTCGGAAACAAACATTGGTGAAGATATTTCTCACAACATACATAGCATAAAAAATATTCCTTTAAATATTGAAGACAACGATGAGATCATTGTTGTTGGTGAAAACTTTATGAAATATTCTTCATTCAATGATATTAATTCAAAAATTGAAAATCCTGAAGATAAATATGCAAATCCTAGAAATCTTGCTAATGGGTCTGTTGGATTGATGGATAGTAAAGTATGTAAAGAACGAAATGTAGAATTTTGTGCCTTTAACATACTCAAAGGGAATAAATTCAAAACAAAACAAGAACAATTAGAATGGTTAAAATCTCAGGGATTTTATACAGTTCAATATTGGATGGTTACAAAAGATAATCTCGAAGAGATAATTAATCAAATCATTGAAGATATTCCTACTTTAGACTTCCCGATTGATGGCTTAGTTTTGTCGTATAATGATATAGAATATGGATTATCTTTAGGGCAAGTTGCTCACCATCCAAAACATTCTGTAAGTTTTAAGTTCGAGGATTCATGGTTCAAAACAACATATTTGTACACAGAATGGAATACAAGTAGATTTGGTAAAATTATTGGAACTGGAATTTTCCAACCTGTCAATATTGAGGGGTCAGAAGTTACTAGAGCTACAACACACAATTTGAATAGGTTTTGGGATTTGAAACTTGGCAAAGATGATATTATTGAAATTACAAAGAGGAATAAAATTATCCCTGCAATTGAGAACAACATAACCAGAAGTAATACAGAAAAATTACCTACAAAATGTCCTACTTGTGGTGGAGATGTAGAAGTTAGACTAGTTGTAAAAACACATGATTTATTCTGCCTTAATCCTGCTTGTGATGCAAAGTTAACACAGAAATTAAAGCATTTTGTAAGCAAGCAATGTTTTAATATTGATGATTTAGGAGAAGCGACATTGGAAATGTTCATTGAGAATGGTTTTGTTGAAAATTATATGGACATTTTCAAATTAGAAAAACACAAAAAAGAACTTGTAAAACTTAATGGATTTGGATTAAAGTCTTTTAATAATCTAATGAAAGCGATAGAACATGCAAAGCAAATAAGTATGACTTCACTAATTGCATCAATAGGTATTAAGAATGTTGGATTTGGTAGTGCTAAGAGATTAACTAAGTATTTTAATAATGACATTAATTACTTCTTAGAAGCAACAAATTCGTATAAAAACTTTATGAAGATTGCTGATTTTGGAGAAGTAACAGCTAATTCTGTATGTGATTATTTTCAAGATGAAGAGAATATGAATCAATTCAGGGAATTGTTAGGGTGTGTTGAGATTATTAGAGAAGATAAAAAGGAGGTAGTTAATGTGAGTGATAATCCGTTCAATGGCAAAACCATCTATTTAACAGGTAAGTTTAACCTTAAAAAAGACGATTTAAAGGTCAAAGTAGAAGCACTTGGAGCAATCTTATCTTCAGGTTATAAAAAGAGCTTAGATATGCTCGTATGCGGTGGAGACATGAGTAAATCTGGTAAAGCAGATCGTGCGGTTGCTGACGGAGTTAAATGTGTTACAGAAGAATATCTTATGCAATATATTAAATAAGACAAATTGAGCACGGGAATGAAAAACCTTGATCCAGTCACAATAAAACAGAATCCCAAACTGTGTGATTAATAATAAAACTGGGTAATGCTCAATTTGTTTCCGATCATTTAGAATATCGATTTTAAATGCTAATTAAGAAAGGAATGAATTAAATGTCATTTATCACAAGAATTACTGTTCCAATTTCCAATTATTATAGAGATGATGTATTTATGACAAATATTTACTTTGAGTGTGAAACCAAATCACCAACAAAAGAACAAGTAATTAAATTTTTAAAAGATCAAATTGAAGAATATAAACAATATTATAAAGATGAAGGTATTAATATCGATGATACGGATGAAAAAGAAATATTGGATGTAATAGAAATTGCAGATAGTTGGTGTTACGTTTCTCCAACAGGAATTGTTCATACAAATACATTCGTAGACCATCCCCAACTTGGAAAGCATCCTTTATCTTTTACAATTATTAAACCAACTAAGATTAGTTAGGACAGTTGAAAGACCAATTTCATCTTAGGAGGAATTAAATTGCAAATTGATTCAGAAGAAATTAAGAATTATCTTGACAGTGTAATAATTAATTGGAGAAAAAGAAAGCAAAATTCGGAAAACACATTAAAAGACATCGTAAATACAGAATGGTCTGGTATGGCAGGACAATTTAAAGAAGAAATATTGATTGCAGAATGTTATATAGATGCTTTTCAAAGTGCTAGAGTGTCATTATTAGGTGAGTTATTGCCAAAAGATTAAAAGAACTATTTGAAGGAGCGAGGAGAAGGAAGATGTATATAAGGTATGCAATTGGTCAAATGGTATCTATACCCAGATATAATGTGAAACTAGGGGAAATAACTGGTATTCATATATATGATAAAGAAAAGGGAGATTTGGTAAATTCAATTGATTATGATATTAGTTTTTATTCAGATGGATGTTGGTTTAGAGAATCATATAGCGAAGAACATCTTGAAGAATAATCTCTAACAATTTTAACATTTATCGGAAAGGAGATAAAAGCATATGGAATTTATTAAAGTAAGAGCAAAAGAAGGATTTGTTTTAAAAAACAAAAAAGAAGAAGTTTTAGTCAATATAGAAGAGGGAGAGGTTTTAGGGCTAGACTATCTAATATCTCTGATGAATATTTTGCAAAAGACTCTAAAGGTAGAGAGTTTTATGTTGGTGAATTAGATTTTGATAGCAACCCAAAACTAGATGATTGTTTCGAATTAACTAATATAATTAATATAAAATAAAATTGTTTTTGCTCAATTATATGAATAGAAAATAGGTCGCCAGAAAGATAGAAAGGAAGTTAGATAAGTATGATATTAAAAATTATGTCAAAAGAAGGTCAATCAAACTATACATCTGCGGAGGAATTTACGACTCATAAAGTAACTGTTAAAGGAATATACAAAGATTTTCAATCAGAATATGATAAATCAGAGATCATGTACTACAATGATAAACATAATCTTATGGTTAGGAAAGTTCAAGAGCTTACTGGAATGGATAACCAGATAATTGATTTTAAAATCAATTGCGAGTTCGATGATTTAGATTTGATTTGTTGTATATATCCCAGGACTAAAAGTAAAGAACATAATATAATTGTAACAAATCAAATGACGTTTCTTATGAGTGATGATGGAAAAACAATAGAAAGATTAATATAGGTAATTATAATGGATGAAGTTTTATTTATGGGAATGAATCTTCCAAAAGAAATTAAAAGATTTATTGATGAAAAGGAATCAGTCATTACCAATGGTATGAATAATACTGAATTAAAGGCTTACAGATTAGGAGTTAAAAATTCATTTTTGGCATTATCATCAATTATAAATGGATTTGATGACTATGTAATAATACATACAGATAATTAAAAACTTAATTGTGAATTAAATATTAAAGACTTAATAAAAAATAGTTAACAATAAATAAATAATAAATGGTTTGGCGACCTATTTATTATTTGTATAATTGAGTAAGCTTTTACTTCGGAATTATGGTTTTAATCTAGAAAGGAATAATAAAATGACAGGAAGAGAAAAATTTAACAAAATATTAACTAATATGACAAATGAAAATTTAGCAGATTTAATACTTGGAGGAAGTTGCCCAAGTAAATTTGGTCTATTTGATAAAAAAGAAAGTGGTTGCCCAATATTCTTTTGCACTAGTTG
>Ga0209639_1002794_pt1 | contig 12847 bp, 15 predicted proteins | sample EPASupsiteHSE605_FD_187268 | JGI IMG/M metagenome (GOLD analysis project Ga0209639, IMG submission 187268) | Bioremediated contaminated groundwater from EPA Superfund site, New Mexico - Sample HSE6-05 (SPAdes) (version 2) | ecosystem: Environmental > Aquatic > Deep subsurface > Groundwater >...
CATGCTGTCAATCCATGAAAAGGCACGAGCAATTGATCCAGCAACATTATCCATTCTTCTTGGTCTGATTTCTTCTGTTGGTATTGTTTATTCAGCGAAAGTGGCCGCAGACAAATCTGCGGCTGCACAGCTTGAAGTTGCAAAAATGCAAGTTGCCATTGAAAAGTTGCGCCAGGAATTCGAGATCAAGAAGATGCGCTATCAGATGGGCTTCAATGCCGTATGGCAGGATGCCGCTTTTGATGGGGGTGGAGAGGCAGACGCCCTTCTTTCCTCAAACATTGACGGGCGTGGCACTGAGTTTGGCGTTAGTGGCCGACTCGCCTCCCGTCGTGGGCAATATGAGGGTGCGTTTAGTACGGTGGAAGCAGCCAGGTTTGCCTATGGTGTTGAGCGTGGTCGTCCTATGCCTGTCCCTGTTGAAGGTGGGTACCATGCACTTTCACCAGGACAAGTGGAATCCAGACAGCAGTTTGTTGGACATGGCAACTCAATCGTTGGTGGGAGATACTATTCATCAGCAAGAAACCCAACTCGCGACGGCTGGGATATTGAAACTATCATTTATGCCAACTCTGACAATAAAGTGAACTCTATTGTAGTTCCTCGAATGGCATAGTCGATGTCAATGCAATTTTTAACATCAACAGTCGCACTCTGTGCGGCTGTTTTTTTTGGTGGCTGCTCCAGTAATCAACCATCTCGTTCAAGCACGTCAAGTCTTCCTCCAATGGGAATTAAAACAGGAAATGTCGGAATCAATGATATTGCCTGTCAGCGATTTTACCCAGACAGCAATGGATACCGGGCATTCATTGGTGTTGAGCTAGAGCCGGTGAAGCCAATTGTTATTGGCTATTTTTATTGTGAGGGAAAATCGCCCGCAGAGGCTGCAGGCGTTTCAGTAGGGGATAGAGTCATTAAGGTTCGAGGGTGTCCCGTACAAGTCTCTGGTGACATGAAATCTATCATTATGGATACGGCACCCAAAACAACCGTTTTTCTCGATATAGAACGAGCTGGAAGAACGATATCAATTCCCGTAAAAACTATGAGACATTTGCCAATGGATTCATATTTTCCCAGCAGAGATAAATATAAAAACTCATGTAACGCTCAATAGCTACCCACCCCAAAACCCCATAAACCTCCCCACATTGGTTTCTGTATAGATCGTGGTGGAGGTGATGGAGCGATGCCCGAGGTAGGTCTGTATCGCTCGGGTATCGTGCCCATCATTGGCGAGCTTGTAGCCACAGGCATGACGGAGCATGTGAGGGTGTGGGCGTAGTGAGAGGCCCGCACGTTCTCCACACTTGGCAAGCATCACATTCACCTGCCGTCGGTCGAGTGCTTCCCCTCTCTCGGAGAGGAACACGGCAGAGCCTTCACTTCCCTTGTAGTTCTCACGTACTTTGAGCCAGGCACGAAGTGCCTTGTATTCGTCCTGGGCGATAGGGTGCGTGGTGGGAGTACCGTTCTTCTTGCGCCTCACGTACACCACACGTGCTTCGAGGTCGATATCTCCGAGCTGGAGCGCGCACGCCTCAGACACCCGCCAGCCACGGCGGTACATCCAGAAGATCAGGCACGCATCCCGCACGCCGTGACGGCCTGAGAGAGCCGCGCCGATGAGTGCTAGGACTTCGTTTTCAGTGAGGTAGCGCCTACCCCCCTGCCCTGTCTCGTTCGCACTCATGGCGGGCGTTCTGGTGTGTGGTTCGGTGGCGCGTTTTGGTGGTGTGTGTGATTTCATAGATTTTGTCTAATGTCAGAGGGTGCGCGGTCGAGCGCGTCCCCCTTGTGGTCACACACCAGTGTATGCACATTAGACAAAATAGCAATTCTGTCTAATGTGTTTGTGATTACATATCATATTCATATGTTTTACATATGAATATGATATGTTTTTAATTGTCTTTTGAAAAATGATTTGACTTAGTAAGATGTTGGAATACAATGTAGGAAATCTAACTTTTCAACTATGAGGACACCTGCCATGCCTGAAATCAGAATGCGGCCAAAGCATCAAGTCACACTTCCCGCAAGTATTGTGCGTGAGGCTTCAATTAAGCCTGACGACAGATTGAGTGTGACATTTGTGAACGGTAACATCATCATTACGCCCGTCAGAACGGAAACGAAAGATGATGTTATGTCCTATGCAGGCATCTTCCGTGGTGCCTGGGGAGATACTCCTGAAAAAGTTGAGGCTACTATTCATAACCTCAGAAACGAATGGAAAAGCTAAAAGAACTCCTGCAATCTATGCAGGGACAGCGGGTATATTTTGATACCAATGGACTGATCTATTTTTTTGATAGAAACCCTACTTACTTTCCGATCATTGCTGAGATTATTCAAGCCGTCGATCGTGGTGAGATTTTTGGTTTCACTGGTGATGCTGTTGTATCGGAACTTATGGTTTTTCCTTACAGAAGTAAGAACCCTGCCGAAATTGCACGAGGAAAGGCGTTTTTTTCACGGAAGAATTTTATTACCGTTGTCGGCCATGACAGCGCGGTTTTTGATACCGCTTCACAATTACGTGCAAATGGAAGTCTAAAACTCATTGATGCGCTTCATTACGCAACAGCTATCAAGGCGGGTTGCCGATTCTTCATCACTCACGACAGGGACTTTAACTCCATAGAGTCAACAGAAGATATAACGGTTGTACGTCTTGCTGAGATATTTGAATCGTAATTTACATGCAACTGTCGTGTATTTTTTGCATGAAAGTATGAAAACATAATTAATTACTCACTTATGCCACGCTTTCGCTTATTCAAAAAACCATTCAGCGAGCTATCACAGCACAAAAAGCGTGATTTATATATCCGTTTGCGCGGAAAAATCAATCACCCAAAGAATAGGTACAGCAAGAATTTTCTCAGTACTATTGTGCTTGATGAACCTAACCGTCCTGCCCTGTTTGATAGAAATGCAACTTTTTACTTCCTCGGTCTCGACGGACACACGATATGGAACGCCTATCTATTTTCAGCAAGTGACAGATATTGGCATGAGATAAGCGAGCTCGCTTCCAAAAAAGCAGATGAACTCCGTCCCGAGAGGGATTTCCGTTTTAAAGACTTGCTGATTCCCATCTATGATGCAGACGGCAAAAAAAACGGATACACCATGCGTGAGCAAAAGTCACATCCTGAGTTTGGAAACAAAACACGGCATGAGTTCATTGATGAGTACGAGACTCAATTGATCCGCGAAGATACAGGTCATACAGTACAAGTGTATGAGGAGTTTCGGATCGAACAAGGCTTTGAGTACGGAGTCGGTTTATACATCACTCTTGATACGCCAACGATCAATATTGAAGCGATAGAAACCGCTATAGCCCGATTCCGAGCACTCGGTGAAAAGCCTTGGAAAAGTATCACCCCAGTTCCTCACTTACATTTACCAAAGAAAACGTTCGAGGTTCTCTTTAGAGAATATAAAGAGGATCGTGCGCAGGAAGAGATCAACGTTCTCATTCATGAAGCACATGAAGAAATTCAAGCAGAAATGATGCATGCACGAGCCCTTAAAGCCGAGGCATATGATTCAGTTCATCCTGAGGAATCTATCGCGCTTGAGGGAACGATATTGGACGGGCTTGATCCAACCGAAACATTCGACATTGATAAAATCAATGCATCTGTAGGTAAGGCAGGAAATTAATTATTCACATACCTTGCGATTGCAAGGTTAATAAGTCCTGCGCGGGTCTGCCCTTCGAGCTTTGCCCGTTCATCGACTTTTGAGAGAAGTTCAGGCGTGATTGTGTGGCTAATCTGTTCGCGGTTGCCACGCTTCACGCCTTTTCTTTCGGCCTTTTCAAGCGCTGGAGTTGGTGCACCATCGGGCGCCTTATTCATGAATGCTTCTACTGCTCGCTCATCGAGCGGGACGGCAGTCTGATTTTCAGGCTTCGAAACGGGCCGTTTTGTGAGTTTTGATTTTGTGGCAGTCATAGGTTATCTTGGGTTAATTCCTAAATCATTGATTGCTTGTCTGATTTTTTCACTCACGGCAATCATCCTGTATGCCTCTTCGTCATCTTGCGCATTGGTTCTAAATTCTGCGAGTCCCACTCGTTTTAGAAACTGGGCATAGTCCCATGCCTCCTGTTCTGTGAGTTCGATAGATAGGTTTATCGTATTCATATTTAAATGATATTGTATTAATGTGTTTTACGTATTATTTTCATATGAAAACAATATCAATCAACTTCTGAATCTCTTCACAGGCTTTCGTGTCCTTCGGTGTGTACTCCAGGACAGAAAGGCCCTTCCCTGCCGACGTGGCTATCGACTTCCTGCGACGTATGGGCGCGTCCAGGTATCGCAATTGCGGATAGTCTGCAATTGCCTCAATTGCTTCTTCGTTGTCTGTTCCTGAAACGTCCGCGTTATTCAGGACAGCATGCACAGGGAAATCACCTCGAAGGCTTCGAGCTTCTTCGATAAGGTGCGCCATATCCGAGAATGACCACACATCAAACGAGCGTGGAGCAAATGGAACAATGAGCGCGTCTGTCAGTGTGAGGGCAGACCTAAGCGCCGTTGAGTCACGTCCACCAACGTCAATCACCACGTCGTCAAACTTTCCCGCTGTTTGTTTGACCTGCTGGCGAAGTGTGGCGCCATCCGAGTACTGAGCCACCGCGATAGCTGGTGACACCCCGTTTTCTGCGCGGATCGTCAGGGCAATCTGTCCTGTCCCCTGCCTGTCGCCGTCGATGAACCACACATCACGGCCAGCGAGTGCGCGAGCTATGGCGATGTTCAGGGCGAGAGTGGTCTTCCCTACTCCGCCTTTGCTGTTTCCTACGGTGATAATCATAGTGTTTTCATATGAAAAGACAATGATTGTGATTGTATCCAGCACGTCCAGGAAGTCAAGACACGCGGAAAACCGATTTTTAAGCCCGTAGCCGTGTTTTTTCTGCCGTCCGCACCCTTGGTATCACTTCGGGTGGAAAGTGGTCTCTATGGCTCAGTTTTTGGCGTCTGTGCCCTTCCCTGCTTCGGGTGTCTCCGTGTCTTTTCAAGCGAAGCGAACCCACACAAGGGCGAAGCCCGATCGTGCGTCAGCACTTTGCACCTGTGTGTTTATTCTTTAATACCTTTAATACTTTAGGCACCCCGTAACGCCTTGATTTTAAAGGAAAAAATCACTCCAACTAGGACAAAAACAGGGTGAACTAGGACAAAAACAGGGTGAACTAGGACAAAAACAGGGTGAACTAGGACAAAAACAGGGTGAACTAGGAGGGGGTGATTTTTGGACTCCTAGTTATAGGACTGAAAAATTTGACTTGTCCTATTTTTTCATACAATGACCTACACAGATCCCCACTAACCACCCCTCACATGTGAGAAGTAGCCCGCATGAACACAGAAGATAAGGCACTCATCGTTCGGCAGACAAACGACCTTGTCGAAGCAAGCTACAAAATCGCTTCGGTAGGTGAGGGGAGGCTTATCCGTATGCTTATCGCTCAAATAAAGCCTACCGATGAAGACTTCAAAACATACAGAATTGAAGTTGCTGATTTTGCAAGATTTTTCGGCATAACACACAACAGTATCCATGAACAAATAGAAAAATCTGCACGTGCATTAAGAGAGCGAGAGATACTTATTCGCAAGGGGAAGAGTTGGCTTTCTACTGGCTGGCTTTCACACGCTGAATATATTGAAGGCAGTGGATATATCGAAGTAAGTTTCCATGCAAAATTAAAACCATACTTACTTGGCATACAAAAATATTTCACCAAGTATGATTTAAAAAACCTCGTTAATTTTAGAAGTGGCTACGCCATACGACTTTTTGAATTACTGAAAAAAGAAGAATTCAAGGCGAATGCAAATGGCTACTTTAGGCGTTCTTTTGAATATGAAGAAATTCGAGGACTGTTTGGTATTGAAAAAAGAGAGTATGAGTTTTTCAAGGATTTTCGTGTAAGAGTAATTGATTCTTCCGTAAAAGAAATAAATACAAACCCAGATATTCAAATATCAAGGGTTGAATACCAAAAGACAGGACGAAAATTCACGCATATTGTTTTCCACTGCGAGCGAGCGCGTCAACTGCAGTTGGATGTTGACGAACCACTTCCGAAATTCGTGGAAGTGGCAAAAGAAAGCGAAAAGCCGGAAGATGTGCGCGACCTTATCGCGATGGGTATAGATGAAGCCACCGCGTACAAGTGGCGTAAAAAGTACGGGGTTAAGCGCCTGACCCGCAATCTCGCCTATACCCGTGCCATGCAGAAGGCGGGAAAGATTCGCGACAGCCTCACGGGGTTTCTTGCCCGTGCTATTGCCGACAACCTGGGTAGTGCATGGGAAGAGGAAGAAAAAGCCCGCCGTGCAGTGATCCAGGCAAAGAACCAAGCCGAGGAACAGAAGAGAACAGAGGAAGAGGGAAGGGCACAGGAGGACGCCGAGCGCCGAGCCGTCATCCTGCAGAAGTTTGAAACTCTCACGCCCGAGGATAAAGAGCGCGTCCGCCGTGCGTACATCGAGCAGGCAAACGATATTGTTCGGTCGGTCTGGGAGAAGGCACAGAAGGCAATGCCAACCGCGCCAGAGACAGATAAACGGGTCTTGGTGTCCTTCCTCAACTTCTTCTCGAAGTGGCGTGAGAGTGGCGCAGGCAGTGACGATTAACCCGCTTCTGCCATACCTGCCCGCGTTCCTTTCGTTCGCACTCTATGGGTTCTTGACGGGCTTTGTTTTTCTTCTGTGGAAGCGGTCACATGTTGGGTGTCTTATCACCCTCATTTTTTGGTACGCCTACCTTGTTTGGTTGTTCTTTTTTCTCATGCTCCTGGGCGTTGAAACGAGCATGAATCAGGCGAGTTTCGTGGGAGGGGTTGCCTTGTCACTTGCCCGCATGGTGTGGGAGCACCGCGGAACACAGGAGGCGTTTTGGGCGTTCTCTCGACTGGCGGATTGGGTTCGAGACTTACCCCGTCCGAGCTGGAAAACCAAGACCAAGACCGAACCACCGAAACAGACGGCAAGCCGTGGCCACGAAGAAAGAGCACGGGACGACCGAGAAGAGGCTATGAGGCGCGAGCAGGAAGCCCGCGAAGCCGAAGCACGGGCACGACGTGCGAAGGCAGAAGAAGAGGCGAGATCGACCGCAGGGCAGGGGAGCGCGTCAGCCGACGACCAACGGACACACGAAGAGGTTTTAGGACTCAGAGCGCCATGGACGCAGGAAGACCTGAAAACCGCCTACCGCCGAGAGTCCCAGCGCCTACACCCTGATAAGTGGATCGGCAAGCCTGAGCCGATACGGCAGGCAATGGAAGCTGAATACAAAAAAGTACAGGAAGCGTATAGAACGCTTTCCCGCACTTGATTTTTATCTGGAATTCATACAATACACACGCTCCTTGCATTCGCAAGGGTGCAGGGAGGTTTAATTCCTAACCTCTTTAAAGATATGCGTATTATGCGCAAAGGTGGCCTCTTCGGGCTTCGCTTCTCTCTGGACTTTGAAATTTTCAAAGAAAAGAAGGTTGAGCGATTCGTGAAACGCGGAAAATCCGCGTTCATACGATAAAGAAAAATCCCACAATTAAGCCTGTGGGATTTTTCAAAGGAGATTTATCTAATCCTTTAAAGATATTGCCTCTTTCGAGGTTGATACCAGTATATGAATATTTTCTAAAATTGCAAGAAAAATTCAAATCGAGCGATTATTGAGGTTTGAAAATTACTACGGGCAATTTTCAAACCATAACCGCCCGATTTTTCTTTTCACCAGCAGTCGGCACCATGCAGGGGAGGGCATGACGTGAAAAGAAAAATCGGGCGTCCTGGTGTGGTGTTCCCGCCCGCCGTGGACAAGCCACCCGACGCACAGGGCGAGCCTGTGGACGGCCCCGCATTCGCGGGGTGCGTGACTTGCCCACCGCTCCCCGTGCGTTCGCCTACGGCCTGACGCGCTCCGCTTGCCAAAGCAGCCGTTTGAAATTTTTGAGAAGAAAACACCTTGCTTTTCAGTGCCTCATGCCTACACTGGCGCTGGCAAAAATCAGAGGTGGAGGAGCGGGAGCAAGATTGCAAAGTCGTTACGACAAATTCCGCTAGACCCTGAACGGGTCGCGGAATCTGTCGCCGCCTTGCATCTTGCAAGGGCTTTGCCCCTTGACCCCACAAAAGGGGGAGTTGTTCGCACCTCCCCCTTTTGATTCCCCCTCTGTCTCGATCATCATCACCCGTCACACCATGAGCGCAAGCCAAGAGCGTCAAGCCTACATCCGCGAGTACCAGACCCGCACACATCGCGTGTCGCTCACGTTGTCCGCGAGCGAGTACCGCGAACTCGCACGACGGGCGAAGGCTGAGGGCGTCAGGGTCACATCATTGGTCAAAAACATGGCGCTTGCCTATCACCAAGGGGTGGTTATCCCGCCCGAGGCAGTGACGCACGAGCTCCAGGAACTCAGGGCACTCCTTCGCAACATTGCGAACAACGTCAACCAGATGGCGCATACCTCACACATCATCGGTCACATGGTCGATGAACGCGGTTTCTTGGATGAAATCCGAAAATTGGAAGAGGCGGTTTTTGAACACACAGGAAACCGCCTCAGAGGCAAAAACAAAAACGAACCATGATCATTAAATCCATGAGTCGCAAACACCCCACGTTTGCCCAACTCATCGACTACATAGAGGGGGAGGCGAAGCTTAAAAGTCGGCGCTATTCAATACACCACAACCTGTACAGCCGTGACAATGCAGGCATGAAACGCGAATTTGAGGAAAACGCGGGACGGCTCAGGGCGCGCAAAAATGGCGTGTACCTGTATCACGAAGTCGTGAGCATTACGTCGAGTGAACACCTCGATGAAAACGCCAAAAAACAGGCACTCTCTGAAATCGTTCGGGAATACCTCAAAGCACGGGGACGCCACAACATGGCGTATGCCGTTCTCCACGAAGACACGGGAAATCTCCATTGTCACATCGTCATGAGTTCCAACGCGGTGGGGGAGTCACGGCGGACACGGCTATCAAAAGAGCAATTCGCCGATATCCAAACCCGTCTGGAGGCGTGGGTACTGACGCACCACCGCGACCTCGAACAAAAGGCAGTCTTTCACAAGAACCAGACCCGAGAGGAACGCGAGGCACGGGAAGCGAAAAAGGCGCACCTCTCGAACAAGGGCGAACAGATGAAGCGCCGAGGTGCCGAGGCAACCAGGCGCGACGGCGTACAGGAAAAACTCTCTGAGATATTCGAGACAGCTACCGACCCGCGCCACTTTTCCGACCTCATGGAAAAGGCGGGGTTCACCCTCTACACCCGAGGCAAGAACCACGGAGCGACCGACCGAGACGGCAACAAATACCGCTTCGAGCGCCTTGGACTCGGGGACGCATGGCGCGCCCTCGATGAGCGTATGACCGAGGCAATGAAGCCCACCAGGACAACCACCGAAACCACTAGCGAGGACAAGGGCGATGACGTGGCCACGTCGGCACCGCAGAGCGTCCAGGAGCAAGAGATTGAATCCCGCCTCGATGAGATCAACCGTTTCCGCGCGAAGCGAGCGGAGAAGGAATCACGAGCGCAGGCAACAGCGAAGAACCGCGACCAGGGCGACGGGCAGGAACGGTGACGCCGAAAAGTCCGCGCCCTTGTTGCTTGCACGCTCTACCGCACGGCGCGGGTGTTCGCCTGAGTCTCTGCCGACGAGCTGGAGGACTTGCCCGCCATGACGGCAAAAGCACGCGCCCAGGTACTCAGGTTTTCGCACCGATAGTGACAATCATAAAAATATGAAAATAGGTGTATTTTCATATGTAAAACATATTTAATTCATCGTAATTCAATCGCCCTATGGACTTGATCAAAATCTTCCTTCTGCCGTTCCGCGCCCTCGGGCTTGTGGTGGCATTCCTGTTCAAACAGGAGGTTTTGAAGCGTCACGAGGGCGCACGATTGGCGAAGCCACGGGACTACTCCGACCGCCTGAACACCCGTAACACGGGCCTACTCATGGACGGCGACACACTCAAACTCTCCGAGCGCGAGAGCTTTCAAAACGTGTGTGTCATCGCCCGTGTCGGTGCGGGCAAGACTTCCCGCTACATCATCCCCAACGTGATCGAGCGGGCAAAGTCCCCCTGTTCCGTCATCGTGAACGACCCCAAGGGCGAGGTGTCCGAGGCAACGAGCGGATACATGGCAAAGCACGGGTTCCGCGTCATCGTGATCGATCCCGAACACCCCGACCGCTCGCACCGATTCAACCCGCTCGAAGAGGCGCGGGACTCTATCGAGCTCGACCAGGTGGCGCAGATCCTTATTCAGGCAGGGAAGGGGAACACGAGCAACAACGGCAAGGATGATTTTTGGTCACAGGGCGCGGTCAGGTTCGTGGCGGTGTTCCTTGCGTGCCTGCGCAACGCTGGCAGAGTCAATCCCGCATACAACACCCTTGCCAATCTCTACTACCTGTTCCAGAACTTCGGAGACGACGGGAGCAAGCTGGATGCCTTCATGGCGCGGTACTCGGTTGATCCAGACAACCCGACAGACCGCAGGTTGTGGAACGAGTGGCAGGGCGTGCTGACGGGCAACAAAGAGGGTGTGCAATCGTTCGTGCTCAATGCCCTCACGGCACTCTCTGCCATGAGGCAAGCGAACATCGCCCGTGTGACCAGCGAGAGCAGTTTTTCCCTGGACTCACTGCGCACCGAAAAGACGGTGGTGTACTTCATCACGCCACCGCAACACCAGAGCTATTACAGCTTCCTCACGAGCCTGTTTTTCCGCTCGGTCTTCAATGCCCTGATGCGTGCCACACCGCCGAAGGACAAGCGCACGCCGTACCTGCCCGCCTATGTGCTCTATGACGAGTTCGGGCACTCGACCATCCCCGACTTCGTGAGCACCGCGAACACGATACGAGGCTACCGCGTGAGTCTGTCTATCGTGCTCCAGAGCATCGCGCAACTGTCAGCCCGCTACGGCCGTGACACCGCGCAATCGATCCAGGGAGGCATGGGCACCGCCATTGCCTACGCGGGCAGTGATCCAGAGACCGCGAGCTACTTCGAGCGGATCATCGGACGGACTCGCGTCTACCAGTACCAAGACCCGACACACCCGACGGCGCAGAGCCACATGGAGCAGTACCGAGAACAGTCCCTCATGCTCGCCAATGAGATACGCACGATGCGAAGCGAGGACGTGCTGATCGTGTCAGGCAACCAAGACCCCGTCTTGATCCCCTCACGCGCCTACTTCGAGGTAGGACGCATGAAACGTGCTACCAGCCTGCCACCTGTGCCCGTGGACGTGAGCGCAGGGAGGGGGATGGAGTGGGTGGTGTTGTAGGGAAAACACTACGCCCATCCCACCTATTGAAATGTGATTCAGGAAAGATATACACTGCGCCGATGGGGAAAGGCGAGAAAGTAGTTTCTCTCGCCCTAGCGTGTAGTTGTCCTGCGCCCTCATCATGAACGCCCGACAAGTTGGTGGGAATTCTCGCCAAGACTGACGGAAGGACAGTTCGCCCATGGAGCGAACACCGCATGAAAACTGCGATAGGTGAACATCAGACCAGCCTTGCACATGGCTACCGTCTGAGTCTGAGCCACACACGGCTCGAAATCCAGCACATGACAGGCACCGGTCACACAAGCGGCGCACCAGCACCGCAGTAGAGACGCGCACATCTGCGCGCTTCTTTTTTCAGACTCCCATCAAGAGCCGCCCACATGACCTAAAGTAGGTCGTGAAGGGCGGTTTTTTTGTAAAAAATCCGCCAAAGCCACTACAAGGTGTGATACCCTGAGTGTCCTGCGCAAAAAAAAGACCCCAGCGCAATGCTGAGGTCTGGTGTAGGTGGTCGGCGAGCGGAGTCGAAGCTGCTCCCGACCAGGATTTCCCTCGTAAGCAACGAAACTCGATTTAAGGAGACCAGAGCCATGAAAGACTAGACCACCTCAACCGAGGGAAACCAGCAACTATACATCGTCGCACATGCCTTTGTCAAGGCATGGCGGATGTATCAGCCGCATGCCCACATAGTAGTGGGTTTTCACGGAATTTCAAGCTGTGAAACCTTGGTGGCTTCGCTGTCTTCCCTCTCCAACCGCATCCCCTTCTTGTTTGTGGCCATGCCGCGAAAACAAAAAATCGCGGCACAACTGGAGAGTCTCATGAAAGTCCGAGCACAAATTTTGCTCAAGAATGGTCTGATCGCCTCGGCGGTCGGTGTCGCCGCCATGCTGTCGGCAGGTACCGCCAGCGCCCAGCAGTACACGGGTGCAGGATCGGTTTATCAGCCGCGACAGCAATACCATATGCCTCAGCAGCAGCAACCTTATCAGAGACCTGCACCTATGCCGACCTATCGCCCGAATGTCGTCGGTCCGGGCGGTAACCGCTTCCAGTACGTTCCTGAACTGGGTAACTGGGTGCCTACTCAGTTGACCCCTCAGACGGCAAACCGCATCTACGATGCAACGGCTGGATGCGTCACGCGAGGAGCTGAAGGTGCGATGTGGGGTGCCGCTGGTGGTGGCCGACGCGGTGGCGCTGTTGGTTTTGCTCAAGGTTGTTTCAACCGCTAATCAGAAAGTGAGGGGCATCATTGCCCCTCACAGAATAATTGGAGAAAATCATGCGACGCCGCACTCTCATTAAACTTCCCGCACTGATGGTTGCAGCAAACATGCTGTCAATCCATGAAAAGGCACGAGCAATTGATCCAGCAACATTATCCATTCTTCTTGGTCTGATTTCTTCTGTTGGTATTGTTTATTCAGCGAAAGTGGCCGCAGACAAATCTGCGGCTGCA
>Ga0209639_1002795_pt1 | contig 12842 bp, 11 predicted proteins | sample EPASupsiteHSE605_FD_187268 | JGI IMG/M metagenome (GOLD analysis project Ga0209639, IMG submission 187268) | Bioremediated contaminated groundwater from EPA Superfund site, New Mexico - Sample HSE6-05 (SPAdes) (version 2) | ecosystem: Environmental > Aquatic > Deep subsurface > Groundwater >...
CTACTTCAACAACGGCTAAATAAGTAGTGTCTTTTGTTAAAGTAGGGGTGGTTGTAAAACGTACATAAACAGTTGGTTGATTTGCTCCTAATGCGGTAGGAATATCTGATGCTTGAAGTTGATAATAATCAGATTCAGCAATTAAGGTTGACATGCCTTTGTACAGTTTAACCTTTACAGTTGCATTTGCACTAGCACTATAAACTCTGAATTGCACACCATTGGCTGTACAGTTTTTACCCATAATATATTCACTTCCGAGTTCATAAGCTTGCATGCCAGCTGAACCGGATCCGGCCCAGATATTGTTTGAAGTTAAAATATTATTATCTTTTGCAAATACAGTGTCACCGATTTTCGTAACTAAAGTGTCTCCCCAAATGAATTTTGAGTTTTCAGTAGAACTTGCGTAGAATGTAAACCCATTTACGCCGTTTGTATTTCCAAATGTAAAGAAATCGTCAACACCAACAGTGTCGTTAGTTCCAAAAGTAATAGAATCTATTGCAGTACCAGCTAAAGATGTAGAAGATACGATTTCCTGAGCATGTAAAGCTACATTATGTTGAGTTGCTGTACCTTCATTTCTAACATCAGCAAAAACAGAAGTTTTTAATGTATGTCCATGTGGTATTTGTGATAACCCATTGAAGAACCATACTCTACCCCATTCAACAAAATTACTTGGAGCATCTTCGATTGTGATATCATCAATCATCCATGCATAATCCCATTCTCCATCATAGAAGAAGCGAAGTTTTACATTGGCTTGATTTCCGGCTATTGCAGAAATATTCAGATCAATGTTGTTAGGATTTGTTGTTGCATCGTTTACAGCAACACCTGTATTAATCTCAGTTTGTGTCCATGTACTTCCATTGTTGTTAGAAATTTCAACGTATGTTTTACTATGATATTTACGGTAATATTGTTGAAATTTCAAACGAATATATGGGTGGCCGGTAGTATTAATGGTTCCGGTGTAGGTTAAGTATACTTTTTGAGTAACAACACCAGCGTGTAGCTCACCTTGACGGTCTGAGTCATACAAAGCAAATTTATTCGAAGCTGTTGTCGATTGAATAGCTCCCATTCCTGATGAATATTGTCCTTTTGGTGAAGTAGTATCAATAATCCATGTCGAATTTCCCGGATTTCCAACATCATTGGATGCCCAGTCTGAAGGATTGGAAAAATTATTTGACCAAACAATAGCTTTACTTTGGTTTGGTGCTGGTTTAGATGATTTGTTGTTTTTTACAACATAATCCTGACTTCTCATTACATTAGCTTGAGGAGCATTCGACGAAATTTGCTTTAATTGAGCAAATGATGCGAATCCTAAAGCCATAGTTAAAAAGAAAATAATCGATTTTTTCATTGCTATGTGTTTTAAAATGAATTTTATGATTGTGTACAAAAGTAAGTAATTCAAGTTATTCAGATCCTATTGTTTTTTCTTAATTAACAATTATTTGGATATTACAGACAGAGAAGTGTGATTGTATTAATGCAATTGTTTAATTTGAGTTTTTTGTTCTGATTGTAATTGTCATGACAACTAGACCTTTTACAATATGGTGAGACATGATATTTTTTAGGTTAAATTACAACTTGTAATAGCATAGATATTTATCCGAATGGCAAATATACTAATTTATTTAGCATGATTGAAATAGAGATATTACTTTTCGACCAACTTGTGGTTTTTGGGGATGACGAGGGGCTTTTTCAGGATAAAAAAACAGGCAAACGAATTTCATCTGCCTGTTTTTTTATTTTAGATATAAACTAATTAGCGAACAATTAATTTTAGGGTTTTTTGATTTTCGCCAGCAGTTAATGTATAGAAGTAAGTTCCAGCAGCTAATTGATTAACATCAAGCTTCATGTTATGCTGACCAGCTTCCTGAATTCCTTTATTCAAATTCATTACAATGCGACCAGTTAAATCGGTAAGTTTGAAGTTAACTTTAGCAGATTTTTTCAGTTCATAGTTAATCATAGTTTCAGTTGATGCCGGATTTGGGAATGCTGGATTTAAAATAAAGTTGTTTTCAGTATTTTCCTGAACTCCAGATACTCCGTCAACAATCAGACGAATTTGAGGAACATTGCTTACATCATTGGTATACCATGTCCATAATGTTTCTCCTGCTTCTCTTAAAAACCAATTTGCATCTGGTTGTGGAAAGTTTCCACCTAATGCGAAAGAAACAGTGTCGGTACCACCATAGCATTCAACAACAGCAAGATAAGTTGTGTCTTTATCTAACATTGGGAATGTAGTAAATGGTAAGAAAATTGTAGGTTGGTTATAACCATATGCTGTAGGCTCATCACTTGCTTTTGTCTGATAATAATTTGATTCAGCAATTAATGTTGACATGTTTTTGTAAAGCTTAACTTTCAAAGTTGCACCTAAGCTAGTACTGAAAACGCGGAATTGAACACCAGTTGCCTGGCTGTTTTTGCCCATAACATATTCACTTCCAAGTTCAAATGCTTGCATTCCGGAAGAACCGGAACCTGCCCAAATATTTTTACTTGAGAAGTAATCATTATCTTTCGCGAAAACAGTATCTCCAACAACAGTTTTTAATGTATCAAGACGTTGGTTTTTTACAATTTCGTCAGAGTTAAAATAAAAGTTGAATTTGTAAGTACCATTTGCATTGATGTTAAAAAAGTCAGTTGCAGCTAGGGTATCATTTCCACCTATAACGAGAGAGTCTTTATTTGTACCAACAAAATCAGTATTTGAGTTTAATTCTCTTGCATGTAATTTTACATTATGCTGTACGTTTCCACCTCTGTTGTAAAGGTCGGCATATGCAGTTGTAACAAATGTATGTCCACTTGGAATTTTTGAATATCCGTTAAAGAACCACATACGACCCCATTCTACGAAATTGTTAGCAGCATCTTCAACCGTTACATCATCAATCATCCAGAAATAATGACTTGTACCATAAGCACGGAATTTGATTTTTACGTTAGCCTGACCTCCTACATAGTTTGTAATGCTAATGCGTTCAAATAGAGCGTTTTGTGAAGAAGCGTTAACGGCTACATTGTGACCTACATCTACAGAGTCAGTCCATGTAGTACCATTGTCTTTACTGAAATAAACCATTAATTTATAACCAGTAAAGCATCTGAAAAAATGATAAAACGTTAAATGCACATTTGGATGACCAGATAGATCAATCGTAGGAGTAGTTATTGAAGCATCAATTTTAGAATAATTTGACGCAATAACAGGATTATTTGGATTTGCCCAGTTTGAATTGATTGAATCCATGTTTAAAAGCATGAATCCATTACCAGCTGATGGGGATTTAATTGAATCCATATGTACTGTAGAACCAGGACTATTAGTATAGGCTCCCAGAGGAGATACGCTTGACCATTTCCAGCCAGCATTTAATGCACCACCTTGGTTTGTTTTTGTCCAGGTTGCAGGGAATCCTCCTCCAAAAGTTTCGCTGAAAATTACAGCTTTACTTGAGCTAGGAATATAAGAAGGTTGACTTTTTGAAATTGCTTCCTGAGATGAACTCATGGATGGCATTACAGAACTAGGATGTTCTGAAGAGCTACGAATTTGGCTGAAAGCCTGAAATCCGAAAGCTAATGATAAAAACAGTACAAATGTTTTTTTCATGTCTCGTGTTTAATTTAGGTTATACAATCACTTTGATTTCTCAACTACAAAAATACATTATTTTAGTTATCAATAATAATTCCCTGTGAAATTACCAGCTACCACCGGCACCGCCGCCTCCGAAACTACCGCCTCCGAAGCCTCCAAAACCACCTCCACTACCACTTCCTCCTGAAAAATTACTCCAACTCCCATTATGAGAATTATTCATTGTACTCATTAGCCATAAAGCTGTCCAAAATGAGGTCCCGTGACCCACACTCTGTGAATACTTTCTGGCTGATCGAAGCATTGTGAAGATGATCATTATAATGACAAATAAAACAACAATGGTTGCTTGTGCTGGTAAAGATTTTCCCTTCGCATATTCTTTACTTGAAATTTCTCCAGAAGCAAGTTTCATTAAATCGTCTGTAGCTTTGTCTAAACCTGCATAGTAATTTTTCTTTCTGAATTCAGGAATCAGTACATTTTCGATCATTCTCCTTGAAACTGCATCTGTAATTACCGGCTCAAGACCATAACCTGGGGCAATAAATGCCTGTCCCCGTTCATTTCCAATTTTCGGTTTTACAACTATAACCACTCCATTGTTAAGTTTGGCCTGACCAACTTTCCATTTTTCTCCCAGTTGAATAGCAAAGTCACTTATAGCATACCCTTTCAAATCATTAACTGTAACTATTGTTATCTGATTTGATGTGGTATCGCTAAAACGAACAAGTTTTTGTTCAAGCATTCTAATTTCTTCCTGATTCAAAATTTTGGCAAAATCGTTTACTAAACAAGGAGGATTAGGTGCATCTGGTATTTCTTGTGCAGAAAGATTCGTGTTTCCCAACATCAGGAGAAACGTAAAAATCAAAGTCAGTTTATGGATTATTCTGTTTTTCATATCTTATTTCCCTTTGCCAAATGAAATTTCATCAGATAACTCGTTTACATCATTTTGTTGGTGTGGAAAATATTTTTTCAGGTATGCGCCAGTTTCTTCAATAGCCTCGCATAATCCTTGTGAAAATCGATTTTCGCGGAAATGTGCTAACATATTCATCTTTAATCGTTCCCAGAAATCTTCGGGAACGTTTTTGTTGATTTCTGAGTCGCCAATTACTGCAAATTTACGATTCCTGATGGCAAGATAAAACAAAACTCCATTACGTTCCTGTGTGTTTATCATCCCAAGTTTATCAAAAATGTAAGCTGCACGGTCTAAAACTTCACCAGAGCATATATTTTCTATGTGAACTCTGATTTCGCCCGAAGTGTCAAGCTCGGCATTTTTTATTGCAAGTTTGATGTCTTCTTTCTCTTGTTGAGTAAAGAAGTCTGCTGCATTTACATTCATAGCATTCTTTTTTTTGTGAAAAAGACTGCCGGAGAACTTTCTGCCGACAGCCTTTCTGTTTTTCGTATTAACGATAGTTTTTGTTTAGAACTTTACTTCAGGAGCTTTTTCACTGCCTTCGCTGGACTTGAAGTAAGCTTTTTTCTCAAATCCGAACATTCCTGCAACTATATTGCGGGGAAATTTGCGGATATTGGTATTATACGTCTTAGCTACTTCATTGAATTTGTTACGTTCCACAGAAATTCTGTTTTCACTTCCTTCAATTTGTGACTGAAATTCGAGAAAATTTTGGGTTGCCTTAAGTTCCGGGTATTTTTCAACTACCAATAAAAGCTTCGACAATGAAGAACCTAATTTATCCTGAGCTTGCTGAAATTTCTGCATCGAAGCTTCATCAAGTTTTGTGGGGTCAACTTTAACCTGTGTAGCCTGTGCCCGGGCTTCTACAACGGCAGTAAGAGTTTGTTGTTCGAAATTGGCAACGCCTTTTACTGTGTTTACAAGGTTAGGAATAAGATCTGCACGACGCTGATAAGCTGTTTCAACATTTGCCCATTGGCTGTTAACGCCTTCTTCAGCACTAACCAGTCCGTTATACATTCTGAAAGGAGAGATAATAAGAATTAAAATTACAATTCCTAAGATCCCCCAAATAATCAGTTTTTTGTTCATGTTTCTATTTGTTTAATTAGATGGTTTTTACAAAGATACATTTATCCTTTGATAATGGTTACACTGCGACGGATAAAATCAGTGAGTGCTTCTCCTTTCAGTAAATTTTGTGAAAGCAAAGCAAGGTCGGTAAGTTGTTTAACCAGTTGATTTTGTTTCGCTTCTTCTTTCTCAAACAAGATTTCTGAGGTAAGCTTATGGTTTGTATTGATTACCAGATTATATTGCTCAGGCATTTCGCCCATCCAGCTCATTCCTCCACCCATTGCTGACATTTCTTTCATACGACGCATAAATTCTGGTTGAGTAATAAGGAATGGTTGATCGGTTTCGCTAAGATTTTCAAAAATCACAGAGTAGCGCTTGCTGTCAATTGTCTTTTCAATGATTTCTTTTACCTGTTTTTTTTCATCATCAGATAATTTCGATGGCAACATTTCCTCTTTTTCAATTAGTTTATCAACTACATCTGCATCAACACGTACAAACGATGAGTTTTCGAGTTTGCGTTCAAGCATATTGATGAAATGACTGTCAAGTACACTATCCATCAACAAAATGTCATATCCTTTTTCAACAGCATTGCTGATGTAGCTGTGTTGTTCTTCGTTGTTGTTTGCATAGAGATAAACCAGCTTTTTATTTTTGTCGGTATGAATAGCTTCGATATGTTTTTTGTACTCTTCGAAGGTGAAATATTTACCAGACGTGTTTTTTAGTAAACAGAATTTTTCGGCACGTTCGTAAAATTTTTCATCGCTGATCATTCCATATTGGATAAAGATCTTGATGTCATCCCACTTCTTTTCAAACTCATCGCGGTTATTTTTGAAGATATCTTCAAGTTTGTCGGCTACTTTTTTAGTAATGTGACCTGATATTTTCTTTACATTTCCATCACTTTGCAAATAACTGCGCGAAACATTCAACGGGATATCTGGAGAATCAATTACTCCATGTAGAAGTGTTAAAAAGTCAGGAACAATGCCTTCAACCGAATCAGTAACAAATACCTGATTGCAGTAAAGTTGAATTTTGTCGCGGGTAACTTCAAAATTACGTTTTACTTTTGGAAAATAAAGAATTCCGGTGAGATTAAATGGATAATCAACGTTGAGATGGATGTAGAACAAAGGTTCGTCAAAATTCATCGGATAGAGTTCGCGGTAGAAGTTTTTGTAATCTTCATCGCTAAGTTCGGCAGGTTTTTGTTTCCAAAGAGGATTGATATTATTAATAATTCTGGGATGTTCAACTTCAACTCTTTTTTCGTTACCATCCTGGTCTTTTTCACCTTCAACAGTTTCCCATGTTTTTTCGTTGCCAAAACGAATAGGAACCGGAAGAAACTTACAATACTTTTTCAGAAGATCTAAAATACGCGATTCTTCTAAAAATTCTTCCGAATCTTCTGCAATGTGAAGCACAATATCAGTTCCACGACTATCACGTTTCGCACCTGAAAGTTCAAATTCTGGGCTTCCGTCACAACTCCATTTAATTGCTTTTGCATCTGCTTGATGCGATTTGGTGATAATGTCAACTTTTTCAGAAACCATAAAAGCAGAGTAGAACCCCAAGCCAAAATGTCCGATTAAAGCATTGATATCAGTATCACTCTTGCCTTTATAAGTCGAAAGAAATTCTTCAGCTCCGGAAAATGCAATCTGATTGATGTATTTATCAATCTCTTCAGCAGTCATGCCTACGCCTTTATCACTAATTGTGAGTGTTTTTTTCTTTTTATCTAGGTTAATTTCGATAGTTACATCACCCAATTCACCTTGATGCTGTCCCATGGATGATAACATTTTGAGCTTCTGAGTTGCATCAACAGCATTTGAAACTAATTCGCGGAGAAAAATTTCATGGTCAGAATAGAGGAACTTTTTAATAATTGGGAAAATGTTCTCTGTTTTAACGTTGATGTTGCCTTTTTGCATAGTATTTTTTAATTTTAATTTTTTGTTTGACATTCGCTGCATATCAAAGCGTATGCCATAGATAAAAACTGACAAAATGGCTGATTTTCTTTCATGGAATTGGAAATATCAGAGATATGATTTATTATTAACTTTGCCTGAAATTAGTAATCAATGGCATTTATCAACTCCTTTATTTCCTGGCTGATGAAAAAACGAATTCATCAGATTGAACTTTTTATGAAGTACCCACATGAAGTACAACTTGAATGGTTTCGTAAGTTGATGAGTTCGGCATCTGACACAGAATGGGGCGTTAAATATGACTATAGCTCTATTTTAACTCCTGAACAATTTAAAGAGCGAGTTCCTGTCAATGATTACAACTCATTGAAACCATACATTGAACGATTACGTCATGGTGAACAAAATTTGTTGTGGAATTCGGAAATAAAATGGTTTGCTAAATCATCAGGTACAACGAATGATAAAAGCAAGTTCATTCCTGTAAGCCAGGAAGCATTAGAAGAATGCCATTTTAAAGGCGGAAAAGATTTATTATCGATATATTTACATAATAATCCTGATAGCCAATTGTTTGACGGGAAAGGCTTGGCTTTGGGAGGAAGCCATAAAATTAGTGAGTTTAACAACGATTCATACTATGGTGATTTATCTGCAATTATTATACAAAATTTGCCATTTTGGGCTGAGTTTTCACGAGTCCCAACTCGTAAAATAGCTTTATTAGATGAGTGGGAAACCAAGATTGAGCAAATGGCTCGTGCAACTATTGAAGATGATGTTACTAGCCTTTCGGGTGTGCCATCTTGGACATTACTTTTGCTAAAACGTATTTTAGAAATAACCGAAAAAACAGATATTTCAGAAGTTTGGCCTAATCTTGAGTTATATTTTCATGGAGGGGTGAGCTTTACGCCCTACCGTGAGCAATTCAAAAGCATAATTCATTCGCCTAAAATGAATTATGTAGAAACCTATAATGCTACGGAAGGTTTCTTTGGTATTCAGGATTCCCCTGAAAGAAATGATATGTTATTGATGCTTGACTATGGAGTTTACTATGAATTCCTTCCAATGGAGCATATTGGTGATGAGCATCCGGCAACATTAACCCTTGAACAGGTAGAACTGGACAAGAATTATGCATTGGTTATTTCTACCAATGGTGGGTTGTGGCGCTATTTAATTGGTGATACAGTGCGCTTTACGTGTCTTTCTCCTTATAGAATTCAAATTACTGGTAGAACCAAAACTTTTATTAATGCCTTTGGAGAAGAATTGATTGAAGAAAACGCAAGGCAAGCACTGGCTGTTGCATGTGAAAAAACGGGAGCGATTGTAAATGAATATACAGCTGCTCCGGTATTTATTGAAAAAGGGAAACAGGCGTGCCATGAATGGATCGTTGAATTTGAAAGAATGCCTGAAAATAAAGGATTTTTTATTGAAACACTGGATAATGCATTAAAATCACTTAACTCTGATTATGAGGCTAAACGATATAAAAATATTTTGCTCAAAGAACCGATTGTTCACTTTGCTCTACCAATGACTTTTTATAACTGGATGAAAAAAAGAAATAAGCTGGGTGGGCAAAACAAGGTACCGCGTTTATCTAATGACAGAAAGTATGTAGAAGAGATTCTTTTGTGCATGATGCAGAAACATTAAAAATGGTTAATTTGCTATTGCTTCTTCTATAATTGCCTATCTTTGTGCCGAATTTGAACCTTGTAAAAAAATGAATGTTTAACAAGGTAAAGACTTAATTTTCAGAATGAATTACGAAACTCCAATTACCCATTTAAATGGGAAAAATTTGTATTATACCTTTCTGGCCGGTTTCAAACGTTTACTTGAAAATCAGAAAGAAATTAATGATTTAAATGTATTTCCTGTTCCCGATGCAGATACCGGAACTAATTTAGCTTCAACATTACAAGCGGTAATCGACAATGTAATTCCGGAACATAATATCAAGCTTACTTCAACTGCAATGGCTGATGCTGCTTTGATTGGAGCACGTGGTAATTCAGGAATTATTATGGCTCAGTTCCTTTATGGTTTTTCAAACGAGCTTGCAAACGAATCGTTAATGACGATAAAGCAATTTGCTCAAGCACTCATAAAAGCAGTTGATTATATGTATCAGTCTGTTGCAAATCCGGTTGAGGGAACAATCCTTACTGTTTTGCGAGAATGGGCAGAGTTTATCTATCATCTTAAAGATAAGACCGAAGATTTCATCGACTTGATGAATCAATCGTATAATAAAGCCTTAGAATCTCTTTCGGCAACCCGCGAAAGACTTGAGATTTTAACCAAGAAAAATGTTGTAGATGCTGGTGCTCAGGGTTTTGTTTATTTTCTTGAAGGAATGATTTCTTTTTTCAAAGATTTAAAACTTAAAACCCTTGCCGGTACACGTCAGAAGGTTGTTTCGGAGTTAGAAACTTCAGATATGCACGAAGAAATAACCTATCGTTATTGCACTGAAGCTCTACTTGATGGGAAGGATCTTAATCGTCAGTACCTGCTTGATAAACTTAAATGCTTTGGCGATTCTATCGTAGTAGCAGGGTCCTCAAAACGTATGAGAGTTCACGTTCACACCGATCATCCTGACCAAGTGTTTGAAATGTTGGGGGAAGTAGGAACCTTTTCATTACCCAAAGTGGATGATATGCAGCTTCAATATGATATCAGCCACTTTAGAAAAAATAAAATAGGTTTAATTGTAGATTCATGTTCTGATATTCCACGAGCTATACGAGATAAACGCCAGATTATGATGATTCCTTTGGTTTTGAATGTTGGGAAACGTCAGTTTTTAGATCAAATAACGATTAAACCTTCTGTGTTTTATAAGTATCTGGAAGGAGACGAATATCCAACAACATCACAGCCTTCTTACCGTGAGTTTGTTGCCCGATATTCTTATCTGGCAAGTCATTATGATTCTGTAATTTCTGTAAGTATTTCATCAGGCTTAAGTGGAACATATAAAAATAGTTCTGATGCAGCAAAACAGGTTGTTCAAAATGTTGTGAAACCAATCACTGTAGTTGACAGTAAAGCCTGTGCAGGTTCATTTGGATTGTTAGTTTTGAGAATTTCAGATGCGATTGAACAGGGCATGTCGTATGATGAAATCTTGAAGAAAATAGAAGAGTGGAAGCCGAAAAGTAAAATATACGTTGGGGTAAGAACCTTGAAATATTTTGTGAAAGGTGGACGCATAAGCCCTCTTAAGGGAATGATTGCTAAATTAATAAATCTGAAGCCTATTGTTTCTATGGAAGATGGAAACGGAATTATTTTTGGAAAAGCATTTAGCAGAAAATCAAATATAAAAAAAATATTGAATCTCTTTAAAGAGGATTATCAAAAGAATGGGATACATAGCTATTGTGTTTCTTATTCAAATATTGAAGAAGAGAAAAATGCAAATGCAATAGCTATAGAAATGGAGAAAATTTGTGGGAAAGCACCTCTTTATATTTCTCCAATAACCCCTGTTTTAGGAGTGAATGCAGGAATTGGAACTGTTGCTGTTTCGTATCAAATACAATAAATGTTGACGGGGCTTATTCTCGAGTTTGCATAATTGTATAATAAAAAATGTTATTTTTATGGATACTCAGTTGAGTATATGTTTTAGTTGTATTACTTTAAAATTTAAATATTTTATTTTTAGCAACTTGCAAAATATATTCATTATGCATATTCCAATGATGGCAATATTTTTTATAGTTCTTGAAAATGAAATTTATTCGTTGTGGTAAGGTTCATTTCGAAGAATTGTCATTGCTCGATAAAGTTGTTCCATAAAAAGTAAACGAATCATTTGGTGTGAAAATGTCATATCTGACAGCGCAATTTTAAAATGAGCTTTTTCGTAAATTTCATCACTAAATCCAAATGCGCCACCAATGATAAACATCAGTGTCTTTTTTCCACTGTTAAATTGCTTTTGTAAATAATCCGCAAAAGCTACTGACCGGAATTTTTCCCCATGTTCATCCAGTAAAATAGCATAATCTACCTTTGACATTTGTTCAAGAATCAACTTTGCTTCGCCTTGCTTTACTTGTTCAGGCTTTAAATTTTTGCTGTTTTTTAAGTTGGGAAGAGTGATAATATCAACATTGATATACTTATGTAAACGATTCGCATATTCTTCAATTCCAATTTGGAGAAATTTTTCTTCCGTTTTGCCTATTTGTAAAATCTTGATATTCATTGATTATATTTTTGTTGTCAATATTTATTTGCAAAAAAATGGAGAAGGCAGTTTTATTTTTTTAAATTTGCAAAGGTCTGTCAATTTGAAATATGTTTGGCAGGTAATTTGCTTATCATAAAGATTCTGATTTAGCCTGTGCTAAGTTAATATGGATGGTGAAATTTTAGATTGAGAATATAAAATATAAAAATAGATGAAAACCTTGGTTTTTTTATGGTTAGCTGTAATTATAGCACCATTCAGAACATTGGAACCAATGCCTGATCAGGCATCTGCTGAGTTTTCAAAGAAGATTACTGAAGCAATTCGAAAGGGAAGTTCGAGCGAATTGAGCAGTTATTTTGCATCGACAATTGATTTAACAGTTCCAGGTAAAGAAGGTTCATTCAGTAAGGCTCAAGCTGAGCAGATTGTGAAAGATTTTTTTGTGCAAAATCAACCTAAGTCATTTACAATCAAGCATAACGGATCGTCAAATGATGGATCTCAGTATAGTGTAGGTACTTATGTTACAGCAAAAAATACCTACCGAAGTTATTTTCTGATAAAAAATGTATCAGGTAAATTTTATCTTTTGCAACTTCAATTCGAACTGGACTAAAATATGTTAACATTAGATCAGATTATTGATTTCGCCCTTCAGGAAGATATTGGAGATGGCGACCATACTTCATTGTCGTGTATCCCATCTGATGCAAAAGGGAAGGCGCGTTTGTTTGTGAAAGAACCCGGAATAATTGCTGGAATTGATGTTGCTTGCAAGGTTTTTGAAAAAGTGGATTCAACGGTTAAGTTTACAGCATTTCTGAAAGATGGTGATAAAGTAAAGAAAGGGGATGTCGTTTTTGAAGTAGAGGGTTCTTCTATATCCTTACTCTCTTCGGAGCGATTGTCATTGAATTTTATGCAACGTATGAGCGGGATTGCAACCTATACAAATAAGCTTGTAGGTTTAATAGA
>Ga0209639_1002797_pt1 | contig 12830 bp, 12 predicted proteins | sample EPASupsiteHSE605_FD_187268 | JGI IMG/M metagenome (GOLD analysis project Ga0209639, IMG submission 187268) | Bioremediated contaminated groundwater from EPA Superfund site, New Mexico - Sample HSE6-05 (SPAdes) (version 2) | ecosystem: Environmental > Aquatic > Deep subsurface > Groundwater >...
AATATCCAAAGGGAATTAAAATAATGAAAGAGGAAGTTGAAGAATTAGGAATTATTCATGATGAGTTTCACGGAGAATGGAACTACACGTTCAAACCTAGAAAGAAGGGCATTGCAGAAGTTGTTTTGTGACAAGTCCTAATCATTAGAATGAGGCTACTGAGTATGATGAGGGAAACAAAGATTATCGAGGATTATACAGTAGAAAGCTTACTATTAGAGCTTGAAAAGATAAGAAAGATAAAACTACAAAATGGAAAAGTAATAGTTACAGAACTCACAAGGAAACAAAAAGATATTATGGAAAAATTGAACCTATGCGCTTAAAAAGGCGGAAGTTAGGTTTTATCTCTTATTCTTCAACTTATTTCTATTTTAAGTGAGATTTGCCCAGATTCCGGTATTTTCAAGTCCCCTGCATAGTTTATCCCGGATTGCGGGCAATTAAACGAGACTTTCTCTATGAAAGAATTTTTCTACCGGCCCAGCTTAAAGGTAAAAAAACTCTGAAACTAAAAGGAGACAATATGAAAAATTTGAATACAAATGATCCCTATCCTCAAGCTGGGAAAAGGCACTACAAAAGATCTTAACGTGTATGGGTGCAGATGGGTGAGACTTATCTGCGTGTGGGCTTTCTGGCATTACCTTAAAAGAGAAATTGAATAATACAGAAGATAATTCGGTTATTATTTTCCTGAATAATAACAGTCATTAGTTTAATCAGGTTTGCGAGAATTGTATCTTCCTGACTGAGAAACACAGGTAACTCTGAAGATGGAAAGCATTTTTCACGTTATCCTGATTTTTATGAGTAAGACTTATATAATTTGACTGTATAGTAGGTGCATTAAAAATAAAGAGATATATAATCTGTTATTAAAAACTAATTTCTGTTTTTAATCAAAGAGTTATATACAGTCTTATTTTTAAACTATTGACTATCCGTTGTAAGCGGAGGTGAAAAGAAAATGGCTTTTAATGACAGAGGAAATTCCTTCAGGGGAAGAGACAGCAACCGTGGAGGTTTCGGAGCTCCGAAGGAGATGCACAACGCAACCTGTTCTGACTGCGGCGCTGAGACTCAGGTACCTTTCAGGCCTGACCCTGACAGACCAGTCTATTGCAGAGACTGCCTTCCTAACCACAGGAAACCCAGAGAGAACCGCTACTAATTTCAAATTCATTCGAAAAATTTCACTTAGCAGATTACGTCCGTTTTGCCTATTTTGAGCAGGCCAAACGGACCACTTCTTTTATAATGTGATCTATTGAACGATTGTACTGTTGCACTTTTCATTGAATCACTACCTTGAGTTTTCTTTGCGATCCTCTTTTTAATCAAGAAACTATTCCCATCACTTTCTCTCTTTTTCTTGAGCTGATTTTTATCCGTGTTACTCTGTTTTTGATAGAAAAATTTATATAATTAAACTACTATGTAGGTGTAGTTGAAAATAAAGAGACGTATAATCTGTTATTAAAAACCAACTTTTGTTTTTAATCAATAAATTTTATACAATCTTGTTTTTACTCTATATATTATCCGCTATAAGCGGAGGTGAAACAAAAATGGGTTTTAATGACAGAGGAAATTCTTACCGGGGCGGCAACAGAGACAGCAACCGTGGTGGTTTCAGAGGCGGCAACAGCGGCCCCAGAGAAATGACTAAAGTTACCTGTTCTGACTGCGGTGTTGAGACTGAAGTTCCGTTCAAACCAACAGAAGGACGGCCTGTTTACTGCAGAGACTGCCTTCCTAACCACAGGAAATTTTAAAGATAATCTGTATTGAGTGTTAATTTCATTATTTAGTTTGGATTAACACTCAATTCATTTTCACTATTTATTTTTTTATTTTCTTTGTTTTTCGCCTTTTGTTTCTATGGATGTGTCCAGAAATCAAAAACATGATAATTTAATTGAAGCTGTTAAAAAAATCAAATCTCTTTGATGGCACCCATAAAGAAGGAAAAACAAACGGAATTGGGGATAAGAACCAGCAAACGCAATTCAGCATTGAAATTATTAAGATAAAAATCAGCAGAGGAGGAATTAATCTGGCTAATTACAGAAGCACTATTAGAAAAAGACAAGCAGGATCCAATAAACCAGTAGGGCCAGGAGACGGTCCCCAAGAAATAACAAGGGTGCGAACTCCACGTAAGGACAGAAACGAAGTCCTGGCAACAGTAGCAAGTTTACTTGGCTCAAAAAGAGTTACACTGCAGTGCATGGATGGAGTAGTCCGAATGGGCCGGATTCCCGGTTCCAAGAAAAAGAGAATGTGGATCCGCGAAGGCGATGTTGTCATAGCCAACCCCTGGGAAGTTCAGGACTCAAAAGCTGATATTACCTGGAAATACACAAGACCCCAGATCGAATGGCTTGAACGGAAAGGGTACCTTAATTAAGATACCTTAAACAGACTTTATTTGCTTTACATGTACTACCTTATCCTGTAGCCTCAATTAACCAGTATTTTTAAATAATCACAATATTAAAATCACAAGCTTAAGAGTTGCAAATTCAAGAATCTCAAATAAAAAATTTAGAAATTAAAAAGCTGAGATTCAAATCAAAAATAACCGAGACGATATAACTAAAATTTTTTAATTAAAAATCCCACAAACGACCCCTTGATTAATGTGGGCAAAACGTCTCATTATTAACTTTTCTACTATCGGCGGTTCTACAATCAATTATCTCATTTTGATGTCTTTATTTCGTTTTAAACAAAAATAGTACTTTAAAAAAGTAAGACTTTAAACATATTTTCCTTTTCGTCGGTAAAAAACGGAATGGCAAAAAACCGCAACATGCTCTGGAATTAAGCACGTTATAATAGCTTTTCAATCTTAAGCAGTTCATCAGCTTCCTCTTTACTCAAAATTCCTTTCGTTAATACAACTTCTTTGACAGACATTTTCTTCTCCAGCACCTCTTTTGCGATCTCTGCTGCCTTAAGATATCCTATCTTTGGAGCAAGGAAGGTTACCAGAATAGGATTTAGCTCAAGGTAAGCCCTGCACCTGTCCTCATGCGCCTTAATTCCTTTTACACAGCGTTCTTGAAAAACTGGCAGATAATTCGTGAGCAGGGCGATAGATACGAGAATGTTAGAAGTCATGACAGGAGTCATAACATTGAGCTCGAGCTGCCCTGCCTGGGCTGCAAGAGCGACTGCTGTATCATTGCCCACAATCTGAAACCCGATCATGTCCAGGCACTCAGCCATTACAGGGTTATATTTTCCGGGCATCATAGACGAGCCAGGCTGTACAGGCGGAAGCTCAATTTCGGAAATTCCGGTGGTAGGACCGGCATTAAGGAGCCTCAGGTCATTAGCTATCCTTATAAGTTCAAGTGCAAGTTCCCGGAGAGCCCCTGAAAAGGCTGCAAGCTGGGACCGGCTCTGCAGAGCTTCAAAGCTGTCAGCCGCCCTTCGGAAAGGCAGTTTGCAAAGTTCGGAAAGTTTTGAGATTACAAGTTCCCGATAACCGGGATATGTATTTGCCCCTGTTCCGGTTGCAGTGCCCCCCAAAGGAAGCTCCAGGAGATCATCTCTTCGTTCTTTTATCCTGCGTGAAGCCCTTAACAGAGCAGCAGAATAAGCTCCAAACTCGTCTCCAAGTGTCACAGGTACGGCATCCATAAGATGTGTCCGTCCTGATTTCGGAATTCCTGAAAATTCTCTGGCTTTTGCCTGAAAAGCTTCTGACAGAGGAGCAAGCACATTAAGAAGCCTGTCAGTCGCAAAAATGATGGCTATGTAGGAAGCGGTCGGAAAAGTATCATTAGTCGACTGGGACCTATTCACATGATCGTTAGGGCTCAGGAAGTCGTAATCTCCCCTTTTTCGGCCCATTATTTCGAGAGCACGGTTAGCAAGAACCTCATTAATGTTCATATTAAAGGAAGTTCCTGCCCCTGCCTGAAAAACATCTACGGGAAACTGGTCCGAATACTTTCCGGTAGGGTCTGAAAGCACTTCTTCAGCTGCTGCTACGATTGCATTTCCTCTATCCCTGTCAAGAACCCCAAGTTCCATATTAGCAAGCGTTGCTGCCTTTTTTATCAGAACGTATGCCCTGACGAATTCAGGCCTTTCCCTATGCCCGCTGACAGGGAAATTACAGAGAGCCCGCTGGGTCTGGATGCCATAATATTTATTTTCCGGGACTTCCATTTCTCCCAGGGGATCCTTCTCAACTCGGATTTTCAGAGTAATAGCCTCACCTCAGAAAATTCTCCTTTAATTCTCCTTTTAAATACTCAGAATTCTTTACTCAGGTTTCTTTCCAAGCGCTTTGATTTCCTTTCTGGCTTTTCCGATTCCCTCAATAGGTGGAACGCCTTTCGGGCAGACTGCCTTGCAGTTGGCATGGAACTCACAGCCCCACCAGCCGAATTTACTGTTGGCAAGCATGAGCCTTGATTCGTCGTCAGCCTCACGCGGGTCAACATGGAATCTATACAACTTTGCAAGAGCAGCCGGCCCCAAAAAATCTCTGTCTTTTCCCGAGACCGGACAAGAACCCACACAGGCAGCACAGAGTATGCAGTTTGTATACTTCTCAAGCTCCTTTACGGCATCAGGCTGCATGAGCCGCTCTTTCTCAGGGGGTTCGGAAGCCGGTTTGAAGGTCGGCTCTACTGCCCTGTAAAACTCAAAAAAATTGTCCATATCCACGATAAGGTCCTTTACTTTTGGTAGGGACGGAAGGGGTTCCACAAGTACCTCATTTTCAGGATCCCAGGAAATGACCTCTTCCATTCCCGGAAAAGGCCTCAATTTTATTTTTCCTTCCCCTTTGAGAAGGGGCTCGATCCGGGTTCGACAGGCGAGAGCTGGTATTTTGTTAATCAGCATTGCACAGCTCCCACAGACTGCACCTCTGCAAGAATAGCGGAAGGCAAGGGAATCATCGAGTTCTTCATGGATTTTGAACAACGCGGAAAGCACTGTCACCCCTGCTGAGGGCTCGATTTCAAAGTTATCGTAATGGGACTCCCCGGTTTCTCTATCAAAGCGAAATACCTTCAGTTTCATCAGTATACACGCTCCTTTATCGGGAATTTTCCAAGTCTTACAGGCAGGGGTTCAAGCACAGGTTTTCCGCCTTTTAGCCTGTAGATGGTATGGTAGAGGAATTTTTCGTCATCTCTCTCCGGGTAGTCAGCTCTTGAATGGGAACCCCTACTCTCTTTCCTGGCGATAGCGCCCCTTGCAACAGCTTCTGCGATATCAAATAAGCCCTCAAGCTCGAGAGCATAGATAAGGGCATGGTTGAATAGAGAAGATTTGTTGTTGATATAGACTTCAGGGTACCTGGCTTTGAGTTCGAGAAGCTTTTCCAGTCCTTTTTCCATCTTTTTTCCTTCCCGAAAGACTCCGAAGTACTCAAACATCGTTTTCTTCAGTTCATCCCTGAGGTTGTGCATCTTCACCCCGGATTCTCTGAAAAGCAGGGCTTTTATCCGCGCATCCTCCTCAGAGACCTGTTCAAGGACAGCCTGCTCAGCTCCTTTTATGTCCCAGGTTTCAGGAGCAGGGGAAGCCTTTCCAATTTCCTGCCCTGCAAGCTTTCCGAAGACCACAGTTTCAAGCAGGGAGTTCCCTCCAAGTCGGTTTGCCCCGTGAACACTGATGCAAGAACATTCTCCTGCTGCATATAAACCGGGCAGTTCAGTGGCAAGGTCGTTTCCCGCATCCACACCTCCCATCGAATAGTGCTGCCCGGGCTGCACAGGAATCGGAGCTTCAACAGGATCCACGCCTGCAAAATCTAGGGAAATAAGCCTTATCCCGGGCAGACGTTCTGTGATTTTTTCCTCTTTCAGGTGCCTGAGGTCAAGGAGTACGTATCCACTCTCAAAACCTCTGCCTTCGGCTATCTCCTGCTGAACGGCCCTGGCAACGATATCCCTTGGCGCAAGTTCCATGGATTTAGGGGCGTATTTTTCCATGAAACGCTCGTATCTGCTGTTAAGAAGGTAGCCGCCTTCTCCTCTTGCCCCTTCAGTTATCAGAATATTTGTGCCGTAAAGGGTAGTCGGGTGAAATTGCACGAACTCCATGTCCTTTAAAGGCACTCCTGCCCGGAGGGCTAAAGAAGCTCCATCTCCGGTGTTAATCAGAGCATTTGTGGAACGAGCAAAAAGTCTCCCAAAACCTCCCGTAGCAAGGAGCAGTGAGCGGCAGACAAAACCGTGAAGGCTTCTATCGGCGATGTTTACTGCAGTACAGCCTGCACATCTTTCCTCTTTTCCAAAACTTTTTTCAAATAAAGGATCTCCAACTTTAACCAGGGAGGTGACAAAGAATTCTTCATAAAAAGTAAGCTTACTCCCCTTCAATTTTTCATTTTTCTCTCTGGCTACAAGCTGTTCATAGAGTGCATGCAGAATGTTATGCCCTGTCCTGTCTGCAGCATAGCAGGTTCTTGGGAACATTCCTCCTCCAAAAGGCCTCTGTGCTATCCTGCCGTCCGGAAAGCGGGAAAAGACGGTTCCGAAATGTTCAAGTTCTATTACTGCAGCAGGCGCGTTTCGGCACATGATTTCTACTGCATCTTGGTCCGCCAGGTAGTCTGAACCCTTGACCGTGTCAAATGCATGATCTTCCCAGGAATCGTTTGCTACGGCATTCCCTAGAGCTGCGTTTATTCCTCCCTGGGCAGCTACGGAATGGGAGCGGAGAGGGTGAACCTTGGAAATGATAGCCGTATCAAGCCCCCGATCCGCAGTTTCAATTGCTGCCCTGAGCCCGGTCAGTCCGGCCCCAATTATAACCACATCGTGTGAATGGATAGGATACTCTACTTTCTTCTCTTTTCCCAATTGTTTTCCCCCAGCGTTTGATTTCAACTATAAAGGGTTTGCATAAAATTAACCTGCAAACCCTTGAAGAAAATTCTGCTTATTAAAATTTACACGTAAGATTTCCCAGTTCTATCGAAAAAGTCTCGTAATTCACGGAGTAGTCGATAGGACATTCGATAACAGCTACTTTATTCAAAGCAAAGGCTTTTTCCAGAACTTCTGCAAGATCATCGTCTTCTTTGACCTTGATGCCTGCAGCCCCGAAACTCTCGGCAAAGAGAGAAAAATCAGGGTTTCCATAATCCAGCCCGAAATCCTCAAAATGCATTTTTTTCTGCTTCCATTTAGTAAAGCCAAAAGCATTGTCATTGAGAATAAGGACAACCACAGGAATTCCATAGCGGACTGCGGTCTCGAGCTCCTGGCAGTTCATCATAAAACCTCCGTCTCCGCAGATTGCAAGCACTCGGCGTTCCGGATGAAGAAGCTTTGCGGTAATCCCGGACGAAAGCCCTGCACCCATAGATGCGAGAGCATTGTCAAGGATAACAGTGTTAGGAGCATAGGTCTTGTAAAGGCGGGAGAACCAGAGCTTATAAATCCCGTTGTCCAGTGTGATTATGTCTTTTCTCCCAAGCACTTTCCTGACATTCTGAACTACTGCCTGCGGAAGGGGAGGGTAACTTTTCCTGGCAGGAGCATTTATTTTTTCCTCTATGAAACGCCTGGTGCTCTCAAAGATAGGAAACTCTCGTTTTTCCGGAATGCTTGCGGCAAGTTCCCTGATTGAAGAGGCAACATCTCCAATGATTTCTATCGCAGGATTAAAGTATCTGTCAGGCACGGATTCCACGAAATCGATGTTTATGATCTGCTTGTCCAGTTCCCTGTTCCAGAGGTAGGGAGGGTACTCCACTATGTCGTATCCCACTGTAATAATCAGGTCTGCCACGTCAATTCCACAATTGACATAGTCCCGGGCGTGGATTCCTGTGGCAAAGAGACTGTTAACGCAGTCATCCGGAACAACTCCTTTCCCCATCTGAGTATGTACCAGATAGATACCCGTTCTTCTTACAAAATTCTCAAGCTCTTCAGTAATCGCTTTTCGGTTAGCTCCAGAGGAAACGATAATCAGGGGATTTTTAGTCTCACAGATCATGGCCACAGCTTTTTTCACGGCTTCAGGATCAGGGTAAGGAATTTTTATTTCGCTTCGCTTTTGTACTACTGCATCGGTTTCTTCCTCAGCTACATCCTCCGGAAGTTCGATATGTACAGCCCCTGGCCTTTCAGTTTCCGCATGTTTGAAGGCGTTTCGGATCACTGTAGGAATCATCCCCGGGTCTGTGATGGATACGGCCTTTTTGCAAAGTGGTTCCATCATCCTGACAACATCTACAAGCTGAAAACGACCCTGCCAGTTGTCAGTTAGGGCCTTCTGCCCGGATATGGAGATAAAAGGAGCTCCTATGAGCTGTGCCTGTGCAACTCCAGTGACAAGATTAGTAGCTCCTGGTCCCAGAGTTGAAAAACAAACTCCTGGCTTTCCCGTAAGCCTTCCGTAGGTTGCAGCCATAAACGCTGCAGCTTGTTCATGCCTGGTTATGATCAGCTTGATTTTAGAGGTTCTAAGGGATTCCAGGAAGTCCAGATTTTCTTCGCCTGGCAGTCCGAAAATGTATTCTACTCCTTCTTCTTCAAGCTGGGCAACAAAAAGGTCCGAAGCTTTCATGAAAAACTCCAAAATATTACTCAGTCTTTATGGCTCTTGTTCAAGTCTTTATGGCTCTTGTCCAAGTAATATATATAATGTTAAGCTTAATTTCAGTTTGCTCACAAAGCTTAAAATAAATTACTCATTAAGCTCGAATTAAGTTTGCTAAGTTTGCTAGTCAAACTTAAACAAGTTCTCTTATCAAGCTTAAAAAAGCTATTGTGTTCGAACTTAAGCAAGTTCTCTTAATCAAGCTTAATCAAGTTTTTTCAATATAAGGCTTCGATCATGTTTCATGCCTTCAGATCTTTTATTTATTGACTACAACAGTCTTTATATTCACGAATTCTTTGAGTCCGTAGTGGGAAAGCTCTCGCCCGATCCCGGATTTTTTGACCCCGCCGAAAGGCAGTCTTGGGTCAGATCTGACCATTCCATTAATAACTACAAATCCTGCCTTGATCCTTTTTGCCAGCCTTTCGGCCCTTTCCAGATCTCCGGACCAGACTGCGGCCCCAAGCCCGAAATCTGTGGAGTTTGCAATTTTTACTGCTTCATCCTCATCCTTTGCCGTGATTACCGGCGCAATAGGGCCGAAAACCTCCATATTGCAGACCTTCATATCGGTAGTGGCAGCAGGGATAAGAGTTGGCCTGAAGAAAAAACCTTTTTGATGTTCTTCTCCGTAAACGTGAGGCTCTGCTCCTTTCTTTTTCGCGTCTTTCAGGAACTTTTCAAGACTTTCGACAAATTCTTTTTTTGCAAGAGGCCCTATATCAGTTTCTTCATTCATCGGGTCCCCGATTTTCAGTTCCTTCATATTGAGTTCAAATGCCTCGATAAAATCCACCATAACGTCTTCTACAACAATAAACCTCTTGGCAGCAATACAACTCTGCCCGGTATTAATGAAACGGGACTTGACAGCTACTTCCGCCGCCCTCTCTATATCAGCATCCTCAAGCACTATAAAAGGATCAGACCCTCCAAGTTCCAGCACCAGAGGCTTGATCATTCCTCCTGCAAGTCCCCCGACTTCCGAGCCTGCATGTATGCTACCTGTGAGCGAAACCCCATCTACCAGATCTTCTTCGATAATTTCCGTGGCAGTTCTCGCGTCAATTAACAGAGTACTGAAAACATGTTCCGGGAGTCCGGCTTCCTGAAAGACTTTCTCAATTTCCAGAGCTGACCTGGGCACAATTGAGGCGTGCTTTAGCACACAGACATTTCCTGCACACATTGCGGGCACTGCAAACCTGAACGCCTGCCAGAAAGGAAAATTCCAGGGCATGATCCCGAGAATTACTCCCAGAGGTTCAAAAGTTACATAACTTTTCTCGGTCCCTGTATCGACAAGCTCATCTTTCAGAAACTTTGCTGCATTTTCCGCGTAATAGTCACAGAGCCAGGCACATTTCTGAATTTCGCCTCTCGACTGCCGGATGGGTTTTCCCATTTCTTTTGTAATAACCTCTGAATAAATATCGGTATTCTGCCTTAACACCTCTCCAGCCCTTGCAAAATACTTTGCTCTCTCCTCAACAGACAACGAACTCCATCCTGAAAAAGTAGCCCTGGAATTTTCAATCCGGATTTCACATTCCTCGAAAGAAAACGAATCGTATGTCCAGTTTACTTCTTCAGTATAAGGATTAATGGATTTGAACTTCATGACCTTACCCCGAAAAATAGTCCTGTGATATTATTGAAACTCAACCTATTATAATTTAAGGAAAGCTAATGTTTGAATAGGAAAAGATTTTCTGAATTAAATGTAGGTATTTATATTCAGAGAAAACATGGATACTTTATTCACTAAAGTCGTAAAAGAATTATGTTCAGAATCTAGCAGTAATTATTATAAGACCCCGATATCAATAATAAAGCATCTATTATAACGACATTATTTAGTGGGGGAAAATATGAGAAAAGAACTGGTTATTTTAATAGTGTTATTAGGTATATTCCTGGCCATAGGATGTGCAGGTCCTGAACAGCCAAATGAAACAGTAACTCCAGCTGAAGAAGTAACTCCAGCTGAAGAAGTAACTCCAGCTGAAGAAGTAACTCCAGTTGAAGAAATGACTGTAGCTGAAGAAATGACTGCAACTGAGAATGAAACTGTAGCCGAAGAAGGAGGTGCAGTTGAAAATGTAACTGGAGAAGGAGGTGCATTCGAAGAGGAAACTATAGCTGCAGAGGAAATTACAGCTGCAGAGGAAGCAGATACTGAAACTGGAACCACCACAAACAAGACCGGAGTAATCAAAGCAACTCCTAGCAAAGGTTACTAAATCGTTGGAATGAGAACTCAAGATTCTGCCTATAACAGGTTTCAGCACAAAAAGTGAATTGACTTCTCTGTTTTGAAGATCAATATTTGAAATAAAGGGCTTGTCCGGAAATTTTAATTTAATGGGAAAGTCTTTGAAAAACAGCTCTCATTTTTTAGGTTGGAATATGCAAGTTTTAAATATACATTTTTACTACACCGGTTTTCTTGTCAATTGGCCAAATTTATTCTTCTCCTGGTCATCAAACTACTGAATTCGTTTCTAACGGCTTTACTTGTAAGTGCCATCTTCTGTTAGTTCAGGAAAGGTAAACCCCGAAGAAATAAGTACTCTAATCTAAGTGTCCTGATCTGATTGTAAATGTTTGTCCTCAAAATTCTGCCGCAGATATAAAGCATAGGAAGAACTATGTTCAGAATCTGGTAGCAACTATTATAAAATCATAACATTAATTATAAGTATATCTGATCTTTACAAAAGACATCTGATCTTTACAAGGGGGAAGAGAATGAGAAGAGAATTTATTATTTTGATAGTCCTGTTTAGCGTATTTCTGGCAATAGGATGCACAAGCTACACAGGCAATGATACTCAAAAACCTGCAACTCCAGCCGAAACGCCTTCAATTCCAGTTGAGGAACCTGCAACGACTTCGGTTTCAAATGAAACGCCTGTAACTCCGGTTTCAAATGAAACGGCAGAAACTCCTGTGGAAGGCAAGATCATCGAAGTGTCAATCAAGGATTTTGCCTTTAACCCGGAAGCAGTCACAATATCAGTCGGAGATACCGTAAGATGGACTAACCTTGACTCAGCTACACATACAGTGAAAGGTTCTGACTTTGAGTCCGATACACTACGAGAAGGAGACTCTTATTCTTTCATTTTTACCAAAGCTGGAGTCTATGAGTACGAGTGTTCAATCCATCCTTCTATGAAAGGAACTGTTACGGTTACGGAATAAAGACTTTACAAAAGTAACTGGAGTTTAAGTAATCAGTTCACTGTCAGTACCTGGTCACCTAAAATCCCTGCTCTATGAATTAACAGTTAGAAGAACCATGTTCAGAATTTGGTAGGAACTATTATAAAATCAAACTGTTAATTATATAGCACTTATTTTTCATGGGGGTATTGAATGAGAAGAGAGCTTGTAGTTTTCATGATTTTATTGAGCGCATTCCTGGCCATAGGATGTGCAGAAACTGGTGACAAAGGAGCTGAGCCTACAGAAGTAGGAACTCCGGCCGAACAGCCTGTAACTCCAGCTGAAGCAGTAACTCCAGCTGAAGAACCTCAACCAGCAGGGGAAGGTAAGGTCGTTGAAGTTGCCATTCAGGATTTTGCCTTTGAACCGGCCTCAGTCACAATATCAACAGGTGATACCGTAAGATGGACGAATATGGGCCAAACTGCCCATACAGCGACAGGTCCTACTTTCGATTCCGGTACGCTGGAACCAAGAGAGTCCTACGAATTCCTGTTTACAGATCCGGGAGTCTACAATTACAACTGTTCGATTCATCCTTCTATGGAAGGGACTGTGACAGTCGAAGAAAAGAAATAAGGGCTTTACAAAAGGAGAGTATTGAAACGTAAGATAGCATTTTCTGAGCCTTCATTTAAGGAAAGAATATTTTTATTTAAGTAAGATTATTTTAAAAGCAGTATTAATTTTTACGACTGCACCAATATGGTTTCCTTGTAAATTGATTCAATTCTTTTTTAATTAATTAGTAACTACTCAGGGTATAGTTAGTGGCGCTCCTTTGAGCGCCGCTAGAATACTACCCATAACCGGCAAATTATTCTTTCTGATTGTAGAAATATAACCTAGATTCGGCAGGTAAACATATAGATTAATAGTATCCTCTTCAAATTCGATGGGTTTTCAATCGCAGGAAAAATATAATAGTTGCTCCATTTCCTCTTATCATATTTTGGAGTAAAAAATGGAACTTGAAGCTTTAAAACAATTGCTGGCATCTTTGG
>Ga0209639_1002800_pt1 | contig 12811 bp, 21 predicted proteins | sample EPASupsiteHSE605_FD_187268 | JGI IMG/M metagenome (GOLD analysis project Ga0209639, IMG submission 187268) | Bioremediated contaminated groundwater from EPA Superfund site, New Mexico - Sample HSE6-05 (SPAdes) (version 2) | ecosystem: Environmental > Aquatic > Deep subsurface > Groundwater >...
TGTTGTATTGCAATTACTCCCATAACTATTACTAAAGCAAATATAAGGAATATAATAACTTCTATTACACTTACAGTTCCAGCCATCATTAACTTAATTGTACTAGTGATATCAGTTGGATATCTTGAAACTATACCAGTAAATATTATTAATGATATACCATTACCGATTCCTCTATCTGTTATTAACTCACCAAGCCACATTAAAAATGCAGTTCCTGCTGTAAGAACTATAACAACTGTTAATATTGAAGAGAAACTCTTTTCTATTATAGCTGAATTAAAGAATCCTACACTGTATGCAGTTGCTTGAATCAATGCTAAAATAACAGTTACATATCTAGTCCATTGAGCCATCTTTTTCTTTCCGTCTTCTCTTTTAAATATTTCTTCAAGTTTAGGAATTGCAATTGCAAGCAATTGTAATATTATAGATGACGTGATGTATGGATATATATTTAACGCAAATATTGTAAAATCTTTGAAGGCACCGCCTGACATTAAATCGAAGAAATCTAATAACCCTGCCCCTGCATTTCCAGAACCAAACATACTAGCTATTACTTCTCTATTAATCCCCGGAACAGGAATTACAGCACCGAGTCTATAAACCACTAACATCAAAAATGTGAAAATTATTCTTTTTCTTAAATCAGGAATTTTCCAAGCGTTTTTCAAAGTTTCAAACACGTTTAAATCACCTCAACTTTTCCACCGGCAGCTTCTATCTTTTCAACTGCTGATTTGCTAAATTTGTGAGCTTTTACTGTCAGTTTCTTAGCAAGGTCCCCGTTACCTAAAATCTTAACGCCGTCAAGTTGTTTTTTCAAAATTCCTTCTGCTTTAAGCATTTCAGGAGTAACTTCTGCACCATCTTCAAACACATTTAACATTTCAACATTTATTTCAGCATAAACTGTTCCAAATATATTAGTAAATCCTCTTTTTGGAAGTCTTCTGTAAAGAGGCATCTGTCCACCTTCAAAACCTGGTCTTACTCCGCCGCCTGAACGAGATTTTTGTCCGTTCATACCTCTACCAGAAGTTTTACCTTGTCCTGTCGCTGTACCTCTTCCTAATCTTTTTCTATTCTTAACACTACCAGGATTAGGTTTTAATTCATGAAGTTTCATTTGTACACCTCCTTATAGTTTTATTCTATTACCTCTACCATGAAGTTTACTTTTCTAATCATTCCTCTTATTTGAGGAGTATCTTCTTTCTCAACTACATGGCCTATTTTTCTCAAACCTAAAGCTTTAATATTCTTAACTTGATTAGGAGTCTTTGAAATTATACTTCTAGTTTGTTTAATTTTAATTGTTGCCATAATTTTCACCTCTTAACCTAAAATTTCTTCTACAGATTTCCCTCTAATTCTTGCTACATCCTCAGGTCTCTTAAGGGATTTTAAGGCTTCAATTGTTGCATTTACAACATTTCTAGGGTTATTTGAGCCCAAAGATTTTGTTCTGATATCTTTAATTCCTGCAAGTTCTAACACTGCACGAACAGGTCCACCAGCTATAATTCCAGTACCTTCAGATGCTGGTTTTACAAGAACTCTTCCAGCGCCATATCTACCTATTATTTCATGTGGTACAGTAGTATTAATCATAGGCACTTCGATCATTCTCTTCTTAGCATCCTGTATAGCTTTTCTTATAGCATCTGGGATTTCAATAGCTTTCGCCATTCCAATTCCAACATGGCCATTTTCATCACCAACAACAACCAAACAGCTAAATCTAAAGTTTCTACCACCTTTAACAACTTTAGTAACTCGGTTGATGCTGATAACTTTTTCTTTTACATCCAGTTGGCTTGCATCTATACGTCCACGCTCCATTGATTTACCTCCTTATTAAAATTCAAGTCCGCTTTCTCTTGCTCCATCAGCAAGTACTTTTATTCTGCCATGATATAAATAGCCGCCTCTATCAAAAACAACTGTATTTATACCCTTTTCTTTCGCTCTTTGACCTACTGCCTGACCAACCAATTTAGCTGCTTCAGATTTCGTAAGCTCTGCTACTTTATCTTTTAATTCTTTATCAGCTGTTGAAGCTGACGCAAGAGTAGTTCCAGTAGCATCATCTATTACTTGAGCGTATATGTGCTTAGCGCTTCTATAAATATTTAATCTTGGTCTTTCAGGAGTTCCTTGGATCTTGTTTCTTACTTTAAAGTGTCTTTCGATTCTTTTTTTGTTTCTATCAACTTTTTTAAGCACTAATACTCACTCCTTTCTTAGTTATTTACCAGTTTTACCTGCTTTACGTCTAACAACTTCATCAGAGTATTTAATTCCTTTTCCTTTGTAAGGTTCAGGTTTTCTCCAATCTCTAATTACTGCTGCGTAGTTTCCTACTTGTTGTTTATCTATACCTTTTACTATTATTTTATTAGTTCCTTCTACTACAGTTTCAAGACCGCTTGGATCTTCCATTTCAACTGGGTGAGAGAAACCTAACATCAATACTAGTTTACTACCTTGTTTTTGTGCCCTATATCCAACACCAACTATTTCAAGAACTTTTTGGTAACCTTCAGTTACTCCAATTACCATATTGTTTATAAGTGTTCTTGTCAATCCGTGAAGTGATTTATGCTCTTTAATTTCTGAAGGTCTAGAAACTGTTAATTCAGTTCCTTGAATTCCAATTATCATAGCCTTTGGTAACTGTTGTTCTAGAGTTCCCTTAGGACCTTTTACAATCGCATAATTTTCTTTGTTAATATTCACTTCAACATTTGCAGGTATATTTATAGGCTTTACACCTATTCTTGACATCTTAGCACCTCCTATTCGTCTATTATTACCATACGTAGCAGATTACTTCTCCGCCAACTCCTTGTATTCTTGCTTTTTTATCTGTTAAGATACCTTGTGATGTGGAAAGTACCGCTATTCCTAAGCCGCCAAGTACTCTCGGAGTTTCATCCTTATTTACATACACTCTAAGTCCAGGTTTAGATATTCTTTTAATACCTGTAATAACTCTTTCTTTATTTTGTTGATATTTAAGTTCAACTCTTATAATCCCTTGTTTTCCATCATCTATAACATCAAAGCCCTTAATATAGCCTTCTTCTAACAATATATTAGCAATTTCTTTCTTTATTTTTGAAGACGGTATATCCACAAATTCATGTTTTGCATGATTACCATTTCTAATTCTCGTTAACATATCAGCGATAGGATCTGTCATTACCATGTAAGTAACCTCCTTCCATTTTTTAAATTTTACCAACTAGCTTTTTTAACGCCTGGTATTTGTCCCTTATAAGCCAGTTCTCTAAAGCATATACGGCATATACCGAATTTCCTTAAATAAGCATGAGGTCTTCCACAAATTTTACATCTTGTATATTCTCTCGTAGAAAATTTTTGTTTTCTCTGTTGTTTTATTTTTAGAGATGTTTTTGCCACTTTCAACCCTCCCTTACTTACTAAAAGGCATACCCAATAATTTCAAAAGCTCACGTGCTTCTTCATCTGTATTAGCTGTTGTAGTTATAATTATGTCCATACCTCTTATTTTATCAATTTTATCATAGTTTATCTCAGGAAATATCAACTGTTCTTTAATTCCTAAAGCGTAGTTACCTCTACCATCAAAAGCTGTTTTTGAAACGCCTCTGAAGTCTCTTACTCTAGGTAATGCAACATTAACTAATTTATCTAAGAATTCATACATGTGGTCGCCTCTTAATGTAACTTTGCAACCAACTGCCATTCCTTCTCTTAATTTAAAGTTAGATATTGATTTTCTTGCTTTTGTAACTACAGGTTTTTGACCTGCAATCAATGTCATTTCTTCAACAGCGTTGTCTAAGAATTTTTGGTTTTCTTTCGCTTCGCCAACTCCCATGTTTATTATTATCTTTTCTACCTTAGGTGCCTGCATAATGCTTTCATATTGGAATTTTTCCATTAACGCCGGCACTACTTGATCCTTATATGTCTCTCTTAATCTAGCCATATAGTTCGTACCTCCCTTCGAGCATTATTCAAACATTTCTCCGCATTTTTTACATGCTCTAACTTTTTTTCCGCTATCTAATATTTTCTTTTCAGTTCTTACGCCTGATTTACATTTATCGCAGTAAAGCATTACATTTGATATATTAATAGAGTTTTCTTGATGTAAAATACCTGCTTGTTGCATTTGTTGATTAGCTTTTTTATGTTTTGTTACCATATTTACGCCTTCAACAATAACTCTATTTTGTTTTGGTAAACTAGTCAGTACTTTGCCAATCTTACCATTATCTTTGCCAGCTATAACTACTACTTTATCGCCTTTTTTAACGTGCATCCTTATACACCTCCTATTAAAGTACTTCCGGTGCTAATGAGATTATTTTCATAAACTTTCCATCTCTTAATTCTCTTGTTATAGGTCCAAATATACGAGTTCCTACAGGTGTCTTATCTTCTTTTACTATTACAGCAGCATTTTCATCAAATTTGATATAAGTGCCATCATTTCTTCTAACACCAGTTTTAGTTCTCACTATAACAGCTTTAACTACATCACCCTTCTTAACAACTCCACCAGGTGTTGCAGATTTAACCGCACATACAACTATGTCGCCAATGTTTCCAAACTTTACTTTTGAACCGCCCAATACTCTTATTACAAGAACTTCTTTAGCTCCAGAATTATCAGCAACTCTTAACCTTGACTCTGTTTGTATCATCTTTCAAAACCTCCCTTCAATTGTCTTAGGGTTATTTAGCTTCCTCAAGTACTTCAACCAATCTCCATCTTTTATCTTTAGACAATGGTCTTGTTTCCATTATTTTTACCGTGTCACCAATCTTACATTGATTGTTTTCATCGTGAACTTTAAATTTCTTAGTTACTTTGATTTGTTTTTTATAAAGAGGATGTGCTACAAGACTTTCCGTAGCAACTACGATTGTCTTATCCATTTTATCACTAACTACTTTTCCAATTCTTACTTTTCTGTTGCCTCTTTCCAAAGTAATAGTCCTCCTTTCTTATTGCGCATTTACGTTTAATTCACGTTCTCTAAGAACAGTTTTAACTCTCGCAATATCTTTTTTAACTTTATTTATTCTCATGGGATTATCAAGCTCGCCAGTAGCAAGTTGAAATCTCAGATTGAAAAGCTCTGTTTTTAAATCAACAACTGATTGATTTAATTCCACAACTGATTTGTCTCTCAATTCTTTAGCTTTCATTTGCTTCACCATCCTTTTCTACTGCCTGATCTTTGGTAACAAATTTGCATTTTATAGGCAATTTATGCATGGCAAGTCTCATAGCCTCTCTAGCTACTTCTTCCGTAATTCCTGACATTTCGAACATTACTCTGCCTGGTTTTACAACTGCTACCCAGTATTCAGGTGATCCTTTACCTTTACCCATACGAGTTTCGGCAGGTTTTTTAGTTACTGGTTTATCAGGGAATATTTTTATCCAAATCTTTCCGCCTCTTTTTATATATCTTGTCATAGCTCTTCTGGCAGCTTCTATTTGGTTTGATGTTATCCAAGCAGGTTCAAGTGCTTGAAGCCCATATTCGCCATAAGTTACAGTATTTCCTCTAGTAGCGACACCAGTCATTCTTCCTCTTTGAACCTTACGGCGTTTTACTCTTTTAGGCATTAACATAATAATCTTCCTCCTTCCTTCAGGACTAATTACTTTTTATCTCTTTTAAAGTTATTATTGTTATTAGGTTTTCTTTTTTTCTTATCTCTATTGTCTCTATTATCTCTGCTATCTCCAGGAGCCTTAGTTGGTTCTTGGTTATCTGATAATAATGAACCTTTTTTGTGTAATATTTCGCCTCTGCAGATCCAAACTTTTACGCCAACTTTACCAAATGTAGTATTTGCTTCTGCAAAACCATAGCTAATGTCTGCTCTTAAAGTTTGTAGTGGAATCTTACCTTCACTATATCCTTCTGTTCTGGCCATATCAGCACCATTTAATCTACCTGCTACTGATGTTTTAATACCTTTTGCTCCCATTTTCATGCTTCTTTGAATTGATTGTTTCATGGCTCTTCTAAAAGATACACGTTTTTCAATTTGGCTTGCAATATTTTCTGCAACCAACTGAGCATTTAATTCAGGAACTTTTATTTCTTCTACATTTATTATAACAGTTTTTCCTGTTATTTTTTCAATGCTATTTTTTAACAGTTCAACTCCAGTACCGCCCTTACCAATTATCATACCAGGTTTTGCTGTGAATACACTTACTTTTACTCTGCTGGCAAATCTTTCGATTTCAATTTTAGCTATTCCTGCTTGAAATAAGCTTTCTTTTATATATTCGCGGATTTTATAATCTTCCACTAAATTTATACTAAAATTTTTCTTGTCAGCATACCATTTTGAGTCCCAATCTTTGATAATTCCGACTCTTAGTCCATGAGGATTTACTTTCTGACCCATTTTTAACCTCCTTTACTGTTCTTTATTCTCTTTCTTTTACTACTGCACCAATGTGGCTGCTTCTCTTTAATATTTTATATGCTGATCCTTTTGCTCTAGGTCTCCATCTCTTGAGAGTAGGGCCCTGATTTGCATAAACCTCAGAAACATATAATTTATCTCTATCCAAATCAAAGTTGTTTTCAGCATTAGCTGTAGCTGATTTAACTACTTTTTCTAAAATTTTAGCACCTTTGCTTGGGTAAAATTTTAAAATTGTTAATGCTTCATCAACATTTTTACCTCTTACCATATCACATACAAAACGCATTTTTCTAGGTGATACTCTTATATATTTAGCAATTGCCTTAGCTTCCATTTATAGCTACCTCCCTTCACTATTTAACTTTTGAAGATCTATCAGTCTTATCATGTCCTCTATAAGTCCTTGTCGGAGCAAATTCACCGAGTTTGTGTCCAACCATATCTTCAGTTATATATACAGGAACGTGCTTTCTGCCATCATGTATAGCTAATGTGTGACCTACCATTTCGGGGAATATTGTTGACCTTCTCGACCAAGTTTTAAGAACTTTTTTATTATTCGCTTCATTCATTTCCGTGATTTTTTTAAGAAGACTTGGCTCACAATAAGGCCCTTTCTTTAATGATCTACCCATTCACTATTTCCTCCTTTCACAAAACCTGTTTTACTATTTAGCATTTCTTCTTCTTACTATCATCTTATCAGATTTTTTCTTTTTCTTACGAGTTTTATAACCAAGTGCTGGTTTACCCCAAGGAGTAACTGGTGCAGGTCTTCCGATAGGAGCTCTACCTTCACCACCACCGTGAGGGTGATCGTTAGGGTTCATTACGCTACCTCTTACGGTTGGTCTAATACCCATATGTCTTTTTCTTCCAGCCTTACCTATTGATATGTTTTCATGATCAAGGTTTCCTACTTGGCCGATTGTTGCTCTGCAATCCATGCTTATCATTCTTACTTCGCCTGATGGAAGTCTAACCTGTGCATATTTGCCTTCTTTAGCCATAAGTTGAGCAGCATTTCCTGCTGATCTAACCATTTGAGCGCCTTTACCAGGTTTAAGCTCTATATTGTGTATCATTGTACCTACTGGAATATTTTTAACAGGAAGTGCATTTCCTATTTTAATATCTGATTCAGGTCCTGAAACAATCATATCTCCAACTTTAATTTTGTAAGGAGCTATAATATATCTTTTTTCACCATCAACATAATTTATAAGTGCTATGTTTGCACTTCTATTTGGATCATACTCAATAGTTGCAACTCTTCCTGGAACTCCATCTTTGTTTCTTTTAAAATCTATAATTCTGTATTTTCTCTTTTCTCCGCCGCCTCTATGACGTACTGTTATTCTGCCATAAGCATTTCTTCCAGCTTGGCTAAATAAAGGAGCTAAAAGAGATTTTTCAGGATCATTAGTTGTAATTTCTTCAAATGTTGATACAGTCATCTGTCTCAATGCAGGAGAGGTTGGTTTGTATTTTCTAATACCCATGAGTTTTTCCTCCTTTTGTTCAATTTATATTACTTAAATTCTTAAATCTTATAGTCCTTCAAAGAACTCTATTGCCTTGCTGTCAGCTTTCAAAGTTATTATAGCTTTTTTCCAATCAGCTTTTTTACCAACATGCACGCCCATTCTCTTTTTCTTTCCGAGCATGTTCATTGTATTAACTTTTTCAACTTTAACACCAAATACTTGTTCCACAGCATTTTTTATTTCTGTTTTGTTAGACTTTTTATCAACAACAAATGTGTATCTTTTATCTGCCATTAAATCCATACTGTGTTCAGTTACTATAGGTTTTATTATTATATCATGTGGACTGCGCATTATGCGTACACCTCCTCCACTTTATTCACTGCATCTTTAGTTATTATTAAAGAATCACAGTTTAAAATATCATATACATTGATTGTATTTACATATGCTGTTTTTACTCCTGCTATATTTGCAGAAGCTCTTACTACGGCTTCGTCCCTTTCAGGAATAACTACCAATGCTTTTTTGCCTGAATTAAGATTTTTTAGAACCTTAACCATTTCTTTTGTTTTTGGTTGATCTAGAATTAATTGGTCTACAACTATTATTTCTAAATCTTCAACTTTTGAACTTAATGCTGATTTAAGAGCCAATCTTTTTACTTTCTTAGGGATTGAGTAGCTGTAATCTCTTGGTTTTGGGGCAAATACAACTCCGCCGCCTTTCCATTGTGGTGCTCTGATACTACCTTGTCTTGCACGACCTGTTCCTTTTTGTCTCCAAGGTTTTCTACCGCCACCTCTTACTTCTGCTCTAGTTTTTGCTGATTGAGTTCCTTGTCTTTGATTAGCTAAATAATTTTTAACAGCTTCATACATTACATGAGTGTTAACTTTAACTCCAAATACGTCATCATTTAACTCTATGTCTCCTATTTGGCTACCTGTTATATCATAAAGAGCTACTTTTGGCATCTTTAATCCTCCTTTCCCTGAAATAATTACTTAGATTTTTGAAATCTAACTGCTTCTCTTATTTTTACTAAACCTTTTTTAGGTCCTGGTATTGCACCTTTTAAAAGTATTGCATTTTTATCAACATCTACTTTTATTACTTCAAGGTTTAATACTGTTACTCTTTCATGTCCCATATGGCCATGAGCTTTTGTACCTTTTACAACTTTTGCTGGGTAAGAAGAAGCTCCCAAAGAACCTCTTAATCTGTGAAATTTAGAACCGTGGCTCATAGGTCCTCTATGATGTCCGTGTCTTTTAATGCTACCAGCAAAGCCTTTACCTTTTGATGTACCAATTACGTCTACTTTTTCACCAGCTTGGAATACTTCAACGCCAATCTTTTGACCAACTTCATAGTCATCAATGTTATCTATTCTGAATTCTCTCAAGAACTTCTTAGGTTCTACTTTAGCTTTTTCAAAATGACCTTTAATAGGCTTAGTAACATGTACTGGTTTGATTTTTCCAAATCCAACTTGAATCGCATTGTATCCATCTTTTTCAACAGTTTTCTTTTGAACCACAACCATTTCGCCTGATTCAACTACTGTTACAGGAACAACATCACCTTGTTCAGTGAACACTTGTGTCATTCCAACTTTTTTTCCTAGAATTGATTTCATCTTACACCTCCTAATTTCTTACAGCGGATTATCCGAAGATAATCATCCTAAGCAGAGTGCATATTTTATTGTTTTCTCCACTTGCTTTTATAATTTGATTTCAATGTCCACTCCTGCAGGCAAATTGAGTTTCATCAATGAGTCCACAGTTTTTGGAGTAGGGTTAGTTATGTCAATTAATCTTTTATGTGTTCTTTGTTCAAACTGCTCTCTAGAATCTTTATACTTGTGAACTGCTCTAAGTATTGTTACGATTTGCTTTTCCGTTGGAAGAGGAATCGGTCCAGCTACTGTAGCACCAGTGCTTTTAGCTGTTTCAACTATTTTTTGTGCAGATTGATCAATTAATTGATGATCATAAGCTTTTAACCTTATTCTTATTTTTTGTGCATTTGCCATTTTTTTACCTCCTTTTCGTATGTCATCCATACAACTCGGAACTGCTTGATACACCCATCCAGGTGTTTCTTCATTTTTTAAAAAGCAATACCGGTCGCCCTGTTTTAAAAACAGGACATACTCTGCGAAAATTCCCTGAATTCAGCAACCTTTCGCGTCATCGCATGTGGCAAGCTTGTTAATAATAAACCATAAATACATATAAATCAAGTGTTTTTCTAATATATTTCGAATACTTAATACTTGTTACATTCCGTTAACAAACTAACTGATGCATTTGTTAACAAACGGCCTATTTACTGGTTTTTTAACTTTTCAGAAATTAATATACTTGATAACCAAAAAAATTTAAAATTAAGTTTTAATCTACTTTTTTATCAACTTTAATACCTAGCTTATCCATTTTATAATATAATGTTTGTCTAGGTATATCTAATCGTTTTGAAGTTTTAGATATGTTATATTCATTTTGAACTAAAGCTTGGCTTATTACTTTTCTTTCATAACGATTCATTATTTCATTTAATGAATCATCTATTATATTTAATGAATTATCTATTATATTTTCAAACATAGGTTTATTATTAATTATCTCATTTTTTCTTTCTAACTCATCGAAATATGGCAAATCTGATTTTGAAACAATATCATTTTCTGTTAAGTTAACAGCCTGCTCAATAAAGTGTCTAAGTTCTCTTATGTTTCCTGGCCAATCGTATTTCAAGAAAAATTCTATCACTTCTTCTGAAAAACCTTTAATATTCTTTCCTAAATCTTTATTGAATTCAGCTAAAAAGTGATTAGCTAACTCAATTAAATCTGATTTATTATCCCTAAGAGAAGGTAAACTAAAACTTATTACATTTAATCTATAAAATAAGTCTTTTCTTATTCTTCCTGCTTCTAATGCTTCATATGGATCTTCATTTAATGCAGCTATTATTCTAACATCAACTTTTCTTGTTTTGTTTTCACCAATTCTTCTTATTTGTCCTTCTTGAAGAAATCTCAAAAGTTTAGCTTGAAGCATCATATCCATAGAATTTATTTCATCTAAGAATAATGTGCCCTCATCAGCTGATTCAATTAATCCTTTTGAATCCTTTGCACCTGTAAAACTTCCTAATGTTGTACCAAACAATATACTTTCTAAAAGTGTTCCTGGTATTGCTGCACAGTTTTGTGCTATAAATGGATTATCACACCTGTTACTTTCATTGTGTATGCTTTGTACCACTAATTCCTTACCGGTTCCTGTTTCTCCATATACTAATACTGGAGATTTACTGTCTGCGATTTTTTTTATTTTTAATTTTATATCTGCAATTTTTCTGCTTCTTCCAACTATATCATCAAGTTTATAATTAGCTTTTTCAATGAAAATATTTTCACTTTTCTTATTGTGCTTATTTTGATTTATATTTTTATATTGATCAACATCAGAAAATATTTCAATAGCACCTTCTAATTTGCCATTTTCATAAAAAGGTATTGTCGTCGACAAAATTGTTGTATATTTACTTTGATAATTACAATAATTTTGAACATAATTTTTAATACCTTCTCCTGTTGATAAAGCTCTAATTATAGTGCTTGTTTCTGCTGTCAGTTTTGGGAATATCTCTAACAGATGTTTACCTATAGCATTTTCTACATTTAGACCTGCTAAATCATTTGCTGATTGATTATAAAACGTAACAATTCCATTTTTATCTACAATAAATATACCACTATATATGTTTTCAGAAATTAACTTTAATATATTTTTGTAATCCATATGGTTCCCCCTGTACGCATCAGTATTTTTTCATATTTTATTATTATACCACAATTATAAAAATTTATAAACATTTTTTTAACGATTGAAAAGTGCTTTATCAATGCAATTGACAAATAATTGAGCAAACATCAATTAATTCAGAACTGAGAATGCGGTATTTCTTCATTATAATAATGGATGAAAACCCTAAAAAAATAAATACAAAAAGCAAAATGTAATATAACATAAAAAAAGTTGCTACGCAACTTCCGCTAGGGGACCTATGTCCCCCTTAACGGCAAGGACGTCCCGTCCTTTGCAATCCTCGTTTTTTATATACTAGGAAAAGAACTTTCCTAGTATATAAAAAACCTGCGAATTATTTATTTTTCAATAATTTGCAGGTTTAATGTTTTCTTCAACTGTCAAAGACAGGATTCTAATTGAATAATCAATATTTTAATTGTTAAGTGATTTATTTTCCTTTATTCTTTTAGCATTGATCTCTTTCCAAAGTTCCACATCTACACCTTTCCAAGAAAGTTTGTTAGGATCATAATAAGGATCCTTGCCAGCTTTCATTTGTTCAACATAGTCTTTGTACAAAGCGATACATTTCGGGAATAACATGATAACGATTAACATATTAACCCATGTAGTTGTACCAAGAGCAAGGTCTGAAAGATTCCAAGCTGTACTTGATTCAATGATACCCCAGAAGAATACTAATATAGGCATACCAAATTGCATAGTTTTTGTTATCGCTTTACGAATTTTTTGTTGTTCCGGTTTTTGGAATAGGTACAGAGCTGCTGTTTCTGCTTCATAGTAGTAGCTGATTAAGCATGTAAATGAGAATAATAACAGCATAACTGCAATAAAGATATTTCCTAATCCACCAAGAACTGTACTTGCAGCCGCTTGAACGAATACAACACCACCAGTAACGCCTGCAGCAATACCGCTACCATTGTAGCCTCCTGCTGTATTGAAAGTGTCAGTTAAAAGAATCAAAAGACCTGAGCATGTACATACGATAACTGTATCTAACCATACACCTGC
>Ga0209639_1002801_pt1 | contig 12809 bp, 15 predicted proteins | sample EPASupsiteHSE605_FD_187268 | JGI IMG/M metagenome (GOLD analysis project Ga0209639, IMG submission 187268) | Bioremediated contaminated groundwater from EPA Superfund site, New Mexico - Sample HSE6-05 (SPAdes) (version 2) | ecosystem: Environmental > Aquatic > Deep subsurface > Groundwater >...
ATAACTTTAACAGTAGGCATGGCATTCCAAGAAGTTCTGTGAATAGAATAAACTCTTACATATTGAAAGTTGGGATCTAAATTACTAAGTTGAATTTTAAAACTTATAGGAGATATCTCCTCTGGAGATAAAGCCCTATCAACTCCACCAACTGAAAATAGACCAGTTGTATGGAAAAAATTAGTTTGTGGACTATACGCATTGAAATATGTAAAGCCATATTGTATTAATCCAGATGCAAAACTACCTCCAGAAGTTTGAGGAGTAACTATAACAGATTCATTTAAAGCCATAGTTGGAGCAAAATTAAATGAATCTTGATTCCAACTTGCTATAGTAGTTGAGTCTGCTTTAAAGTTTATAACTCTAGTTTGATTTACTCCATCTACCCAGTATACCTTTTGAACATCCTCTGTTTCAAAATAAGGAAGTGTTTCTAATGGGTGCTCTATACTAAAATTAAGATCTCCATTAAATAATAAGGTTGTAGTAGATAAATCTTGAATTCTATAAATTCTATCAGGCAATTGAGTACCAGGTTGAGTAGTAAACAATATTAAATAATTGTTCAAAACTGCTTGTCCAATACATATACCTTGAATAGGTATAGAAGTATTGATTAAAGTATTACCTTTTTCATTTTCAATACTTAAAAAGGAGTTACTCTCCATTGGAGTAATCCTTATATTTTTATTTTCAAAACTAACTTCCGGATTAAACTTACTTATACTTAAATCCTGATTCATCCCTTTTGGGATAAGTTGTGCAGCTTTTATTTCCATTAGTGTACATTTATAATTTCTTTACTACCTGTATTTCTAAATCTGTTAGAGAATTCTTCATTTCTAACTAATAAGGTACTAAACATATTAAAGAATGCCTCTGCTTTACCTAAGTCAAGTCTCCTAGAAGAAGTTTCGTAGGCTCCTACAGCAAAACAATAGTCTTGTTCAAGTCTCTCTAACATGCCGGCCTCAATTTTCTTATTCATATAAAGAATTTTTGCATACTCTACTTCAACATAAAGTCTAAAAGCTCTCATGAATGTTGGATCATCTGGAATAGCGGGAACTCCATCAAGTATAGGGATTGCATTATAAATTAATGATATTGGTGTATCCCTAACTGATGTATAAATATATCCTCCTTGAATTGAATATGTAAAATCTCCTGTACGATTAAACTTACCAGTGAGGTTAGTATTCACATCATTTGGGACAGTTTCTGTATCTCTATAAAACTTATGTAAAGTATCAGTAGCGTGTCTAGCAGGTACTCCAGCAATTAATATTTGAATAGGTTCCACAAAATCTACTGGTAGTTCTGCTCTATAATTAGAAGTAGTTAATTCTGCATATTTCTCTTCAAATAAATCTGGCACTCCAACAATACCAACAAAATCAATATAGTAGTCTACTACAGTTTCATAATCTAATCCTGTAAATATTGGATTTCTTAAAATCTTATCTAATATAATTTTTATACTTGTAACTCGTGTTGCCATCTTAATATTTTTTATAACCGTCTACTTTACCTTTGGTAATTGCTTCTTTAATAACTGCTTTAAAACTTCTTTGAGGTCTGAATCCTACATAAGATTGATTTTTAAACATTGCAGTTTTTTTAGTGTATCTTATCTTAAATACTTCTTTAACATCTCTTCTAATTAAGAGTTTTCTTTCCATAGCTGAAGAATCTTCATGCCATACCTGAAGAGTTGTTTGCCAATCTATAGGAGCTGAATTAATCAGTTTACCTTCAGGAGTTATTTTTAGCACGACATCTTGTTTATATAAATATAACTCTCCCATTCTATATGGGAAAATTATAGGAATGCCTTGACAAAAGTCTTCTACAAGTTTTTTATTTACAGTACTAATAATTTTACCAAACTGTGCTTCTGTTAATACAAACTTTTTATCATCCGGTCTGTGGTGCCTATACCAAGAAAAAGCATCTCTTAATTTATAAGAGTGCTTAAACTTAAAGTTGCGACCATTCTTCCACCTTACTATAGTAGAAAACTCTTTAAAATCCTCCATAATTATTTAAATTTAGTATCTGCAGATTGTCTAATTTGAACAAGATCCTCTGTAGCATTGTTTTTCTCTTGATCTGGTAAGAATTTGAGTTGTCCAAGTTCAGTGAGTACTCCAGTAATCACCTCTCCAACCATGCTTTCCTCTACCGGAAATTCTACATCTAAAGGATCTGTACCTATTGGCACCTCAGCATATCCAATAATATCTATCGGATTATCCAGAAGTGCGTGTAAAGTAATGCTAGAAGGTCTGGATTGAGTGAGACCTGGTACACTTTGCATCTTAATGTAAAGGTAATTATCATAAGCTATAGTACAATAAATTATATCCTTTAGCCACTTATTCACTTGCACATATTCAAATCTTTCTGGGGAGACTAAGGTGATTTTGTATTTGTAAGACTGTTGATCAGTAGATGTAGTAGAAGCACTTGTGTGTAATTCTAAACCATAGAGGTTAACTAAAGGCGGTACCTTTTTTAATGACTTCATTATAGAAGAATCATTATTAAATGGTATTGTAATTTGTTGATACCAAGTTGCTGAAATACTTCTTTTAAAGCCACTATATCTTTGTTTTAGAATAGCGGCTCTATATTTATTTAGTAAAAATATAATATGATCGACCTCCCAATGGCTGTCATCTACTTTGATTTTTAATTCATCAAAAATCATATATACTACTTGACGATATGTGCTCATATTATTGATTATTAATATATGTTAAACCCTCACAAATATAGTTCGATATTACTATATATGCAAGGGTTTAATACAAAATTATATTTTAAGTACTGCTATATTAAGATAGAGTACTTAAATAAATGCTTTTATTAAGGGATTCTTTAAATTCTTTTAAAGTCTGCCTAACTCCTGAATAAACTGGCGATGACAATGCTTGCTCTAGAGATTCAGTTTTGGCAATTAAAGCTTTTAAGATTTCAGCTATATTTGTCGAATTAGGAATTTTTGGATATATAATTCCATACCCTGGCCTCTCCTCAATACCCATCATACCTTCAAAAATACTATCTACAGTATTCATTATGCGATACATTAAATTATCACTTAAATCATGTGCAGATTGATTATAGGTATTCCAATGGATTTCTCTGAGTTTACAATGTGCCCCTAATAACTCATTAGCAAATGTAACGAGTCGTAACATATTATTTGATAATCCTTGCTCAGATCCCTCGATAATCATGATAAAAAATATTAAAATAAATATAAGTGGTAGATATTGCTATCTACCACTCTTTACTTAAAGATTAACCTCCAACTACGTCAACAATCGGAGTAACGGTATTAGCCTTTACTGCATTGATTGCGGTTGTAATGTCTGTGATAACATCGGTTTCGTCTTGACAAAGAACTACAAGTTCTTTTTCTTGGGCTTGTACACCTTCACCTTCTTGAGTTTCGAAGAAATGAATGTTAAGAATGTTATAATTCTTAGTAGAGTCTACAAGATATTTAACATCCCAAGTGTAAGGGAATCCTTTTTGACGATAGATATCACCACGCTCACCCATAGCGAAGTACTCAAGATCTGCCATTGCAGTTCCATTACCTCTACCAGGATTAGCCATAGTAGTTTCGAAAGTTGCCCAATCGTAAACAGATTCTCCAGCTTTGGTAATAGGGAGGAGTTGAATTACATAATTGAGATTTCTTGCTTGCTTTTTACCAAGAACCCATGGTTGAGGTTGTTCAGTAATAACCAATTTGTCGGTTACAGCTTCTTTTGCAAAAGAAAGAGCAGGATAGTCTTCTCTAGCAAAGTTTGCATTACCAAGAGCTACTAAAGCATCTACGATAGTTGCAGCAGTATCACCGGCTTTTGCTCTATAAGCACCTACATGCTTAAATAGTTGATTTTCTGCAGATCCTGAACCCCAATCTCTAAAGAGAATACGGATTATGTAATCTTGGCCAGCTACGATATCACCAGCTACGATAGCCAGTTTGTCTGTTCTGTAGGTTTTAGCTACATAAGATAGAGCCTTAATAGATCTGATTTTGTCAAATGCAATCCTGTCAGATTTTACAGTCTGACCTGATGCATTAGTATACAAGATGTAAAATCCTGTATTTCCAGGCTCAGCAAGTACTTTTACGAAAGCACCAACAGCTGCTCCAGTTGCATCGGTGCTATTAGCAACGATAACTTGTTTTACATTGTGTGTTGAAAACATTGCCATGTTAATGAATGGATTAAATTAATTTACTTACTCTACTCTGTTATTTAAAGCTAGCTGAGTCTCTAAAGTATTTACTTTGTAATCTCTTGTAGCTAATTCTACTGCTCTATTGATAATCATATCAGCTAGCCAAGGATTTGATGCCACAATAGGTGGGATCGAAGCTGCTGAACTTCCTTCAATAGTCAGTCCTGACAAAATGTCAGTCAGAGTAGAAAGTATGATAGGTGGTTGTTTAGTAATATAAGTTGCACTATAAGATTGAATATCTCCATACGACACGAGTAATAATTCACGAGTCGTTGCACTATCAGAAGTTTCATCAAGTCTTAAAGCTCTATACTTGTTGGGCCGTCTATGTGGGTTTCCAATCAACACCCAGAATTCATCCTGAGCGATTGGTTTTACAAGAACAGGCAAGTTACTTTGATTAATAGACTCTCTCAAAATAAATTGCACTCCTTCTGGCAATATAACTCTATTAAATACAAACCCTGGTACCTGAGTAGTGGCTCCCTTAATAGGGCTATTCAATTCACTAGTTTTAATTAAAGTCAAAGACTTTGTTAATAGAGATAATAATACCTTCATTCTTTCGGTATCATCAACTGCTTCACCTTTAGAATTACCGTTATAAGCATTATAAATTATCTCCTTAAACGCTTGTGTTAAAAATAGAGATACTTCATAATCATTTAAACCGGGGGCTGATCCACTAAGAACATTGTCATAGTGGAGTTTAAATTTATGCCTTAATTCTTGTGCAGTTAACGCTCCCATAATTATACTTTATTTAATTTTATCTTAGCTTCTAACATAAGTTTCTTCTCCTGATTAGATGGTTGATTAAGATACTTACAAACATTAGAAAGAATTGGATCTTCATTTCCAGCACTTAATGGAGAATTATCACTAGTTAAATAATAAAAATCTCCTCGTTTTCTAATCAAACCAACCTCTACAGCTTCTTTTATAAGAACTTTTGTAGGAAGCATTTTATCTTGAGCTATACTTAAGAAATGTCTAGGATTTGCCTGCATTTGCCTAAATACTTGTGGCTTCAAGAAATCAAGTTTTACATTTGGACTTGTTGGACGACCTTCCAATGTTTCAATAATAAGTCTTAATGTAGATACATCATTTCCTATTTTTGAGAAGGCTTCAGAAGCTTCCATAAAAATTGTCATTGCATCTCTCGAAGTCTGAATTTCATCTTTTTCTGAAATCAATACAAATTGATAGGTTGCTTTTGGATAGTTATTTACTGTCTCTAAATTAGGGGCAATAAAATCTGTATTCGCCAACAAAATCTTATATTTAATATAATCTGCCGGAGCACTCAAGTCAAGATATGAATCTGATTTAGTCAGTCGTACTTGTTGAGAAGACCAGTAGTTATTTTCTTTCAAATAGACAGATAAAGCATTTTTAGGAAGGCCCATAGCGGCTTCTAAATAATCTTTCTCTTCATTTGTTAGGATATTTTTATATGCTCCATTACTTAAAATAGGAACTGTAAATACCCTAGTGGCTGTCTCAGCCATACCACCTGCTAACAGGTGTTTAGGATTTTGAATAAAACCAGTTTCTCTTCTTAAAAATCTTACAGTAATTTTTTCATTTCTAAGACAATTAATAAGCATTGGTTCTTCAGATTGTGCCTGTTTAGATCTAGTTCTAGTAACAGGTTCATCAAGTGGTTTAATCTCTACTGGTGTAAATACACTCTCATCTGCATTTAAATCCAGGCTTAGATCATCATTAAATTTCTCTCCCTTATTTTTCATAAATATTCCCTCTAAAAATTATTTGTTAAAAAAATAGGGTAGTGTAGTGTTACCCACACTACCCTTTTATATTGATTACGCTAACAAGTTAGGTATAAGGCTCATAGTTCTGGTAGGATCCAGAATAAATACACCTAGAGTACACATTCTATGGAAGACAGCTTTGTCTTCGTCGAATGACATATATTGGTTATTGTAGCTTCCAGTATATGGGTTTCTAAGACCCCACTGATATCCACGATACTCTTCTTTACCTTTAACTTTGGCAAGCTGAATGTTAGGAACTTCAGTTGAACCAATATAAAGAATGTCATATCTGTAAGACATTGCTACACCACCTTCTGGGTGCATGATTTTATTACGAACTGGATCATCATACAGTGGATCAACTTCAATAGTTACAATAACACCGTTAGGAGCTTTGTACTCTGTAAATTGATAACCTGCACTAAGAGCATTTGAGTGTAGAGCACTTTGAGTGCTAGAGATAGTGTTAACTGAAGCATTACCACCAAAGTAGTTAAATGCTGACCATCCTGATACTACAGTATTAACTGCTTTATGGAATTGCATAGCTCCTCTTTCACCTGTACGGAGAACGAAACGTCTTTCACCATAATTTAGTTTAGATACTGAAAGCTCATACAGAGCATCTTCAATAAGTTTAATATTGAAGTTGTTGTAATACATAGTATTACCATACTCCATTTGTTCACGGAGACCGGCTCCCATACGGATAACTTCACCTGATTTACCAATGTTGAGATACTCACCATTAGCATTACGGTTACTTCTACCATACATGATAGCATTTGATTTGTACTCAGAGAAAGTTTCTTCAAGTTTCCAATCAACATGGTGCATCCACATTGTATGTGTAACTTTCTTTCCAGAGTTGTCAAGTGCAGGGATACCTACCAGCATCTTCTTGTCAAGCATGTCACCACCTACTTCATCACCAATACGAAGAGTAGTCCACTCATTACGCATTGCGATTGGAGAAGTATATCTAGCAGCTCCTACTTTACGAGAGAAAGATTTTTCTACTGGAGCATATTCCCAGCTGAATCTCTTACCGAGAACAAGTTCTGAACCAGGCATACCAGTGGTGTTTCCACCCATAAGTTCTACCTTGTATACAGCGTTTGTACCTTCCATCTTAGCCGGAGCTAAAATACGGAGAGGATAAATTTCATTCTTTTCACCAACGATTACCTCACCATCACCAAACCAGTCTTCAGAGAAAACTACATAGAATGGTTGAGTATTAGCTCCTACAGTGTCTTCTGCAGTAACTATAGTTGATCCATCCTCTTTACGAGCTTCTACAAGAGGGATGTTTCTGCGTGAACTACCTATGATCTCCCAGGTATATTCATCGTCAGTATCGAAATATTTTACAGGAAACTTGCTGAGGAAAGTTTCCAGAGTTTTACCCCTTGAAGTCGCAAGGAGTTGAATCATGAGATTCGTTGCTTTTTGTGGTTGTGCTTGGAACAATCTGCCAAGGTGATTTTCTTTAGTCAATCCTTTCCAGCTCAGATATTCCAGCATTTGAAATCTTGATAATGCCATAATTTTGTAACATTAATTGGTTAAGTCGTTTAAATATCTAACGTGATTTTACTGTTATCGTCGGAGCCACCTGAACCGAATAGTGAATTACCACTATCTAATGCAGATGATGAAGAGGATAGCACTCTCTCCAGGTGTTGATATGACTTTTTAGTCTCACCCTTTACCTTACTCCCAACAAGTTTATCTATATTCTTAAATCCATCAGTCAGTGTATATAAAACACTCATATAATACTGAGCATCAGTTGGATTTTCTTTAATATATTTTTGTAATGGAGTTACGAGTCGACCATTTTCATCTTTTCCAATCGGCTTTGTGGCATTCTCAAATACTTTAGTTCTAGTATTCTTATCCAGTTTTATGCCTGAAAATGGTTCCTCTGTATCAAAAGCTTTCTTTTTAAATTCTTCTTTAGCAGTCTTAATTTTTTCTTGCTCTGCTAAAGCTGTTTTTTTAGATTGCTCTTGAACCTCCTTATATTGTGTTTCAAAGAACTCTTTTACACTCTCACGAGCTGCTTTTGCATCTTCGATATCTGTCCCAGCTGCTATAGATTTTTCTACCTCTTTAGCTGCTCTTTCTGGTTTAAAACCTTTATTAATAAAGTCTTGATAAATAAGATCTTTTCTTAATTTATCAGTAGCTTCATCATCTACTTCCAGAGCTTCTTCTGTAATACCATCTAAATATGAAATAACACCTTCGTATTTATTCACTTCTTCAGTAGGTACTCCGGTAGACAGAGCTTCATCAATTCGTCTCTGTTTCTCATCAAGTCTTGCTGCAACTTGCTTATCGATGATACTTGCAAAATCTTCAGCTGTTTTAGCTTCAGAAATATCCTTGTCATCAATATCAGGGAGGATACCATCTTGCTTGAGAGCTGAAAGCATGGAAGAGATAGTATTGCTAGAGGGACTTTCGGGATTGTTGGTATCCCCACCTGAAGCTTGATTATTATCATCTTTGCCTACGCTCTCTGGACTATCAAAAATATCTTTTGTTGGGTCCTCGGCAATTTCTGTATCTTTTGTAATAGGTAAACCTAGATCATCTTCATCTGGTTTATCATTAGGATTTGGTTCATCTGGTTCCTCAACAGTTGGCTCAAATAGCGAACTGGAGTCTTGTAACATATCCATACTCAAATCAACGCTCTCATCATTGATTGAAATTAGACATATTTTAAAATTTTTTCCTTCCATTTTGTCTCTAGTTTTAATTAATTAATTACAAAGTTATAAATAGAATTGTATTAGTGGATATACCTTAATAAAATAGTAAGATTTACATCCCAATATCTATACATTATAATCTTGTTATTTTAGTATTTTTATAAGAGTATAAGTTGCAATAGCTCCTGATAAAGTATGGACCCACCACTTTTCGTACCACTTTGATTTTTCTTGTATAATAACCGGTGTAATATTTTGAATTCTAACATATGGATTATCTGTAGTAAATGCTCCTACAGGTTTTGTCTTAAATAACCCATCTCTTTGGAATCCAATTATAAGTTTACCATCTAAATAAATCTCACTGCTAATATGTGGAATTCTATTAGTATCAACTCCCGCACTTAATGTAGCATATTTATCTTTATATTCATATTCAAATGGTAATTTAATACCTACGGCACCACTGGTATCTTTAACATATTCAATTATGGTCCCAGGTTTAGCTTTTAAAGAATCTTTTAATATAGATATTGTAGCTTCTAATGCTGCCTGAGTTTTAACACTCTTAATTCTTAAAGCTTTTAATTCTTTATTTTCAAGTAATAAAGCTTTTTTAGCTTCCTTTTCACTTAATATAACAGCTTCCTTTACACTTATAGTATGCAAAGCATCATTATAGTTCTTTTTATAAGTAACTAATTCTGAATTCATGGCTTTTAAATTCTCAACTGCCCTACGTTTCTCTTGTTGAGAAACTATTGTAGCAGTCATGAGGAATAATATTCCTGCTAAAAGCACTGTAAATAAAATAATTTTTTTCATTATTGATCTATTATGTCTTTATATTCTGGTAGAATAAACTGAATATTATTTGCAGTCTCAGCAATCTCAGCTTTGATATTTTCAAATTCAACATGATTTTCACCAGTATTTTCTAAGAATAGACTTCCTATCCAACGATTATTATCATCAGAAAGTCTTCTTATAATAACCTGACTAGTGCCATTCATACACATGATAGCTCTAGCTTTCTTGTCTAATTCTGCTGAATCAATATCATTATATACTAACCAATGCTCTTTAGCAAGTTGTCCTACAAAATGTGCTACTTCACCCATGGGCATTCTTCTAACCTGTCCTATCATAGTAGATACACCTTTTCTTTTAACTTCTATAGATATGGTTAAGTATAGATTATTAATAAGAGGGTGAGGTTGTACAATGTAGATTCTATCTACTTTAGTACTATGAAGGAGTTGATAGAGTTCAGAATAGATTATTGCGACATCATCCATTCTTTTTGAATGCTCTATTTCAGTTTGACGCTTCCACATTTCAATTTTTGCATCAGTTAATTTGTTTTTCGCATGTTGGTTATAATTAAAATATGCAGCTACGAGAGCTCCTATAGATCCTACTATACCACCTACTGCTCCAATAATTGCCGGTATTGTTGTTACATCTGCCATTGTAATATCAAGTTTAAAATTCTACTTCGATAAATCGTTTAATTGTTTAAATATATTGGAACATGAAGTATAACTCCATGTTTTTTATTTAAAAACACAAGTTGTTGTTGAGGTTCTTCATAATCAAATCCGAAACTCATTGCATATGAATCATATCCTACGACAGATCCATTTATAATTACTTCTTTAATAGCAATAGCTGTATGCCAGTGTGCTATAAAAGCTTTCTCAATTTTGAATAATTTAGCTACTCTTAAATACCATCTTAGCATAGATGGGTATATACCACCTATTCCTCCAGAATACTTAAATTGATTACCATGAGCAAATAAGTATTTCTTATCATAAATAGGTATAACAGCCATAGAGCTCTTCGGAATATAAAATCTAATTTTACTTAATCCTAACAATTCACACATTTTTTCAAGATCTCTATAAAGGAAGTATTCATAATTTGTTTGAGTAGCATTACCATGCTGCATTTTATCAGTTGTCCTAGCATGATTACCTATAATTCCTACAATCCAAATTTCCTCTACATCAAGATGCATGTCTACATATTTTAAGCCAGAAAGTAAGATAGATTTTAAATCATAAATGGCCTCTTGAGGAGCCATAGAATTAGTCTGTTCAGCTTCTGAACGTAACCATCCATTTATAAAATCTCCTAAGAAACCAAGTATTAATCGTCTTACTTTTAAATGCTCTTTATTGTGGTTAATAGCATCTACTAATTTGACAAAAAATGTCTCAATACGTTGTTTTGCAATTGCCGGATTATACTCATTTAACCCCATAACACTTTCTTTAAGAACTGTCATTTCATAATGCAGATTTGATAGAAGTGCCACTGCTGTAGTATCTTCTTCAGTCTCTTCATCAAGAGGTTTGATTTCGTAAAGTTCAACATCTGTGATAGATTCTTTGATATCTAAAATAGATTCAAGTTGCTCTAATTTAGCTTGTTGTTTAATAACAGCCTCTCTTAGAATCTTATTCTCAGTAACATAATCATTTTTTTTAACAATATTCTCAATATGATTATCTACAACTGGAGTTTGAGGAGATTGTTTTGGAACAGTATATTTAACATTTCTAATTTCTGCTACATAAGATCCATTTACTGTGTGTATCTCAATAGTAGAATCTTTATAAGAACCATCAGTTCTTATGGAAGTTAATAGATTTTGCTCATAGTTATTAAGATAAAGTTGATATCTGGTACGACCTTTTACAGTCTTATAATTAGTATGGGATTTACCCCATAACAAACATAAGATATATAGTTCTTCAAATGTACATTTTTTATGCTTTTTACTACTCATATTATTCAATAGTTATTGTAATTTCTTCACCAGCATTATTAGCTCTGGTTAATAAAGTCATTAGTTTTTCTTCAGTTATAGTGGAATCTACAAGACCCCCTACAACTTTATTTTTACCAACTAATATACAACCGGCTGTGTCTTGAGGAGAGTTTCCTCTATGCATTAATATACCGGTAAAGTGTTTTACATTTAAAAGTACTGGTAAAAGTCTTTTAAATCGAGGAGATAATGCAAGTATGATTTTATATGTTCCTCTGGGTATAGCTGTATTTCCATAAATCTTAGTCTCACCAGGATCATCTAAATCACCATCATTGTTAAGATCTCTAATTGGATCTTCCAATGTATCACAAAAGTAAACACCATCTATAGAAAGTTTACCTATAGTATAACTTGGCCCACGAAAAATTGTTTTTAGAAATAATTTCATATTAAATTTGTTTTTTCTCAAAAGTTCCTGCAGCAAGTATACCACCACCTACCCATAAAAATTCTTTAATTGTTTCTAATACATTTAAAGGAATATCCCCAGTACTTGAAAGTACTATTGAACTTGTAGCAAGCAAAATAGAATAACCGATACATATAGTACCGATTATTCTTTTACTTGATAGACTTCCATTAATACCAGTAAATATTTCTTTAAAGGGTTTCATAATTAGCAAAAATGTTTTGTACAGATGTTAAAATAGCTGCATCAATAGATTCTTTAAATGGATTAATTATTACACCAGGTTCTACTTGTACTGGATAAGGCATTCCCTGACCTGCAGTAAAGGTTCCATCAGGTTTATACAGTCTATTTACATTAATACTATTTCCTACACCAGAGTATGAAATAACCACTGTAACTGTCTCAGGACCTGTAGTTTCTGGATAGATACATGAGTAATTGATAGTCAATCCTTCAATAGTATCTGTCGCGTTAAATTGAATTTGTTTTGTAATGTCCATGTTATTCTACATTAAAAAGGTTGTATAAGAGATCAACATGACCTAATGTCATTCCTTGATCCTGTAATTTATTGATTTTAATGATGAGACTCATCTCTTCATTAGTTAGTTTAGGAGTAGAGAATTCGACTTGTGTTTTAAGCTCAGCTTCCCATTTTTCCATAAAAGCTGCAGACCATGCATTAAGATCTGGAGATTTAGTATTCTCTCTAATCTCTTCACGAGTCTCATTAAGTTCTTTAGCGATCTTGCTTGAAAGCCTTTTTACCG
>Ga0209639_1002805_pt1 | contig 12785 bp, 9 predicted proteins | sample EPASupsiteHSE605_FD_187268 | JGI IMG/M metagenome (GOLD analysis project Ga0209639, IMG submission 187268) | Bioremediated contaminated groundwater from EPA Superfund site, New Mexico - Sample HSE6-05 (SPAdes) (version 2) | ecosystem: Environmental > Aquatic > Deep subsurface > Groundwater >...
TCAAATGCAGTTTTTTTCGCCATTAAACGATTAAAAACCTCTTCATTCAGAATTAATGACATTATATTACATTAAACTGCTTTTAAGTTATTTGGAGAAAAAATTTTCACAAAATAAGCTTTATTATTATATATTATTGGAAAATAAGGAATTTTGTGGAAAATGGCAAAACCTCAATTATGATTTTTACTAATTATATCTTTGCTCAAGAGCTTCTCTTATCTCTTTGACTGTCATGGCTCCCGGACTTCCTCTCATATTATGGGGTGGCCAGTCTCCTGATTTTATTTCTTCGGAATTTTCGTCGTGTTCGTCTTCAAGAAGCAGGATAACCTTTATGTCTTCAGGAGTATCATCGACCATTTTTGCTCCGCATTCCGTTAGTTCTTTCAAGGCTTTTTTCCCTTTTTCTTCCTCGAAAGGCGCAGTACAGCCTTTTACGATATTTGTCCGAAAGCCCCTTTCGAGGAAGCCCATACCATTAATATATATACAGATCTCTTCAACCAGACCTGTTATGAATACATCATTAATTCCTAGCTCTGCAACTTTCAGTTCAAGTTCCGGATTTGCAAAGGCATTGAGATGATCTTTCGTAAGCCTGAAAACGCTGACTGTTCCCCCGCTTACTGCCTTTTTTATGAGCCCGGCTGTTTTGTCAATGATTGTTTTTCCCAGAGGAGCTACAAGTTTCCCCTGGTATGTCTCTCCTTCGTAGTCGTATGTCTCAAATACGAAATCATTAGTCATATCTATGATAATCAGAGCTTTCAAAGTTTCACCTTTTTTTATTGGTTCCATTCCAGGCTCACCTTTTGTCAATTATTACCTGTAGTTTACTGCGCGAATCAGCATAAGTCTGTTTTGGGATTATATCAGTACAGCTTTCTTAAATTTGGCTTCCTAATTAAATTTGGCTTTCTAAATTCCAAAGTTTCTTAGGTTCTGAAAATTACCCAGACCTAAAAAGAAGGCTGGAAAATCCAGTAAAGTGTGCTTAATAAAGTGAGCTTAAATGAGAAAGAAATACAAAAAAGAATAAAGTTCAAAAATAATTTTTAATTTTCTATATTTTCGGTTAGCGATTATTAATTGACAGTTATTAATTAAGAGCTAATCCCAAAACAAACTTTATATTCACATCAATAAAAATTCCAGAACCATTTCCACAATCTGAAACTCTATTGGTCATTCAGAATTTGAAATTCAGAGAAGCAATTTTGATTTTTGGGATTAGCTCTAATAGTTGTTTCTCAGTCAAGAGATATCCATTAGCCGCCTGCAACAGGTGGAATAAGGACAACCACGTCTCCCTCTTTAAGTTCGGTTTTGGGCCCTCTGAGGAAATCTATATCTCTCCCGTTAACAAGAATCCTGATTTTGGGATTTTCGTCCTCAAAGGGTTTTCCCACTGCATCTTTAAACTCCGTTCCGAAGCGAGATTCCAGAGCCTCAAGCAGGGATTCCACCGTATCCCCTGAATGGAATTCGAACTGGATTTCATGCGCTCCGACTATTTCGCGGATTGAGGCCAGGAATTTTACGCTTACTTTCATTTCATCGCCTGCAAAGTATTATAACGACAGCTTTTGGGATATAACGATTTTTTTGGGATAACGACATTTTTTGGAAACTTCCGGCAGTCTCTCAGGCAATCCCAAGTTCCTTCAGCTTTTCCTCGGTGGGTTTTCCGTCAACCCAGCCTCTGAGTGAGTAATATTTGTCAATCATCTCAGGCACAAGGGAAATTTGCCCTTTGGACGGGCCTTTGGATACAGGCTCTGCAGTTAGACGTCTTGGCAGGATATCCTGTGTCCTGTCAAAGCCATACCTGTTGTTCATCAAACGTTCAAGATTCGTTATTTTCTCCCCGATCTTGAGAAGATTGTCAGCATCAAGTTCCATTCCTGTTATTGCTTCGAGCATGCCTGCATACTGAGGAAGTCCAAGGGCAAAGCTTGTAAAAAGGCAGATTACGGTTGAGTTAATTGCAGAAACCATATCCTGCATGAAAATAGTCCACTCCGGCTTTCCTTCAATAGAATATGGGTCAAGTTTTTTCGGCAGCCCCAGAATCTCGGCTGGAATCGTGTATCCATAGACATGATCCCCTCCGCGGTTTGCGGTTGCATACTCCAGTCCTATGCCCTGGATGGGACGCGGATCGTAAGCCGGCAGTTCCATGCCCTTAACGTTTATAGAGAGTTCGGGAGCCTGGTATTTTTCCGCAAGTTTTCTCGAGCCAAGTGCCAGATCTGCTCCGAACCCTGCTTTGTATGCCGTCCTCCACACAGATTCTACCATTGCTCCGGCATTCCCGAACCTCAAGTTCAGGCCCTGCAATTTTTCTTCGGGAATCTTTCCTTTTTCCACAAGTTCCATAGCGCAGGCAATGGTTCCTCCCATGGAAATAGTATCAAGCCCGAACTCATCGCAGAAATGGTTTGCTTTTACAATGGCATCAAGCTCTTTTACTCCGCAGTTTGATCCCAGGGCAAAAATGGTTTCATACTCCGGACCTTCGGTATTCCGAACGCTGAAAGGTCCCTCATTCACAGATGATTTCCGCCCGCAGACAATGGGACAGCCCCAGCAGCCAGTCATGCCTGTCAGATAGGTTTCAGCAAGTTTTTCCCCGCTCTGTTCATCGGCTTCAGGGAAACAGCTGTACTGGAAGTTTCTTGATGAGTATGCCCCATGCGCGTTAACTATGTTTACAAGGACTGCAGTCCCGTACATATGCAGCCCTCCCTTGGCGCTGGTAACCGGATTTTCCTTGATCAGACTCATGGAATCTGCAACTCTTTCGGCGAGGAGTTGAGAGTTTGCAGGCTCCGGCCTTCCGTTTCCTGAAACTACTATTGCCTTTAGCTTTTTGCTCCCCATCACTGCCCCTGATCCTGTCCTTCCTGCAACTCTGTGCTTATCATTCACGATACAGGCCATTGGGATCAGGTTTTCCCCGGCAGGTCCGATGCAGACAACTGATGTTTTTCTGGGATCTTTTGTTGTCCTGTCGATAAGCTCATCAGTGACCGTATGCGTGGTCATTCCCCATATTTCGGGGGCTTTCACAAGTTCAGCCTTTCCATTTATAATACTCAGGTAAGCAGGCTTATCCGAAATTCCCCTGACCACAACTACATCGTAGCCCGCAAACTTCAGATACGGTCCCCATTTTCCTCCTGAGTTTCCGCTTCCGACTGCTCCTGTCAAAGGGGATTTACTGGTAAGGATCTGGTAACGTCCGCTGGTGGGAACTTTTGCTCCCGTAGCTGGCCCTGTAGCGAAAATAAGGAGGTTGTCAGGGTCAAAAGGCTGCATGTCATCCCTGAACTCATTGTATATGAGTTTCAGGCCGAGCCCTTTTCCTCCAAGATACATCCTTAAGATTTCTTCATCAAGCGGTATATCTTTAAGCTCTCCACTCTCAAGATCAACATCCAGAATCTTTCCTGCATAACCCCCTAGCATAAATAGTCTCCTCCATGGCATATTTCAGTTTTTTATAGCACGGTATCTTTCAATTTCCGACCCTACTCCCCTACTCCAAACAGAGTTTAAATGAGAGCTTGTCGGATCAATATTAAGGTACTGATTTGAATGAAGGTGTTTTAAGGTATTAATTTGAATGAAGGTATTAATTTGGACGTGGAATGAATTTGAATAGTATTTAATTATGTAGAAGTTCCTTTATAAAAGTATTCACATAAAAAGAGCTTTGTTGCAAAAATACCCTCTGTTTATTGACTCCTAAAATTCACCATAATTTTTAGAAGTAAATAGTATATAAATGATCGGTACCTGATAGGTCTGATTTTGTTTCATCAACCGAGAACTTTACAGAATCTTGCTATATATTTATTCTTATATAAAATTCGGTACCTCTATCTCTTTTTAGCTCAATTTCACCATCTAACTGATCTACCAGAATTCTTACAAGCTGCAGACCAAGTGTGCCTGAATTTTCTAAATCAATTTTTTCGGGAATGCAAACTCCGTCATCTGAAACAATAAGGATATATCTTGTATCTTTTCCAGTAAGTTCTTCTTCATCATTACTCAGCTCATTTCCGGCTTTTTCCTTTTTAAATAGTTTAATTTGAATTTCCCCTTTGTTCCTGCCTGTAAATGCATGTTTTAATGAATTGGAAACAAGTTCATTAACAATTATCCCTAATGGGACTGCTATGTCCATATCAAAGAAGATATTTTCTTCAAGATCCATGTTTAAGTTGATATCGGCATTTCCAAGGCTGTATGTCTGAAAAAGGTTCTCAACGAGCTTCTCAAGGTAAGGTGAAAAATGCAGTTTATTGTCTCCTCCGCCTTCGTGCAACTCTTCATGAATCAGGGCAATAGACATTACTCTGTCCTGACTTTCCCTGAAGGCTTCCATAACTTCCGAATCCTTAATACACTCTCTGTTGTCGAACTTTTCAGCCTGTAGGTCCAGCAGGGAGGAAATTACCTGCAGGTTGTTCTTGATCCTATGATGAATTTCCTTTTTACGGGCAATCTCGATATTTGCGAGGGCATCTTCTGCTTTTTTTCTTTTGGTTATATCTCTGGCAATAACCGAGATAGCAGTCAACTTTCCATGTATATCAAAAACCGGAGAAAGAGTTATTGAAACATATATTATCTTCCCGTCCTTTTTTAACCGTAAAGTCTCATATTGGTGGATCCTTTCTTCCTGTTTTATCATTTCGCTTAATTTTGTTGTTTCTTTATCTAAATGGGACGGAGCCAGGATGGATACGGACTTTCCAAGAATTTCTTTAGCTGAATAACCATAAACATACTCTGCCCCTTTATTCCAGCTGTTAATAATGCCGTCAAGGGATATAGTTACAATAGCATCATTTGATGATTCCACAAGATTCGCTAAGCTCTGAATTTTCTCTTCTGATTTTTTACGTTCAGTAATATCCTGAACTATTCCCTTTATTCGAATAGGGTTATTTTTCTCACCAAAGATAACTTCGGACTGGATATGGACTGTACGTTCTTCCCCATTAGCTAAAATAATCCCATGATCAATGCTGTAAGGTTTTCCGTTTACAGCTTTCTTAGCGGCATTCTCAAAATAGTCTCGATCATCGGAGTGTACATAATTTAAATATTCATTGTAAGGTGGTGCTAATTCTTGAGGATCACGTCCGAAAATACGATACATTTCTTCAGACCAGTATGCTTTATCAGTTGCAACATCCCACTCCCAATTTCCAATATGAGCCATTTTTTGAGCTTCAGCAAGGCCCTTTTCACTTTCTTTCAATGAGTTATAAGCCTTTTCAAGCTCTGCTGTACGCTCTTCAACTAGTTTTTCCGAATTGTCGAGTGTTTCTTTCAACTTGCCTTCTGCTTTTTTTATATCTGTAATATCCCGGGAAATAGCAAGAACAGAAGTCACTTCGCCATCAACAAACTCAGGTACTATTCGTGTATTAAAGTAGTATTCTTTCCCTTTAGGCGATTTATAATGGAATTCCATTGTTTCGGATTTTCCTGTTGTTAAAACTTTTATATAGTGTTTTTCCCAGGACTTTACCTTTTCAGGGTCAATTCCCAGTTCACTATAAGTTTTCCCCATGATTTCTTCTGGAGGCCGACTATAAGGTATCTCAGCAGCAGGATTAGCATATATGTGGCGATTTTGTCTATCAAAGCGGGCAATCACGTCAGGAGAATTTTCAGCCAATGTACGGAAACGTTTTTCACTCTCCTGCAATGCTTCTTCTGCTTGTTTTCGTTTGGTGATGTCAGTGAGCATGCCAATAGAGCCTGTAAACTTTCCATTCTCATCAAAAAGGGATTTAGCACTTACAAGCGTCCATAAGGGTGAGCCATCCTTACGTATCAATTTAAATTCATAGAACTCATTGATACCCTTTCGCCTCTTTCTCATATTGAGTTTGAAAATAGCCTTACTTTCTTCATCTGTGAATTCCTGCATCGATCTGCCTGGCAATTTTAATATCTTGCCATAAATATAATCAATTATATATTAATGTTTTTACCTGGCGTTGTTGCAAAATCCAAGCCAAAAAGCTATTTTTGCTACAAAGCCCATAAAAAGAAAAATCCCGTAAACATGAAAAAAGTTTCTGAAAGGCTTCAGGTGAATATTCACGCTTTGGTGATATATTCGTACCTGACATCTGCCCTCGTAATTTTTGGCACTTCTCCCCACATACCTATGTACTCCCCCTGGATCACGAGTGCGCCTTTTATTCCTGGAATCCCTTTCACGGCCTTAAAAGAAACCTCTACTGACTCCTTTCCTATTCCCACCTCATTTCCCAGTGCTGTTGCAGCCGCATCCGCAAGGGATACGTCATCCGAGAAAATAACTGCAGCATCTGCCATCCCGAAGCTGATCGAAGGACCAACTGTCCCTGCCGAGGTGCATACGCCTGTAATCGAATCCCCTGGCTCAAAGATCAGCCCCAGATTTTTGATAGAGGACTGACCTGCGTAGATTCCGACTACAACAGGCCTGTCATTAATTAGTGCAATATCCCCGCCGTTATCAACTATAGCATATTTTGCTCCGGCTTCTACCATCGCTTCCACTGCAAGGGCAGAGATTGTGCCTGCAACCGCACTCATTGGCCCTATTCCCATTGTATTTCCGGCTTTTATCATTCTTCTGACAACTTCAGGGGCATTTTTCGGGCACTCGTAAGGTTCGAGGGTAAGCTGAAAATAAGGGTCGGTAAGGATGTAAGTTTCAAGGGCTGCCCTGTGGATGCGGATTGCCTCTTTTGCAGCTTCGATATGTTCCTGCTTGTCGGCTGAGATCGTAACTATGGTTTCCTTGAGCTGGAAGTGTTCTTTAATCGGAGTCCTGGTGGGTTCTTTAATATATTCTCTTGTGGGGTCTCTTGCGGAACCTGGCATATTGTTTCTCTTGGGGTTTATTGCTTAAAAAAGAAATGCTTTTTGAGTCTGGCTTTTGGTTTTTTAAATCAAGAGTTTTAGTGGTTTGCAGGTCCGGTAAATTTTCGGAAAAAACAATTCCTGGGCCGGGTAGCAGTTAAAATCGAAAAAAAGATTGATGGCGGCGTTTCAGAATTTTGCCGCCTGGTCAGAGAAATTTTGAGCTTTTCTAAACGGGATCAGTTAGAGCTGCAGTTTTTTCATCCTTTCGACGGCTTCTTTTATCCTATCAACAGACTTGGTGAGGGCAAATCTGATGTAGCCTTCGCCAGCTTCTCCGAAGCCGACACCCGGGGTTGCAACGATTCCGGCTTCTTCGAGCAGGAGTTTTGCAAAACTGATTGAGGTAAAGCTCTTCGGGACAGGAGCCCAGATGTAGAATGTCGCTTTTGGAGGCTTTACTTCAAGCCCCATGGCTGTGAGCCCTTCGATAAGAGCGTTCCTTCTTTCCTCGTAAATTTTATTCGTTTCCTCAACACAGGCCTGAGAGGAGCTGAGGGCTGCAATGCCTGCTCTCTGGATCGCGTCAAAAACGCCTGAGTCCACATTGGATTTTACCTTCCCGAGCCCTTTTATCAGAGCTTTGTTTCCGACCGCAAACCCAAGCCTCCAGCCTGTCATGTTATAGGTCTTGGAGTGGGAATAGAGTTCCATCCCGATGTCCATTGCGCCTTCTGCTGCAAGAAAAGAAGGAGCCTCATATCCGTCGTAGGTCATCTGGCAATAGGGGTTGTCATGCACTGCAATAATGTCGTGCTTTTTGCAGAATTTAACGACTTTTTCAAAGAATTTCATGTCAGCCGTTGCAGCAGTCGGGTTGTTAGGGTAGTTGAAGAAGAAAAGCTTTGCCTTTTTCAAAACATCTTCCGGAATTGAGTCCAGGTCAGGCAGGAAATTATTCTCAGCCTTCAGTGGAAGCGGATACGGTTCTCCGCCCGCAAAAATAGTCCCGATCTTATACACCGGATATCCCGGATCGGTGTAGAGCACGACATCTCCGGGATTGACAAAAGCGAGTGGGATATGTGCCACAGCTTCCTTTGACCCTATCAGGGAAAGGACTTCAGTTGCAGGGTCAAGCTCAATTCCCTTATATTTCTTACACCACTCAGCCGCAGCCTTCCTGAATTCCGGCATGCCTGCATAAGATGGATACTGGTGTGTTTTTGGGTCGCAGACAGCCTCCCGCATGGCCTCAACAATATGCGGATGTGTCGGCAGATCAGGATCTCCCACACCAAGGTCAATAACGTCGACTCCCTTCGCAATTAATTCGTCCCTTGCTTCATCGATAGCCGCAAAAAGATATGGGGGTAATGCATTAATTCGGTCAGAATACATTGTTAAAGTCACCTGAAGATGATTTAGGGTGTGTAAGTTGTCATAGTTACGGTGTTGGGAATATTAAAAGGTATGGGATAGGAAGAGTGGAATTAAAAATGAGTTGTAACATTTATGTAGGAATGTCAGAATCCAATAAATCATTTTTAAATTGATACTGTTTTTGGCTCATTTTGAGAAGTTAGTGTGAATATTTACAACGTTAGATTTATTTTGATGAATCATTCAAAAATCCCAACCAACCCGCCTGAATATAAAAATAAATTCTTTTCCCACCTTTCTTTTCTCAACGTAACCCAATTTTTCAAGATGGAACAAATCACTCCTAGCTGTAGCGTATGCCACGCTGTAAGTGGTTATTATTTCTTTAATTGTGATGGGTTTTTCAGGCTGCTTTAAGAACTGCTTGAGGATTTCTGCCTGCCTTAATGTCAGATTCCCTGATTCGGTTATGATTTTCAGGGCTTGAGACTGCTCTTTTTGTTTTCTTTCCAGATATTCAAGAATGTCGTTAAGGGCTGTTTTTATGCAATCGAGGTTGTATTTGATGAAATATGTGAGGTCTCCGGAATCATTTGGGATTCGGTCGGATTCGGTGTAGAGGTAAGCGTTTCGATACTGCTTTTTCGAATTGTTTATTACTCTTGATACTGCTATGTACTCGAAAAGCCAGTAGTCATTTTTGAGAAGGTACCAGTAAAAAAGAGCCCTTGCGGTCCTTCCGTTGCCGTCGTTAAAGGGATGGATGTATCCTATCAAGAAATGGATGATTATTCCCTTTATAATTGGATGAATGAAATCTTTATCCTTGCTGTTGGCAAAATCACATAATTTCTCAACCAATTTCGGGATTTCAGGGTATTCCACAGGTTTGTGAAGCAATGTCCCGTCGTGGGAATAAACTGCTATTTCGTTGTTTTCTCTGAAATTGCCTTCGTATTCGGGTTTTTCAAGAGTTCCGCTTGTAATCATCCTGTGGATTTCAAGGATTTTATCCGGGGTAATGGCTTCGTTTTTTAAATCCATAATATGCTTTACTGTAGCGTAATTGTTTACAATCATTTTTTCGTCTTTATTTTTGGGCTTCCTGCTTTCCTGCAGCATCCTTTTTGCAATTTCCCTTGTAGTTGCTGCTCCTTCTATCTGGCTTGAAGCTATTGCTTCTTCCATCAAGGAACTAATAATGTATTTCCTTCTATTGTTCTGCAAGGCTTCAATACTGCTGAGGAGATTTCCTGCTGCGGATTTGTCCAGGATATGAAGTTTTTCCTGAAATTCGTCTATTAAATTATATTTGAAAACCCAGTCCCCAAACTCTAGGGGTTTTGCCTTTAATTCCCTTAATATTTTCATTAAATTCCATATGATAACTGGGTCGAGGGGAAGTTTTCTGTGCTTTAACTCCTCCCAGTGCAGATACCTTTCGTTGTATCTACGGGCTAACTCTGCAATTTTGTCATCATGAAGAAATTTTTCAGCTTCTTCAAGGACTTCTCTTGAAAATTCAGGGACGACGGGGAGTTTCATATTATCATTTTCTATCCTTTTCTATCAATTTGATTGATTTTGATAGATATTGATAGTTATTTCTTTCATTTCTTTTATTTCTTTCTATCAATTTGATGCTTTTTGATAGATATTGATAGTTCCTAACTATGGTATTACATATGAGCTAAGTTTCTTGATTGCATTTTTCTATCCTCTTCCTATCAATTTGATAGATTCTGATAGATTCTGATAGATTCTGATAGATTCTGATAAAAAAGCACCCGAAAAAAGAAAAATTCAATCGACTCTCTTGAAAAAAATAAGCTCTTTTCCTGCCTTTTTCTTCTCAAAGTAGCCCTTTGATTAAAGATTTCATCCTTTCTGAGGTTCCAGAATGTGGACTTAATTAGAGGAACTGAAAATTTTCAGCAACTTCTTTCTTTTATTTTCTATGTCAACTATTATTGTAGCAACAATTATTGTCTACACAATAATCTTTGACATAGCCGCCGTTAGCTTCCTTTTTTCACTGAAATACTATTTTTTCCAGCATTTCTCCATCAATCAAGGTCACTTTTTCAGCAGCTGCAAGCTCAAGTAATTCCTCATCAAACCCGCTCAAGCTTACCAGAAGATAATGCTCCTTCCTGTCTGTAGATCCCCATTTGACTTTTTTAGCTTTCTTTTTCAGGTCGTTCAAGACCTTAATGCTCATTTTTCTGGTGGTGTACTTTATTTCTCCAAAAAAGATTTCGTCTGCCTTTTCGTTCAATGCTACAAGGTCGATTTCTTCTTCGGCTTTCCACCAGCTTCCTATTTTTTCGAACTCCATTGGGAGCAGGTCCCTGTGTTCCTTGAGGATTTCAAGCATGACGTTTTCAAAGGCTGGGCCAAGATATCGGGGAAACTCGTTTTTAATTTCGTTAAGAACAAAATCCTGTTCTCCGAGTTCGATATGTTCGAGGTTCGGGAAGACAAACCTGAAGTAAAACCTGAAGTAGTTGTCCTTTATTTTGTAGATTCCGCTTCTGGACTTTATGCTCTCGGTTGCGGGGATGCGCCTTTCGATGATGTCCAGGTCCTGGAGCACCTGGAGGTATTTGCCGACCACGTCTTTTGAAAGGCCTGTGTCGTTTATGATTTTGCCGGACGTGGCGTTCCCAAAGGCGATTGAGCGGATGATTGAAAAATAATATCTCGGTTCCCTGAGTTCTTCCCTGAGGATGAATTCAGCGTCTTTATAGAGAAACTCTTCCTTTTTCAAAATCCTGCTCTTTACAGTTTCGAAAATGTCGCCTTCGTATTCGAGCAAGTAGGCAGGAGTGCCGCCGAAAACTGCATAGATTGCGATCAGGTCTTTCAGGCCGGAGCCTGGGAAGAAGTCCTTCAGGCTCAGGAATTTTAAGGGCTGGAGGTTGAGTTGTTTTGTTCGCCTGCCGTAGAGAGGAGAAGAGTAGTTGAAAAACTGTTTTTCCATCATCGCAATCGAAGAGCCGCAGACAAAGATCTTGCTTTTTGTGCTTTTGATTTTATGGTCCCAGTAGTCCTGTAAAACAGAAGAGATGGAACTTTCCGTGCTGGCCATATAAGGGAATTCGTCAAGGATAAGTACAAGTTCTTGTTTCTCCGAAAAATAGTGAAAAGCTTCGTCCACGCTCCTGAAAGGAAAACGTGCAAGCCTCTCGTCTCCCAGCTTTTCGGCAGTGATTGAAGAAAAGCGCTCGAGCATATCAGCAGGGGCTTCAAGCCTTCCTACAAAGTAAACGGCATCATCTCTTTCCTTTAAGATCTGCTTCAAAAGCTCGGTTTTCCCGACCCTGCGCCTGCCGTAAAGGACAAAAAATTCGGCACTTGCGCTCTGGAGAGTATTTTTCAAAATTTCAAGTTCTTGCTTGCGGTTTATGAACATATTTTACTGCCTTTTCAGGAGATTTCCTTCATTTAGTGTATTGCTAAGTAACTTACTTTATTATACACTAAATTCGTACTTAAAGCTTTGTTTAGTGTATTGTTGAGTAACTTACTTGACTATACACTTACTCTCAACTATTCTTAGAGGAGTAGCTGCACTATAGCTATGATTCAGATTTCAAAACCTCCCAGCCAACACAAACCAACTAATAAAATTTATATCTCCAAACCTCATACTCTTAGCCTGGTGTTTCATTGCTGAATCCTCTGTCGATGCCTGTAATTGACGGCATTCGAATTCCACTTAATCTATATGTCGTGCTTAAGGAACCTGCACCTCTTGCAGGCATGTCTTACCCTGGAATACGCACGCCCTGGGAGAAAATAGGTAATGCGGGTTTTTCAGGTATTGTCTGCCTTTGTGATTCAGAGGTGTCTTATGACCCCTATCCTCTCAAGGTACTGTTTTCTGCAGAATTAGAGGACCTGCATTATGGTAATGCTCCAGAGGATCCTGGAACACAGGAGTGGCTTGTCAGAAAAGCAACTAATGTAATAAGAGGAGAAATGGATTCTGGAAAGGGTATTGTTGTCCACTGCATGGGAGGTATAGGCAGGACTGGTACGGTGATTGGATGTGTTCTAAGAGATCTTGGTTTTCCGGCTAAGGAAGTGATAAATTATCTGGATAAAACTAACAAGCTAAGAGGCTTCAGAGGCTGGCCGGAAACAGAATGGCAGGCGGAGATGGTTCGCAAATACTGATATTCAGGATTTATTTAATGAATGTGGATGAAAACGAAGGAGAAATCTTCTTTCTGTTGAAAGAATAATATTGGATCCCATACGTCATCGGTTAAGGCGCAAAATATCTTTCCTGACAGTGAAATTCTATTAATTATTTGTATATTGTTACTATTGTGATTTCACAGACTCCCTCAACTCATGAAAAATCTGATACATTTGAACTTCACCTCCATGAAATGTTTCCCGAAGTTTGGTTAAGGCAACTTGCCAAAAAAACTAATTTCATAAAGCGTGAACGTAAAATTAATTCATATATCATTTTTTGGTCTTTAACACTTGGTTTTAGTGACAGG
>Ga0209639_1002806_pt1 | contig 12785 bp, 10 predicted proteins | sample EPASupsiteHSE605_FD_187268 | JGI IMG/M metagenome (GOLD analysis project Ga0209639, IMG submission 187268) | Bioremediated contaminated groundwater from EPA Superfund site, New Mexico - Sample HSE6-05 (SPAdes) (version 2) | ecosystem: Environmental > Aquatic > Deep subsurface > Groundwater >...
AACCTGGTGAGGGCGCTTGACCCGCCAAGAGACTTGAATTCCTTGGTCGCAACAGCCGCCCCAAAGGCTCCCAGTACCATGCCAATGATTTCCGGGCGGATGTACTGTACTGTCGCTACTTTTTGTAAACCCAATCCTCCGGAAATATCCCTGAGAAAACAGGCAATACAATATCCCATGTTGGCCGGGTTACCGTATCTTACCAGCAGGATCGCCAGGAGCCCGGTAATTGCCCCGGCAGTAATGATCATCCATTTTTGCTGCATCTAAGATTCACCTTTCTTTTTGATAGAATGCTTTCACACTAAACTGACAGCTAATGGCCATAAAACCTGTTATACCTTAGAATCCTCCTCCCGTATAATGTTACTCAATTTTTTTATGATTTTATTTCTTCAATAATTTTCAATATACTATATGAACTATCCTTTATCACATCTATTTAAATTTTTTATAATAATCTGATCAATAATTACTTGCTTTTATATATTATTACTATGATAGGAAAACTGTGGAATTAGTTGAAAACAAAAAGGGAGGCGGGCATCAGCCACTGCCTCCCTCTTGATAGCTATTATCTGGCCCCTTCAGCCAAACTGATAGGCTTGGACCCCCACTGCCTGAAAAAGCTGTAACTGTTTTCAAACAAGGACTCTTCCAAAATCCGGTTGATAGCAAGAACAGGTAGAGCGTTCATAACTAACCCGGCTAAAATCAAGAGACCTATAACCAGGGTACTGGGGATGTGACGGTGGAATAAGACGGTTCATTAGATAGTGATAGGGTAGGGAAGGAAAATAAGCCAGGAGTTGGCCACGTTGGCTATGGGACCCGGACACATCCTGGCTAACTAGTCTTTTAGCATTATGTACTCCGATATATGTGGATTCAGGTCTTTAACTACCCCCTTTTAGAGAACCCATAACTACCAATTTTTTCGGTCAGCAACCTGTATTCTCCCATGCAGTAACCGTAAGGACTGATTTTATTAAAATCGGGCCGCCCATTTTCGTCCAGCACGTCTTCATTGTAATGGACCGCCAGGACGTCGGCAAGAAACACGTTGTGGCTGCCAAGAGGGATTTCCTGTCTCACACGGCACTCGATATTAACCGGGCATTCAGCAATTAAAGGCGCCTTGACCTGGGTGGCAGGCATGGGTGTGAGCCCTGTTTCGTTAAACTTGTTAAATTCCCTGCCTGTTACCACACCACAGTAGTCTACCACCCTGACTTGTTCCGCTGAAGGCATATTAATCACAAATTCTCCGGATTCTTTGATCAGCCGGTAGGAATACCTCCCCTCCGGTCGCACTCCGATATATACCACCGGTGGTTCAGAGTTTAAAATGCCGGTCCAGGCAATGGTGATAATATTGGGCGCACTGCCCTCCAACCAGGATGTCACCAGCACAGTTGGGACAGGAAACAAAACAGTTGACGCCCCTTTGGTAACTTTCTTGATCATAACCAACCCCTTGTATTTTGATTAGAACCCGTCGCCTTATTAAAAACTTCCTCAATATTATACCATTCGTTTGTTCCCAGGCAATGAAAGCCTTCCAAATAAAATATCTATATGACTCTGGTTATAATTATAAAGTATATTTATTTGTTCTAGTAATGAGTATTATATATAATCTCCATAACAAGTATTTTTATGTTCCTACTGTAATTGTAGTTTCACATGCCGCTTCGCGGCACCACGTAGGATGAAAATACCAGCGATGTAGGTGCGATTTCAATCACACAACGGCGCGATAGCGACGCACTTGTACAGCTGATGTAATTTTGTGCGAATGAATTCGCACCTACATTTAGCCGAGATGCAAGCAGTGGCTTTTGTTTTCAGGATAGTATTTATATGTAGAATGGGAGTGATTAGAACATGCAGAAAACCTTAACCCAGATGACCAAGTTTTCTGGGTGAGCTGCCAAAGTGGGACCGGAGGTCCTATCGAATATTTTGCGTGATCTACCAAAAAAAATAGATGAAAACTTGCTGGTCGGAGCAGATACTTCCGATGATGCGGCGGTTTACAGGCTTACTGAAGATCTGGCCGTCATCGTAACCGTGGACTTCTTTACGCCGATGGTGGACGACCCCTACCAGTTCGGTCAGATTGCCGCAGCCAATGCCTTAAGTGATGTATACGCCATGGGTGGCAGGCCACTGCTGGCACTTAACATCTTCTGCCTCCCTAACTGCCTGCCGCTGGATACAGCCGCTGAGATCCTGCGTGGCGGGGCGGACAAGGTGCTTGAGTCGGGCTCCCTGATTGGTGGCGGCCATACCGTCCAGGACGATGAACCCAAGTACGGTTTGGCCGTGGTCGGACTGGTCCACCCAGACCGGGTGCTGAGCAATGCCGGGGCACGTCCTGGTGACGTCCTGGTCCTGACTAAGCCTATCGGTACCGGTATTATCAATACCGCTTTTAAAGGTGGCTTGGCTGGAGAAGAGGTATACCGAGCGGCTGTTGAAAACATGGCTGCATTAAACAAAGACGCGGCAGAGTGTCTGAAAGAAGCAGACATTATGGCCTGTACTGACATCACGGGTTTTGGCTTCCTCGGCCATGCGGCTGAAATGGCCAGGGCCAGTAAAGTCAGCCTGCAAATCAGCTCGCAGGCATTACCCCTCTTACCGGGAGCGCTTGATTTTGCCCGCATGGGCCTGATTCCGGCCGGAGCCTACGACAACCGCCGATTTTTACAGGATGACGTGGTCTTTGCAGCAGGCGTAGAGCAGGAACTGCAGGACATCCTGTTCGACCCTCAGACCTCAGGAGGACTTTTAATCCCGGTCAGGCCTGAGCAGGCTGGACTTTTGATAGAGAGCATGCATCAAAAAAGTCTGGTCCATGCGGTTGTGGTTGGTAAAGTCATCTCACCACAGGACTTTCTGATTAAAGTTCTGTAGCCGTTAGTCTTGATCCACAGTCTGCCTTTAATGTCCATAATTATTATATACCAGCCAGGCAACCGGCTTTTCCGGTTAAGCCTGGCTGTTTTGTTTTAAGACCTCTAAATTTCTTGGCTGCCCTGTGGTGTCAAATTATCGTTTTATTGCATAGTTCGTTGACTTTGCACCTAGCGTGACCAGCCGTGCCCTTTTTCTTTCAGTGGAATGCGGTCACAGGCATGCTGCTGCTCGTAGGGATTTTCCCAGTTCCCTGACTTTCTTTTGACCTCGACCAGTTCATAGCCCGTTTCTCCCAGACCCAGACCGGCGGCTGCCCTGACATGCTGGTAGGGATCCTTTCCGGTAATCTTGGTAAAAATATGACCTTCCTTGGTCCGGTTTTCCTCTCCCTTGGAATCCGGCAGGTAATGGGCTTTGCCGATCATGTCCAGGGTAGCCATTTCGACCGCCACCATATCCTTGCTCGCCAGGATACCCTGGTCTTGCACCACCGGCACATCGGCCAAAGGCATGCAATCACATTCAGGCTGGACGTCCAGCACGAAATTTATATATAGAATTTTACCGGACTTAAAGGTACTGATCACCGCTTTAGCTGATTCGGCCAAGCTCCGCTGAAAGACTTCCTCACTGATTGGGGCTACCAGTGCCCCGCTCGAACAGACCCTGGCACAACGTGCACACTTGACGCACCTCTCCCGGTCCAGGAAAAGCTGGCCGTCATCAAAATTGATTGCCTGGTGAGGGCAAGTGCTGACACACTTGCCGCATAAATCACAGGACCCCTGTTCCCATTCCAGGTGTGTGCCTTGGGCAAAATGCATGCGCCCGCGTTCGGGTTTACCGTCCTTGTTTTTGGCGCCGATGCCGCCCATGCCCAGGTTTTTGATAGCGCCACCATATCCCGCCCCAATGTGCCCTTTGCAGTGGGATACTACGACCATGGCCTGGGCTTCATAGACAGCGCTGGCCACCCCGATTTCACCCAAAAGTTCGCCCGCCGGTACATTGACCACATCCTTGCCGAAAATACCGTCAGCCAGGATTACGGGCGCACCTACGGAAAGGTGGTTAAGCCCGTTGGCGTTGGCGACATCAAGATATTCCAGGCCGGGAATGCGTACGGTATCGGTAATGAAGGGTTGTCCCCCCGCTGCCCGCACAGCTTCTACAATCTTGCGGATAAAGACGGGCCGTACGGTGCGAAATGCCCCCTGGGACCCCAGGTGCATCTTGACCGCTACGTAATCACCTGCTTCTATAAAACTATTTAAACCAATCTGTTGCAGAAGTTCCTCCAACTTGGCCGGCAAGCTCATATGATAGTCAAAATCAACAACTCTTGCCGAAGTATAATAAACTTTAGCCATTCCTAACCCCTCCTTGATATTTTTTATCTTAACATAATTGATTTTCTTGTTCAAATTTTCCCATGTTGACCGGCTACAGTTCAAAGGACCACGTAACCCCGAACTTATAAAATATACTATTGCTATGTTTATATGTATAAAAATTATTTTGGAAACAACAACTTTTAAAAGAAAATTGATTCCTACTACAAAATATATTATTATATAATGTAGTATATAGTAATAAAGGATCTTACCTAAGAAGGGTTAAGATAATGGGTAAAATTAGCAAACCCAGGGAGTTTCCCGGTGATCAGACAAGGCTGCAAACATTCCGCACATTCTGCGGAATGTGCGGCGGTAGCTGTGGGATGACTTTGACACTTAACAACGGTTCGGTTGTTGATGTTGATGGTATCCACCTATGCCACAAGGGTAGGGCTCTCATTGATTTATTAAACTCTCCGGACAGACTTAGGCATCCCTTAGGAAAAACAAAAACCGGTGAATGGCAACGCTTGACCTGGGAACAAGCCTTTGACCTTCTCTCGGAAAAGTTAAAGCTCATCAAACTCACCCATGGGCCGCAAGCCCTAGCCGTCCATGTTGGGCAGGCCGGTGTGGGTAAAGAATTCACACCATACGTGGAAAGGTTCTGCAATACATATGGTACCCCCAATTTTTCCACACTCGGCAGTCACTCCAAACGGTTGGCCCATATTTTGACTTACGGCGCTTTACCTGTCTCAGATTATAGAAACAGCAACTGTATCATGCTCTGGGGTTATAATCCCACCAGGACCTGTCCTCCCCTGCCTGATCAAATCGACAAAGTACGCCAGAGTGGCGCCCATTTAATCGTAGTGGATCCCATAGCTACCCCACTAGCCAAAGCTGCTGACTTTCACCTGCAGCTAAGGCCGGGAACCGACGGAGCACTTGCTCTAGGTATGCTTCATGTGGTTATTCGTGAAGAACTGTATAACAAAGATTTTGTCAAGCAGTGGACCACAGGTTTTGACCAGCTCTGCGAGTTGCTAAAGGAATATCCCCCGGAAAGGGTTGAGGAAATAACCTGGGTTTCGGTGGCAAGAATCACTCTTGCAGCAAGGCTTTATGCCAGGTCGGCGCCCTCCTGCATTACTACCGGCATAGCCCCGGAACTACAGACCAACGGATTCCAGACCAACCGTGCCATAGCCATTCTCCAGTCCATTACCGGGAACCTGGACATTTCTGGTGGGGCTGTTTTCCCACCAGTTGCTAAACTAGCTCCACTCTCGGCTGATAAAAAGGCTCTGTATAAAAAGCCGGCGGTAGGAGAATATATCTACCCCCTGTTTAAGAGGTATACCAACCAGGCTCAGGCCAACCTGTATACCAAAGCTATTCTTGAGGGTAAACCCTATCCAATCAAGGGAATGGTCGTGACAGGTAGCAATCCTGTGCTGACCTGGCCTAACTCAGGTGAGGTCAGGAAAGCATTGGGCAGTCTCAAATTTCTAGCTGTGATGGACCATTTCATGACCGAAACGGCTCAACTGGCCGACTTGGTCCTCCCGGCAGCAACATTTTTATCCAGCAACGAGTTCTGGCAGAGTTTAACTGCCAATGATGGGCCAAGGCTGGGTCTTGCCCCTAAAGTACTATCTGAAGAAGGATTGCTCACAGACTGGCAGTTTTGGAACACTTTGGCCAGAAAAATGGGCTACATTAAGGATTTTCCATGGCTGACGGAAGAGCAGGCTCTCAATTACAGACTGAAGCCAACAGGCCTGACTTTAGAGGAACTAAAAGGTCAGCCTGAAGGTGTTAAGTACGCTGAATTGGCTGAAAAAAACTACGAACGGAAGGGATTTGACACCCCTTCCGGAAAAGTCGAGATATATTCGAAGATTCTCAAAGATAACGGATACGAACCTCTTCCCAACTACAGAGAACCAATTGAAAGCCCCGTTTCTTTAACATGCCTTGCAGAAATCTACCCGCTGATTTTGACCACTGGATCAAGGAATGATGCCTACCACTGCTTCCGTTGCCAAAACCTGCCGGTTTTACAGAAACAAAACCAGGAACCCACGGTTGAGGTTCACCGGGAGAAGGCCAAAGAGCTGCACCTGCAGGATGGAGAAACTGTCGTCGTCGCGTCGCCACGCGGGAGGATAGAGTTAAAAGTAAAATACACTGATAAAATAGACCCTAGAGTGATTAGCATTCCGCATGTCTGGGAAAAAGCAAATGCCAATGAATTGACGGACAATATCATTCTTGACCCCGTAACTGGATTACCTCCGGACAGATCAATGCTTGCAAGGATAATTAAAAAGAATTAGCTGCAAGCTCTTCCAAATCGTGAGCTATATATTAATTTTCAACATTAATATTTTAAGTTAACCTCCTCTCCTTAACCCATTCCCATGACCGTTGAATAGCGGTCCGGGTTTGGGTGTTTTTTTAGTGATGTATCCTATCTTTATAAAGGAGTTTCACCAGCCAGCACTTTGTTCATTGTCCGCATGGCACACATCTTTCCACACATGGTACAAGAGTCATCGTTCTCGGGCATGGACTCCGCCCGGTAACGCCTGGCCTTCTCCGGGTCCAGGGCCAGTTCAAACATCCTCGGCCAGTCCAGGCTGCGCCTCGCATCGCTCATCTCGTCGTCCCACTTCCTGGCCTCAGGCACCCCTTTGGCGATATCAGCAGCGTGGGCGGCAATCCGTGAGGCGATAATACCCTCCTTCATATCATCCAGAGTGGGTAGACGCAGGTGTTCAGCAGGAGTTACATAGCAGAGGAAATCCGCGCCATTGGCCGCGGCCAAAGCCCCACCAATAGCACTGGTGATGTGGTCATAGCCAGGAGCAATGTCGGTCACCAGCGGCCCCAGCACGTAAAACGGAGCGCCGTGGCACAGCTTCTTTTCGAGCAGCATATTTGGCACAATTTCATTTAGGGCCATATGTCCGGGCCCTTCGATCATCACCTGAACATCCCTTTCCCAGGCTCTCCTAGTTAATTCTCCCAGGGTGATCAACTCCTGGATTTGCGAGGCGTCGGTGGCATCCCTAAGGCTGCCCGGGCGGCAGGCATCGCCAAGGCTGATCGTGACATCATAATGCCGGCAAAGATCCAAAAGCTCGTCGTAAAACTCGTAAAAGGGATTCTCCTGGTCATTCATCATCATCCAGGCGAAAAGGAGGGAACCGCCTCTGGAAACTATGTTGGTGAGCCTCGGGTTTTTCTTTAACCTGGCCGCAGCCTCCCGGTTAGCCCCGGCGTGGATGGTCATGAAATCCACCCCGTCGCGTGCATGTTTCTCCACCACTCCCAGGAACTCCCTGGCAGTAATATTTTCAAGTTCCCGTTCATAAAGGCCCACAGCATCGTACATGGGTACGGTGCCGAGCGCCGCGGGTGACATTTCAACCAACCGACGCCTGAATTCCTCTGTCTTGCCGTAGCAGCTCAGGTCCATTATGGCGTCCGCCTTCAGCTTTATAGCCCATCTCACCTTTTCCAGCTCAGACTCAATATCGCAGCAGTCCTTCGAAACCCCCAGGTTGACATTAATTTTCGTCTTAAGGCCTTGACCAATACCACACGGGTCCAGAGATGCATGGTTTTTATTAGCGGGAATCACTACACGGCCCTGCGCGATCAGTGCCCGTAGCGCATCTGGACTCACCAGCTCTTTGCTGGCTACCGCCTCCATCTCTCTCGTGATGATCCCTTTGCGGGCCGCTTCCATTTGCGTCGCATAGTTCATGGGTTAAACCTCCTTATTATTGAGTTCGGACCTGAGTGCCCGCACCTTGGCGCCGATGTCACTGGCCCCCACGATTTCTGTTACAAGAGCGATACATTTAGCTCCCCTGCCCCTAACCTCGGCGATATTGTGCTCCTTGATCCCACCGATAGCCACAAAGGGAAGGCTGATATTTTTCACAACATAGTCCAGGTAATCAAGCCCTACCGGCTCACACACATCTTTTTTGGTCTTTGTGGCAAAAATGGGCCCTATTCCGATATAGTCCACCCCCAACCTGACCGCAGCCTCGGCCTGCTGAGGAGAATGGGTGGAAAGTCCAATAAACATCTTCTCACCGACCAGTTCCCTCACCCTTTCCGGGGGCAGGTCATCCTGGCCGAGGTGCACCCCGTCAGCCTCAACCAGGAGGGCCAGGTCGACGTGGTCGTTGACGATAAAGGTCACACCTGCTTCCCGCGTCATTTCCCTGATCTTGAGGCACTCTCCGTACTTTTGCCGCTCCGTCTTCTCCTTTTCCCGGTATTGGATAATCTTGAGTCCGGAAGCAATCATTTGGGCCACCACCTCAACGGTGGTCCTGCCGAGAGAGTATTCCTCTGCGGTGATACCGTAGATATCCCCCTGCAGCAGTGCGGCAGGGTTCCTTTTAGCTCTCATTTTATTCTCCTATGCATTTGCCCACAATTACCAGCTGGGCGCAACTTTTTGAACCACACGTTCAAAACGGGTTTTTTACTTACTCAGGTTAAAGCGTTTGCCAGTCCTTATAGACCGGCTGGTAGTTCTGGGCGTAAAGCATTTTCGCCATCTCCATTACACCCCGCTTGTCCGAAATTTCAAACTGGCCTGTCTGAGCACAGCTGGCAGAGTGGCCTCCTACCGCGGTACTGGAACCGGCTGACATCTTGGTCGCCCCCAGCCTAACCAGGCGGTCCCGCAGTTCAGAAGGTTCCCTGGTGGAAATAGTAACCCCACCCCTGGGCATAAAAAGCCTGAAAGCCAGGATGTACTGAACCAGATTTTTATCGCTGACCTCAACCTTAGGAGGAAAGCCACCTAACTGTGGTCGCATCCGTGGCGGGGAAATGCTGACCTCCACATCCGGGAACGTGTTTTGAAGATAGTCGGCGTGCAACCCTGTCAAAAAAGCCTCAGCCCGCCACTGGTGCAGTCCCAGTAGGGCTCCCACATTGACTGTCCTCATCCCGGCCCGGCAGGCTCGCTCCGGGGCTTCCAAGCGAAAACGGTAGTTCCTTTTCGGCCCGCCTGGATGAAATTCGGCATAGGCCTCCTTGTTGTAGACCTCCTGGAACATGGTAAAGCCATCCACCCCAACAGAAACAAGCTCAACGTATTCGTTTTCTTCCAGGGGGTAAACTTCAATGCTGATTGAAGTAAAATATTTTTTCAGAACCTCAACACATTCCCTAATGTATGAAACTGGGGATTCCCGTCTGGACTCACCGGTGAGAATGAGGATGTGCTTTAAGCCCGTAGCTGCAATAATTTTGGCCTCACGCTCCACCTCTGCACGGGTAAGTTTTTTTCTTTCCAGCTTGTTGTGAACATTAAACCCGCAGTAAACACACTGGTTGACACAATAGTTGGCCAGGTACATTGGAGTAAATAGAAAGATAACCCTGCCGAAGTTCTGGACGGTGCAGCGGTGAGCCTTTTGAGCCATCTCCTCCAAATATTTTTCCGCCCTGGGTGAAAGCAGGGACAGGAAGTCGGTTTCAGTAAGGCGGTTCTTGGCAATGATTCTTTTAATACCGGCATCGGTTACCTGTTTAAAAAAGCTGTCAAAATCAAATTTGTCGTACCTTTGGCACATCTCATAAAAACTCATCATAGTCATCCCTTTTCTTAATCCCTTAAGAATCCGGTCAGCGGCGAAGATGCCTGGGCGTACTCATGGGTTTCCCCCGGCCCCGCCAGGTGAGCTATACGCCCGGCTTCTACGGCCAGCTTGAAAGACCTGCCCATAGCTACCGGGTCACTGGCCGTGGCGATGGCCGTGTTCACCAGTACCGCGGCAACCCCCATTTCCATGGCCTCCGCAGCCTCGGAGGGCCGGCCAATGCCTGCATCTACGATTATGGGCAGTGGTATCTCTTCGATTAAGATTCTAATCAGTTCCCTTGTTCTAAGCCCCCGGTTGCTGCCGATAGGGGAACCCAGAGGCATTACTGCCGCTGCGCCTGCTTCCACCAACTTTTTGGCTGTGGTCAAATCCGGGCTCATATAAGGGAGAACTACAAAACCCTCGGCCGCAAGAATTTCGGTAGCCTTAACCGTTTCGTAGTTATCCGGCAGCAGGTACCTGTTATCGGCAATAACTTCGATTTTCACCCAGTTCCCGCAGCCCGCCGCCCTGGCCACCCTGGCAATCCGGACAGCTTCCTCTGCGTTTCTGGCGCCTGAAGTGTTGGGCATCAGAATACATTCCCCGGATACATAAGATACAATGTTTTCCTCCTCATACTCCGGGTCGATCCTCCTGAGCGCCACGGTCACTACCTGTGAGCCGGTGGCTCTGATTACCTCGGGAATCAACCTGTGGGAGGAAAATTTGCCGGTACCCAGGAACAAGCGGCTGCTGACTTCCTTCCCGCCAATAATTAGGACATCTTTCACTGCTCAACCACCTCCAACAAATCTTAAAAACTCAAGACCATCATTTTCTTTTAGTACAGTGCCCGGCCAGGATTTCTTTTTGACTAGTTGACAATTGTACACAACAATTACTTCATCGATATTTAACTGCTTCAGGGAAACAAGCTCCGCCAGTGTAGTCCCATCCTTTAATATTTCTTCCCTCCCGTTTAGAGTAATTTTCAAGACTGCACCTCCCTAATATGAAAGTAACTTTACATGCAGAGGTTTTCCTAAACCAAACGTAAAAAGCCCACCCGTTTAGGGTAGGCCTTTGATACGCTGATACTGATCTATTCAGACAGCTTCTGCTTCCCTACGCTGGTATTACCCAGGTCAGGTTCAGAGGGTCGAGATTTTCTCTCTCTCAGCCACAAGGCGCCCCTAGCTCATTATTCAATTATAAGTAAATTATATTAATTCTAATAACTACTGTCAACAGCTCTACGGAAGTTCTACAACAAATATTATCGGCTGTATTCCGACGATGCAATGAACGCTCAAATTACTAGCCTTTGTCTTACCTGACCTGAATATAGGTTAGTGCGGCGACCAGAAGAAGCAGGATCGCCACTCCCACATAAAAATTATAACGATCCTTTTTAGCCTGTCCCCGCTCTCTAAGCAGTTCCTTCTTTTTAGGCGAGGCGTGATTAATGCTTTTCAGCTTCCTGCCCTTCCCCGGCTGGAACTCATATATTTTGGACTGTTTCCGTTGATCTGACATTCCTCACCCACACCATCTTGATCATTCTTTCAATAGCTCCAGAAAAGACTCAACATCATTAACAGGCGCCTGGCAGGCGTAATTTTGACAAACATATGCCGTGGCCCTGTCATCTGCGCGCCGATGTTCCTGCACAAATGGGGCCAGCGCTTCGATATCTTTTCCAGCACCACCTTCCTGGTGCAAAATCACCACAGTCTGTGGGTTGTAGTGGGTATGTACGGCATTCAGCATCGCCACTGTATCGGCAGAGTCCGGCCTCCCGGCAATGACCACTTCCCGCGTTGGTCCCAGGTAAAAATCCACTCCCTGGAGGAAAAAAGCATAACCGGGCGGGTGGTTCTCAACTTCATCAGCGAAGGTGTTAATTTGTTCCCCTGCTATTTTCGCCAGCTCTTCTTCACCGGTCAGCCGCGCCAGGCGGAGCAGGTTCAACAGCGCCACCGAGTTGCCTGATGGGATGGCGCCGTCGTAAAGCTCCTTGGGACGAGCAATCAGCTGCTCGGCGTCCGCGCCGTAGAAATAAAAGCCTCCGTTTTCACTATCCCAGAAAAGCCTGCGCAGCTCCCTGGTCAGGTCAACTGTCTTCCTTAAATAGCCTGCATCAAAGGTCGTTTCGTAGAGTTCCAGCAAACCCCAGCTTACAAAAGCGTAGTCATCCAGGTAAGCAGGAAATGCCGCCTCGCCGTCGCGATACCTGGCCAGCAACCTACCGTCGCTCCTTCTCAATTCTTTAAAAATGAAATCAATAGCACGAACCGCTGCCCTGGTGTAAAGAGGTTCCCCGAACGCGGCGCCGCCCCTGGCCAGCGCGGCAATCATCAGTCCGTTCCAGGAAGTTAGTATTTTGTCATCCTTATAAGGATGAACCCTGCTCTTCCTGGCCTCAAACAGCTTGTTACGGAGAACTTCGACGTAGGCTGTAAACTTCCCTTTGTCCATGCTTAATTCATCCGCAATTTTTTCAGTAGTTTCCAGTATAAGGTTGGGTATACTACGTCCCTCAAAATTCCCCCCTGTCGTAATATTGTAAAGCCGGCAAAATAATTCTCCGTCCCGCTCACCCAGCACTGCCTTAATTTCATCAGGGCTCCAGACGTAGAACTTACCTTCTACCCCTTCGGAATCGGCGTCCTCAGCAGAATAGAACCCGCCTTCCGGCGAGGTCATGTCCCTGAGGACGTAGGTAAATATCTGTTTGGCCAGGTTGGCGTAAAGCTCCTTGCCGGTCACCTGGTAGGCTTCAATATATGCTATGGCCAGCAGCGCATTATCGTAGAGCATCTTTTCAAAATGCGGGACCAGCCACTTTTCGTCGGTCGAATAACGCGAGAAACCATATCCGATATGGTCGTAC
>Ga0209639_1002808_pt1 | contig 12780 bp, 15 predicted proteins | sample EPASupsiteHSE605_FD_187268 | JGI IMG/M metagenome (GOLD analysis project Ga0209639, IMG submission 187268) | Bioremediated contaminated groundwater from EPA Superfund site, New Mexico - Sample HSE6-05 (SPAdes) (version 2) | ecosystem: Environmental > Aquatic > Deep subsurface > Groundwater >...
CTAATTACAGCATACGCAGACGGGCCTCGGATAGTGAAGGCTTTGGTTGGGGACGCAAACCCCAGCCGAGATCATGTCCGAAGCAGCTAACGTCAGCTGGTTCGGAGCATAGGCCCACCTCTTATCTCCGTCGTTGTCTTTCTGTTGCTTTCGCTTTGATATGTTTCACGGTACGACCCGGCTCTTGCCCCCGTTTTCACATTAGGTATACTGTTTTTCTTACCTAAGATCGCAACACGCCTGGGAGAAATCCCCCAAAGCGCACCGGCTTGTTTTGCTGCACAAAATGCTTGTAATCTCTTAGATCAGGTTCACATCAGCTCCACAGTAACATCTTCGCATCTTTTTTCATGAAACACCATGCGCCACTCCACATCGTCCACCGGCTCAAAGTGCAGCGCGGAGCAGGCTACATGGAACTTGCCTTGGTCGTTGCCGCCGAAAATGATGGTAGTCGGACCATCTGCGCCACCAATGATGCCAATGCAAATGCTGCCCGATGCCTGTGGCTCATTGGGATTGGTGAGTATCTGCCGAGGCTGGTCGGAACAAACACAATCAGTGACGGTGAATGCACCATCAGGCAGATCCGGCGAGAGCGTATAGCTCATCACAGTACAGTGCGTCGGGAACTCCTGATTTTGGCTATCAAAATGCTCACGTGACATTTCGTGCTGCTCATATTTCTGCACGGTCAGCGCATGCTGTGCGCCGGTGGTCGGGTGTGCAAACTCGATGCGCTCACCGGGCGCTGGTACATGGAAGTGCGGTCCCGACATAGCGACAGGCTCCTGCATCAGTGTTACGCTGAGCGTCGTGATCTGCGATTTGCGTTTCTTCGGCCAAGGAAAAGCAGAGCGCCAGATTGCCCAGCCATAGGCAGGATCAAGGCCATAATGCTGGGTCACGCTCTTGGCCTCAAGGCCGTTGCCCTCTGGGAAGCAGGGATTCCATGACACGCCGCAGCCATGAGAGCCTGAAAGAACAGTTCCGTTCAACACAACTTTCGGATTTATATTGATGGCCAGCGGATTTTCTGCGTCGATCTGTATCCGCTGCTCATCGGTAACGTCGCTTCCATCGTTCTCGATAGAGAGATTCCACTTGTCCATAAAGAAACGGATACGCTCAGCTGAAACCTGTAGGCAAAAGTCCACGACCAAGCCTTTACTGCAGGTGTAAATCGCTGGGATATGCCAGACTTCATCGTCCCAGACAAACTGCCTAGCGAGAGAAATTTCCTTGCCGGCTCTTTCACGTCCATGATGCCCCCAAAAGTTGCCGTCAAAGTAAACCTTCCATTCAGGTATTTTCGGCTCGACAGGAACCCACTCATAGTAAGCTTCCGTATATTTGAGGCGACTGTAATCAAACTCGGCCTGCAGCTCTTTGATATAAGCAAAGGGCTGCTCCATAGGCGCGAGCAACAGCTTCTCCCGAATGGCATCCAGCACAGCCTGCTGTTCAGCGGTGAGAGGATTGTCCTGCAAGAAAGCGTCAAACTGCACTTGATCACAACAGTATACCTGCTCCAGGGCCGCAGCATCGCCGCAAGCCAGCAGGAGCCGCAGGAAGTCCATAAAATTTCTTGCCACCGGACGCACATAGTTTCCCGGTGTATTCATCGGGCTGACGGCAAACACCGTCTCGCCAAAGCCACGCACGAAGCAATAGTGGATACCAACCACACCGGCCCAGCCGATCACTTTCGCACCCTTGGGCGTACAGAAGTAGTTGCTTTCGCTCTCGCCGCGCTCCAAACCAACGTGGGAGCCATCAAGATTCAGTTTTAGATATCTTTCATAAATAGTTGTCATCATGACCTCGCATTCTATGTATTCGCTGACTAATCGGGATTTATCGCAATGTAGGATTATAGAAGTTATCGGAAGTGTTCCCGTTTCTCTCTACCCAAGACTAAATCCCTTCATTATGCATAATAATACTATCATAACAATTGTTCCAATTGATGAAGGGTGGTACAATATGGATATAGACAGTAAAGATATCGAAAGGGATGGTCTTATGGCCTTAGCTAAAGAACCTAAAAGTAATCTTCAACAAAACACGGCTAATGAGCATAACCAAAAAATCACAAAGGCTATTAAGGAAGTTACTTCTAAACACTCAAAACTACTCAAGAAATTGGCTGAGTAATTATGGAGGATATCGAGCTATTATGTATTGATGATATTCTTATTATTCACAAAGAAGCCATTGAAATGTTCGGTGGAAGCTTCGGGTATTATCAGGATACCGTAACAAGGGTTAAAAGCATAATTGACCAACAATACCCTCACTTCGATTACGATAAATATCCTACGCCTTTTAAGAAAGCCTCCATGCTTTGGTATTTTCTTACCAAGAACCACTGTTTCGTTGATGGAAATAAAAGAGTTGGATTTTATACCGCAACTGTACTTCTGAAAATAAACGGCTATTCCGATCAAATCGATGACGATGAAGCATATGAAAAAGCTATTGAAATAACGTGTTTGCACTTAACCGGCGATGACTTAGATCAATATATAAATGAGCTTTCAACATGGCTGGAAAAAAGATTTACTGATTAAGCAGATCCTGAGAGATCTGCTTTTGATTTTTCAAGACCCATTAGATTCTCATGCAAGGAACATTTCCGATAACGTTCAAGGGTTTGCGACGCGTCCCAACCCGCTTTCACATTATTAAAGTGTCGCGAAACCCTGTGTTCTACGACGTGTTGCGCCCCCAGACTCAGACAGCGCCATGGACGGCGCAGTCTTGAAATTCACCCGCAATGCCACTAATGCGCAAAATAAGGAAACTACATCCTATCTGTTAATTTTAAATTCTTCTGGTTTTTCTACTCTCATTGAAAGAATGTAACCACACCTATCTCTTTACATCCACAAATTGGACACTCTTGATTCTTTTGCATGAAAACAATTCCTATATTATTAATAATTTAACTACTAATTTAGTACTCAATATCCTACTACTATTCATGATGCTAGGTTTATTGCAATCTCCAGTTATAGACAATTAACAATACTAATACTCTATTGACTCCACTATTACCAAAATCAGAATTCATTTCCTAGTTAGTAATTGTAAAGCATAATTATTATTGCGTTGTTGTGCCATATTTACCAGTTAGCTCCCGTATGATAAATGGGCTCGGGCAGAATAATCACAGGCTTGAAAAGCCGAAAATAAACGGATTGACTGAAAAGTTATTGTTTTGTTAACTCTGATTCTAAAAGTTTCTGAGGGTAAAAAAACAGCAGTTACCGAGGAATCCTCGGTAAACTAAATGCGTCAACAGTTCTTCTTCATTTTTGTTCTTTTACTGAATACTGTTCTATTGCGTCTTCAACATACTGATTCAATGATTTGCCCTCTAGCAAGGCCCTTTGTGCTGCTTGTTTATGAAGCTCAGGGGTTATTCTTACATTAATATGTCCTGTTTCACAGTGGACGAACTGTTTATTTTACGTATTCAAACTTTATGATTTCACCATCCGTAATCGTCATGTGAAAAATCAATTTATCAGAAGAAGTTAGTTTAAAGTAATTACCATTATACTGACCAAATTCAAAAAATACTTTATACTTGTCAGGATATCCGTCTATATAACATACTACTTTACCGTCCTTAAGAAAAACAATCTGATTCATTCCTTCGCTAACTGTTGAATTAATCTTATCCCATTGATAGCCTACAACCTGATATATGGTCTCATTTGAGGTATATGGTGCAAAGCTGTATAAAGTATCCCACTCAAAAGTAGTAAAACTTGATAAAAAAACCATCGGGAAGCGAAGCATCTCCTTTAAAATCTTTAAAACTGCTTGCAAGCCATGAACTATCTGCACTGAAATATACGTTATCAATGACAAGATAAGCGTTTCTTAGATTTTGATAGGTATGAACATGGCCTTCTTTTGTGGTGATGTTTGAAATTAGTATCCCTGATCATCAATGAGCCACGGGGAGTCTTTGTCATCCCGAATCAAAATGACGCTCCAGTTTTTATATTCCCCTTCATTAAATGAGCCAGTTATGCCCTTTGGATACTCAATATTGAAACTTACTTTGAAAACGATAACATTTTCTTTCTTTATGCTATTTACGCGTCCTCTACCATTGGTAATATAAAGTTGTCTCATGGGATCTTCCGGGTTATAATCAACCGACAAAAGCGTGCTGGTTTCGTCCCCGAACAGCACTACATTCGGACTATTATGCTGCGGAGTTAATGTTTTTAGGATTGCTTTCGAATCCTTTGCTTTAACAGCACGGAAGTAATCTTCTACAACAGCTCGGGCTGCTGCGACCTCTTGTTTTGTAAATTCAGGTTCAGCATATATATTTTCTTCCATCAAAGCATCTTGAAGTTTCTCTAAATTACCGCCGATTATCGAGAGATTACCGAACTGCTCCTGAACGGAGGCACGTGAGAAATTGAAGGCTGTATCATATTGTGATGTATCCAGTTTTCCGTCAGATGGTGAATTACGGAAGGCAAAAGTTACTTTATTAAGATTATCAATCATGCAAAATAATACTAAGGCATTCTTCCGCATATTCGAATAGGTTCGATTTTCAGGATTCGCAACCGGCCATTCATTGCTATGGGAAGCCCCAACATTCGCTTCATAAAACACGTTAAGCTTATTAGTACCGTCTGTTATCATTGAAATATACTGCTGCTTGAAATAATTATCCGGCTCCGGTAGTTGGCCGACAATAGCAGAAACTTTACTGTTATCACCTAAGTAGGGAGTTTTATATTTGGCAATTTCAGCTAAATTGTATGCTATTTGCTCCGGTTTATGGACAAATCCAACTGGAGAACCAAAAAGATTTATAAACTCTATGGCCATACCTTCCGGTAGGGCATTTTTATCAGATAAATCAACAATGTCATAAATAATATCTATCCCTACATTTTCTGATTTTCCCACTGAAATTATCTCGACCTTTTGCCCTTTGGAGGGGATGATTGTAGCATAGTTTTTTAATCCACTGACCGTAACCCCACAGGACGGGTTTCCAGAATTATTTTGACTATCATTTTGGCTCGCTATTTTTTGAATTTCCTCCTTGGAAACGATTTGCTCCAGTGATACTTCTTTGTATGATATCTTTGTATCAAAAGAAACTGCACCCAAATATACTGCACTAAATATAATCGCTCCGAGCAAAACCACAGAAAAGATAATTACAAACCTTGACTTCTTATGATGATTCATAATTGCGATTAATCTTTCTCTTAGACTTCCTTTTTCTTCACACATTGTTGCCTGTAATACCCCGAGAGGATATTTGTGTTCAGCTGCAACAGAAATCAAAGTATCACCATAGGCTTGTTTTTCCGCTGAATTAAAATCCTTGATAACCGCTTCATCACAAGCCAATTCACAAGCGTGATTAATCTCTTTTTTAATTAAATACATAAGCGGATTAAACCAGTGGATGGACGCGGCTATCATGGTGAGCCATTTTACTCCCATATCAAAACGTCTTAGATGTGCAATTTCATGAAGCAGAATATTCTTAAGCTGATTTTCATTAAAGCTAATATCCGGGATAACAATGCGGGGTCGTAAGATTCCCATAAGTATTGGGGTGGAAATAAAATGATTTCTTACCAACCTAACATTTTTACCTTTTGCTAAGGATGCCAATAATTGCGTTTCCTCATAGCCAGCCGGTTTATTAGCCTGTTTGAGATATTTCGCAAACCGGGCATAACCGGTCAAATTAGCGGTAAGTGTTATTATGACACCAAGTATCCATAGGTACAAAGCATACTGGTTAAAAAGGTCTATAAAGTACCTACCGTGATCGGCATCCCCATTATAGACACCATTAGCCACTTTTTCCTGAACATTTGATATTGAAGAACTGTTTGTAGTCTCGTTAATGCTCTTGTTCGCACCGTTCATTGGCATAACTGTACTTAGAGAACTTATCTCTTTAGCTGCTTGTTCTCCATAAAACACATTGTTCATAATACTACCCTCAAAGGAAAAAGGAAGTAGTAGTCTGAGCAGGACGATAAGCCATATGTAATATTGAATCGATTTGGCTAACTTATGTTTGATAAAAGGCTTTAAGGCAAAAATTATAACTGCAAGAATACTGCCTGATAAAGATAACGATAGTATCAGCTTAATTATATCATTCACCCTTCTCACCTACCTTAAAGAGACTACGCAGTTCCTCGATGTCTGAGTTACCAAGCTTTTTGCTTCCTAAGAGTGACGCTACCAGGTTTTTGGCACTACCGGAATATAAGCGATCAATTAAGCTTTGTGTTGTATATTCGTTATATTCAGCCGCACTGACTAAAGGCGTATAATAGAATACATCTTTTCTAGTGGCTAAAACTACGCCCTTCTCACAAAGCCTGCGCAGTAAGGTTTTAATCGTTGAGTTTTCCCATTTGCTGGTCTGCTCAAGCGTTTTTCTAATATCCACTAAGGGAAGTTCACGACCTGCTTCCCATAATACCCGCATTACCTCAACTTCAGAGTCAGTTATCTTTGAAGCCAATCTGTTCATTATGTATTCCTCCTCTCAGGTTACTTTTGTAACCTCGCCTATAGACTACGCCTGTAACCTGCAAAAGTCAATCATCCGTTATTCCCCAATATAAATTCGATTACTACCATTATTGATGAAGATTTAAAGCAGTATGAAGAAATATGGGCTACGGTCGTAACCCCAAATGCTGTATTGAATTTACTTCAAAATCTTAGCATAAATAACAAAGGGGTTATCATTAGTAATAAGTGTAGCCACAAGATAGTCTAGGATATCTTGCGGCTTTCTTGTTACGTACTTTCCTACAAACACGTCAAAGCATATGGATCTATCAATCAACGGGCTATCCTACGCTTAATTAGAATGCGTACTACCTGTCACTTCGTGTTATGCTCATTTTAGTTAGTTTTTAGATTAATAATAATCTGTCCATTAACGAATTGAATAAATCGACTTGACTTGGCCACCACCGCTACCCCGGCTTGATCCCTCACCAAATCCCCTGTCCGAAACACTGAAAGTAAAAAACCGATCAGGCACATATTGATAACCAGGGCTTGCCCTCCATAAGAGATTAGTGGCAACGATAATGGTGATAAGAGGAAAAAGCCTAAATTTGCAGCAAAATAGATTATACACTGTAATGCAAAGGTGGAGATAATCGCGAGTGAAACCAAAAATCCAAGGACACTTTTTTGTTTCTTACACAAAATAATAGCACGTATAATAAAAGCTGAGAATATCGCCATTGTTCCGATAAGCACAATCCATCCAAATCTGTAAATCAAGTAAGTCAAAAGAAAATCGGTATTGACATCAGGCAAAATCTGTAAGACCGTATATTTCTCAAAACCGCTTAATGGCAAGCCCTCGCCAATAAACTGGGAATGTGACAAGAACCGTTGTATTACAGTTCCTATATATCCATACCCTGTCGAATCAAATGCTGGATTCGACATTACTTGGATTCTCCTCGCGACATACCCCTCGCCCATCGTCATCAAAAACAGGGTAGGCAAAACAGCGGCAGTTGAGATATACATAATAAACATGGCGAATAGTTTTCTTACCTTAAACCAACCTTTTGTAACAGCGGCCGTCAAAATAATAAGGCAGGTTGTACATAGCAAAAAGAAAACAGTTTCATTAAGCCTGCGAGGCCCGAGTATCGCTAAGTAGGCTGGAATAATAATAATTACCCCACATAGGATAAATCCAGCATACCCATTATTTCTCATCCTGTAAACAAATCCGGCATAAGCGGTAGGAAACAGCAACAGCAGATTTATTGCATAGACATATATCGACCAGACATTTCCTCTCATTACTCTCGTAAACAAATAATCGGCTAACATTATGGCACAGAGCCCAAAAAACACAGCCCTAGGGAACTTTCCAATGATTGTAAAATCAATAAAATATGTAGCAATCATCGCCAGAATTGCAATACCTGCCCATATAATCTGCTTTTGAAACATCTCTGCTCCGTTATTACGGTGATTAGGTCCAATCAAAATTTGAATAGCAAGTCCCAAAAGAAGCATAGTGGCGGTCATTATAAGCAGCGGCCAATCTGGCCTGGGTCGATGAGCTCGGTCAAGCTGTTCCCCGACAACGATAGGATCGCCCATCTCGGTAATTGCCCTGTCGGTTGCCTCTTCTTCTGTAAGTCCATCACTAATGAAGGCGTCCTTTTGATCGGCTATGTGGTTATTAATTTCCTCTAAAACGGAAGACTGCGCCCTTTTCCAACGTATCTGCTGGCGTATAGCTTCCAAATACTCGGTAATTTTGCTAGGCTGTTGCAAAACTCGCACCTCCTAAAACATCATTTACCGCAGCGGTGTATGCTTTCCATTCTTCTTTTTTCTCCTTCAACTGCTTGCGACCGTGTTTGGTAATACTATAGTATTTCCGCACCCTCGCATTATCAGCGATCTCTTCATAAGAAGTGAGCATATTCTTCTGCTCTAAGGTGTGGAGCAGTGGATATAATGTTCCTGCTTTTAACTCAAACGCATTATTTGATTTTTTTCTAAGTTCTTCAATCATCTGGTAACCGTACATATCCGTTCCGTCAAGTAGCTTTAAGATAAGCATGGTAGTGCTTCCGGTTAAAAGACTTTTATCGATTGCCATGTTCTCGCCTCCATATATAGATAGTCTATATAGCATACTATATAGACTATCTATATATGTCAAGACAAAAAATTCATATCTATAAGGGATAAGGTATTATTTTGCGGATATTATGACGTAAAGATACTCTGTGAAACCTATTCTCTGTCAGCAGTTGGCGACATAGAAACTGCTATTTTCACGAAGTCGGTCTTGTTGAGCTCAGGACCTGACAAAGCTACGTAGGAACCAGCCTCTTCCCACCATAATATCGGCCCTCCAAACTGCGGTTCAATGTTGAGGTAGTGCCCCAGAATGTCGTCCCGCAGCTTTATTGTCTCGCCTTTCTTTCGCGGGTCGGCAGCGAGGCCGCTGCCGGCAGGGCCGTTGAGCACACTGAGCCCGGTGCTGCCATCCTCTGTGCGATAGTTTACCCTGACAAAAGCCGGTGCTTCTTCGTCTAGGGTCGGAGGTTCCGGAACCAACCCAGCAGGTACCACGGTCGGGATGAAGATGGAGAAAGATACCTTTTGACGGGCCTCAGCCAAGCTAGTCAAGCTGGGGGGATTCGGTTTAGGCAATGGTGAATTGTTGCCAGAGCGTAAGTCATGAACTTGGGCTCCCGGAGGAGGCGTGAATGAGAAAACTCCGGGGTCAATAGAGATGTTGTAATGGATACTTGTCACCTCCATCACCCCTACCACGCTATCATCTGTTGGGCTATATTGGACGGCCATTAAAAGAAAGAATGTCTCCTTATCAACCCAAATAACACGTCGGCCATTGTTCAGTTCAGAGGCGGAATTAGAAAAACGATTTGGTAATCCCAGGTCAATCACATAAGCAGGTCGTCCTGCTATGGTTTCTTCCCCCTGAAGCTTGGGGGAGGTATAAAGATCGCCAACTTGATTTAGAACATCTGTTAGTCCGGCTCTTTCTCGGCCCCAAGGGGTAAGATCATCCGTCTCCGGTTGTGGGGTAGCCCGATTGATCGTCACAGAATCTCCTTGCTGTATCCATTCGCTGGTACCATCACTTACAACTGTTCTCGTGCCTCCGTCTGTTGGCGCAGTTCCGGTCCATCCCGATTCAACTCGCCACTGTCCAGGCTCTTGATACCAACGCTTTGTCTCAGCCTGAAACTCTCCCGAGCTTGACTGCTCGTCAATTTTTTGAGTCAGGGTGAAGGTGCGGATGCCCGAATTCGTACTTAGCGCCTGGGCACTCTGAGCCCTCTTCAGTATTTCTTGAGCGTCCACCGACTCCGGCTGAATCATCCACAAAGAAAGTCCTATAACCACCGCCAAAACTCCCACAATTGCCGAAACTACGCGAACACGGTGGAATCCGAACCCATAAAAACCTCGCCGACGCTGTAGTTCGGTAGCGAAGTTTCGTTCTGCTAAGCGTGCACGGATGCCAGGCCACAAGTCTGCCCCTTCCGGAACTGCTTTCTCTAAGTGCTGCGTAAGAAGACTAGTCATCGTTCGCTCGATATTGTTGTCCTTCATCGGAAACCAAACCTCCTTCTTTTGAAGACTATACTGCGAAACTCTCGCCCTTCTGTCACAGGTTCTCGAACAGGAAGAAATCCGGTGCTTTGACAAGGACTCGACGAAGCTTCATTCGGGCTGTATAGAGACGCCATTTGACGGTACCTAGCGGACATCCAAGAGCTTGGGCGATCTCCGACTCCCCCATCTGAAGATAGTAGCGCAGCACCAAGGTTGCCCGTTGCTTGGGAGGAAGTGTTTGAACTGCGATATCCAGTATTTTCCGCATTTCCCCGAGCAGTACCTTTTCCTCAGGTCCTGGCTCAATGTCAGATTGCTGTTCTAATTCCTGAACTACCACGCCCCCCGTCCTTTTCCGGCTCGCCTTCCTGATCGCTTTGATCGCCCCGTTCACAACTATACGGTAAAACCATGGCCTGAAAGGGCGATTCGGATCATACTGTCCAATGTGGTCATAGACGGTAAGAAAGGCATCTGCTACCACATCCTCAGCCATCTCGCGACTCTTCGTAATGACATAGGCAGTACGAAGAGCGCGGAGCTGATGGAGCTGTACAAGGATTTCGAGACCTTTGATGTGTCCTTGCTTAAGCTGCTCTATAGCTTTTTGCTCCTCGCTCACATTGGATTCCCTTCCTTTCGCTTTACGCCGAATGCAAAATGCGTCATGTGTTCTCTTAACCCCTGTGCTTCGGTTTTTTGTTAAAATGGTTACGATTCTCTAAGTGTATTATCCTTGATGGCAGCCAAAGGTTTGATTTTTATCTACAATATAACAAAAGAGTCCCCGAAGATCACCAGTCCTTGGAGCCCCATAGGTTAGTCCATATTTGCCGGAAGCGGCATCGTAGGTCAGGGAAAATTCAAGGCCGAAGATATCCCGATCACATACTCGTTGATCCTGACGATGGTCGGGATATTCGGGTACAGCAGCTTACCTTTGCCGGAGCCTCTTACACGCCATCTGGCCGGGTTTCGTATCCAACAAGCTCCTGCAAATTCTTTCCGTCCGTCCCCATAATGATTTTGATACAGGGGATGTCCAGCAGGGCCTGCCCATACATCTTGATTTCAGGGGAAAGAAAATCCACGACGCTGTGGGAGATGATGATTGGTCCTGCTTCATATTTTCTGGCCCGTTTTTCCACATTGCGCAAAAACACAAGGCTCTGCGGCACCTGGGGGTCGATCATCAGGTAGGCTTCATCGCAAATGAGCAATACACGCTCATTGCGGTCCTTGCTCATTTGTTCCCAGCACCAGGTCAACAAATAAAGTATTGCGTCCTTTTGATGTTTTCGCTGGTGTTTTGCAGGGAATGGGTGTCCAAACAAATGCAGCGGGAATGGGTTTCAACGGCAGTGTGGCCGTTCCACAAAAAGCTGTCGCTGCCGTTGGCTACATCATAGAGCAACAAGGCCAGGTCACGATAGTCGGGATTGTTGCTGTCCTTCTCCGCTTTTTCGGAAATCAGCTTGTGCAGATCACTGAAGGTGGGAAACTGTGTGTTAGACAGGGTGGTGATATCCGTGTTCCAATAGATGCCGAAGCGGTTGTAAAGCTCGATGACGCTCTGTTTCAGGATGACCTTCTGCATGTCCGTGAGGCTGGGCAGGTAGAGATTGAAGAAGATCTCCAGATTCTTAACGTGGAGCGCCATGTCCGACATGCCGTTGCCCTCGTCCCGATACAGCTTACCGCCCTTTTCGTCCGGCTCATCCTCGCTGTCCCTCGGCGCTGGCCGGATTTGCAGAGGATTGATTTTGCCGTTGGCGCCGCCTCCCGCGTTAATCCAGTCGCCATTCAAATTCAGACACAGGATAGCGAACAACGCCGTAAATCTTTCCTGTGTTTTCACCGATCACCAGGCTATTTCTCTTGATTTCAAGCCCCATCGGAGAAATGACGTTTAACAGGGCCTCATTAACCGGTACAAACTCGGTCTTTTTTCTTGAGATTCCTATCAAAATACAACACCTCCGCCTAAAATGGGAATGGAAGGCGTAAAGTCCGTGTCCTCCAAGTGCATGTAGGCGGGGTTGTTGATGAGGTTGCAGAGCCGTACAATATTCTGCTGTTCCAGGATTTCGCTGCCAATCCCGCAGTCGTCGAGGTTTCCCGCAAAATCCTTTGCCTTCACCAGCAACTCCTTTTCTGCGCCCTCGTCGGCATTTTCCCAGAGAACGATGTAAAATTGTCGCTCCACCACCTCGCCGGACAGGGCAAAGATGGTCATCTCCAGGATTTCCTGTTTGAGAAGTTCTTTTTGCTTGGGGTCGGAGGTGGCAAGCGCCGCCGACAGCTCGGAGATCAGGGGCGTAATGTCCACCGGACGGGATACGGCAAGAAATTTAAAGGGGTGCTGTATGCCGGACATATTCGCTGTGAGCTGCTTGATCAACTGCAGTTTTTCGCCCTTGCTGAACAGGTCGATGGTGATGGGGTTTATTTTCAGATAACAGAGGACAAGCAAAAAAGCATGAGTAAGGCGGCAACCGGTCCTGTTTAAGTCATTTTAATCGCCGGAGGCCATCGGGTTATGATTTTGGCCATGTTCTCAAGGAAGGATTTGAGCTGCTTTCGCAGTCTCTCCTTCATCTCCTTATCCTTCGT
>Ga0209639_1002809_pt1 | contig 12780 bp, 13 predicted proteins | sample EPASupsiteHSE605_FD_187268 | JGI IMG/M metagenome (GOLD analysis project Ga0209639, IMG submission 187268) | Bioremediated contaminated groundwater from EPA Superfund site, New Mexico - Sample HSE6-05 (SPAdes) (version 2) | ecosystem: Environmental > Aquatic > Deep subsurface > Groundwater >...
CTCCCAATTCGCAAAACCTGATACAGGGGGTTCTTTTCTGAAAATTAATTCTTTGAATGGTAAAACCCTGATATATTTATACCTTAACTTTCTGTAATAAACGTTTAGGACAGGATTGATTTGCCATCATTAAAATTTGAACGGAATTATTACAGTTGAGTATATAATTGTTTATTTTTGCTGTAACTGAAAAACACACGTTAATTTAACAAGGCCGAAGATGAAAAAGAAAGTACTGGTTACCGGAGGAGCAGGTTTCCTTGGTTCTCACTTATGTGAAAGATTATTACACGATGGTCATGAAGTTATCTGCCTCGACAACTACTTTACCGGACAAAAACAGAATATTGTACATCTTTTAGACAACCCTTATTTTGAACTGATTCGCCATGATGTAACCATGCCTTTTTTCATTGAAGTTGATGAAATATACAATTTAGCATGTCCGGCTTCTCCGATTCATTATCAGTATAATGCAATAAAGACTATCAAAACCTCGGTAATGGGTGCTGTAAATATGCTTGGCTTGGCAAAACGCATTCAAGCAAAAATTCTTCAGGCATCTACTTCTGAAGTTTATGGAGATCCTCAAATTCATCCTCAAACTGAAGAATATTGGGGACATGTAAATCCAATTGGGTTACGTGCTTGTTATGATGAAGGAAAACGTTGTGCTGAAACCCTATTTATGAATTATCACCGTCAAAACAATGTAAAAATCAAAATCATACGCATTTTCAATACGTATGGTCCACGTATGCATCCCAATGATGGCCGCGTAGTTTCTAACTTCATTGTACAGGCTTTGAAGGGAGAGAATATTACTATTTATGGTGATGGTATGCAAACCCGTAGTTTTCAGTATGTGGATGATTTAATTGAAGGAATGATTCGTATGATGGGAACTGCTAACGAAATTACAGGACCTGTAAATATTGGAAATCCTGGCGAATTCACTATGCTTGAACTTGCAGAAAAAGTAATTGAACTTACCGGAAGTAAATCTAAAATTACCTTTGAATCTCTTCCTGCCGATGATCCAATGCAACGTCAGCCTAATATTGATAAAGCAAAAGAGCTTCTCAACTGGGAACCCCAAATTCATTTAGAAGAAGGGCTTATAAAAACCATTAAGTATTTCAAAACCATAATTTAGTAAATAACGTATTATTTGATAATTCAGGTAAAAGCAGTCATTTAATAATACTTTCTTTTGCCTGTAAAACATTAAAGAATGGCCAGAATTCTCATTACAGGAGCCAACGGACAACTCGGTCAGGCATTCAGAAAACTTTCAATACATTATCCGGAACATCAGTTTTTTTTCACTGATTACCAAGAACTTGACATCACAGACTACCAACAAATTGATAGAGCTATAACTAGATATCCTCAGAATTTCATCATCAATTGTGCTGCATATACAGCTGTTGACAAAGCTGAGGATGATCAACATAATGCTCGCTTTCTGAATGTGAATGCTGTTCGCTACCTTGCACAGCTCTCTAAACGTCACAATTGCAGACTTATCCACATTTCAACTGATTATGTTTTCAATGGCAATCAATTCCAACCGTATAACGAAACAGATAATGTATCACCCACTTCATTTTATGGCAAATCAAAATTAGAAGGAGAGCAGGAAGTATTAACACATGCCGAAAATGCAATTATCATCCGAACATCATGGCTTTACTCAGAAGTTGGAGGTAACTTTGTAAAAACAATTCGCAAATATGGCCGTGAACGTGGAGAACTTAAAGTGGTATTTGATCAAATCGGTACTCCAACATTTGCAACCGATTTAGCCCAAGCGATCTTAAATGCACTACCTGAAATCGGAAAAATGAACGGAGTGGAACTCTTCCATTTTTCAAATGAGGGTGTTTGTAGCTGGTTCGACTTTTCCAAGGAAATTATCGAAAAATCTAATATTACCTGTAAAATTAATCCTGTGACCAGTGATGAATATCCAACATCAACTAAGCGTCCATTTTACAGTGTTTTGAATAAAAAAAAGTGGAAGACGTTTTTCAATACAGACATTCCTTACTGGAAAGACAGTTTACAATTATGCATTGATCTTTTAGATGAACAGGAACGAGCGTAACAGATTAATTACTGAAATACTGGATGCTGCATCCGAAGTACACAAAAACCTTGGAACAGGATTACTTTCATCGGTTTACAAATTGTGCTTTCACTCTGAATTGCGTGTAAAAAATATCTACTTTAACAAAGACGTTCTGCTTCCTATCTTCTATAAAGGAATAAAAATTAAAGAAGAACTATTGATTGACTTATTAATTGAAGAAGAAGTGATTGTTCAGATTGTTGCCAAAGAACAAATTACACAAATTCAGGAATCCTATTTGCTCACAGCTTTGAAAATGTCTGGAAAAAGTGCCGGAATCATCATCAATTTTAATGAAAAACTCTTTTCAAACAGTTTTCGTAAATTTGTAATCAACTCAAATATTAAACCTTAAAAAAAAGAATATGACCCCTCAAAACATTGAACCACAAGTATGGAACCTCATTCAAGTTTGGTTGAATGGTAATTACGATACTGAAACCAAATCAAAAATAAATGAACTTCTTGAAAAAGATCCTATAGAGCTTACCGATGCTTTTTATCGTAATCTAGAATTTGGCACAGGAGGTTTGCGTGGGATCATGGGGGTTGGAACCAACCGTATGAATAATTATACTGTTGCAATGGCTACCCAGGGTTTAGCAAATTATATGATGAAATCGTTCGCCAAAATCAGTCAGCTTCGTGTTGCTATTGCCCATGATTCACGAAACAACAGCCGGGCATTTGCTCAAATCACAGCCAATGTTTTTGCAGCCAACGGGTTCAAAGTATATCTCTTCGAGAACTTGCGTCCTACTCCAGAGCTTTCGTTTACAATTCGTGAGTTGAAATGCCAGGGCGGTGTTGTAATTACAGCATCACACAATCCAAAAGAATACAATGGCTACAAAGCTTATTGGAATGATGGAGGCCAACTGATCGCTCCCCACGACAAAAACGTAATCGCCGAAGTATTAAAAATCACTTCGCTCAATGATGTAAAAATGAGAGGAAACGAGCACTTGATTGAAATGATCGGCGAAAAAATCGATAACGTTTATATCAATCGCATTTGTGATTTATCTCTTAATCCTCAAGCTGTTAAGAATCAGAAGGATTTGAAAATAGTTTATACAGCTCTGCATGGTACCGGAATTACCTGCATACCAAGAGCCTTGAAACAGCTTGGATTCGAAAACATTACTATTGTTGAGAAACAGGATATTCCTGATGGAAACTTTCCTACTCTGAAATCACCTAATCCGGAAGAAAAAGCCGCACTTGAAATGGCAATTCAAAAAGCTATAGAAATAGGTGCAACTCTCGTATTGGCTACTGATCCCGATGCTGACCGTGTAGGGATTGCTGTTCGCGATAATCGGGGTGAATTTATCCTGCTCAACGGAAATCAAACAGCTTCGGTATTGATCTACTATTTGTTGACACAATGGAACACAAAAGGAAAAATAACTGGAAATGAATATATTGTAAAAACAATTGTTACCAGTGAATTATTAAAAGATATTGCAGTACGCAACGGTGTTGAAAGTTATGATGTACTTACCGGATTTAAATTTATTGCAGATATTATTCTCAGGTTTGAAGGCAAAAAAACCTTTATCGGAGGTGGTGAAGAAAGCTATGGCTATCTGGTAAGTGATTTTGTTCGCGATAAAGATGCTGTAATTTCCTGTTGTATGATCGCTGAAATTGCTGCTTTTGCAGCCGAAACAGGAAAAACCTTCTTTGATATATTACTAGATCTATACCTTGATTATGGTTTCTATAAAGAAGACCTGCTTTCAATTACAAAAAAAGGAAAAACCGGTGCCGAAGACATTGAAAAGATGATGATAAACTACCGAAACAATCCCCCAAAAGAAATCAACAATTCGAAAGTATTGATAATGAAAGATTATCAGCTTCAGAAATCGATTGATTTTGTGACCAATACAAGCGAAGTTATTGATTTACCTAAATCGAATGTTTTGCAGTTCTTTACCGAAGACGGAAGCAAAATTACCATTCGTCCATCGGGGACAGAGCCTAAGATAAAATTCTACTTTGGCGTAAAAGATATCCTTCCTTCCAAAGAAGAATTCCATAGTGTGAACGAGCAACTTGACCGGAAAATCAAAGGCATTATCCAGTCAATGAATATATAAACTTTTAACAATGAATATATTAGTCATCCAGACTGCTTCTATTGGTGACGTAATTCTTGCCACACCTGTTCTCGAAAAACTTCATCAAACATATCCAGATGCAGCTATTGATTTACTGGTGAAATATGGAAATGAACCTTTGTTTCATGGTCATCCTTTTTTGAGAAAAGTCTGGGTTTGGGATAAACGTGAAAAAAAATATGCCCGTCTGTTGTCGCTCATTTCTAAAATTAGAAATGAGCGATACGATGTGGTAATCAATATTCAGCGTTTTTTTAGCAGTGGACTGATCACTGCATTATCAAAGGGAAAAACAACTATCGGATTCAAAAAAAATCCGCTATCATTTTTTTTCAGTAAGCGATATGTACACACAATCGGAGATCCGAAAAAACCGGTTCACGAAGTAGAACGTAATCTGCAATTAACAGAAAGTCTGACAGATGGAAAGATTACACCTCCCCGACTCTATCCGTTTACCAGCGATGATGAAAAAACCGGAATATTTAAGGAACACTCTTATATCTGTATAGCTCCGGCATCACTGTGGTTTACCAAACAACTCCCGGTCGAAAAATGGATAGAGTTAATGGAAGAGATTGACAAAGGTCTGCGGGTTTACTTACTTGGCGCCCGAAGCGATTATGAGTTATGTGAAGAAATTATTCACGGAACCTCCCACCCTTTTGTGATTAACCTCGCAGGGAAAATCTCTTTACTTGAATCGGCCTCCTTGATTCGGGACGCAAGAATGACTTACGTAAACGACTCTGCCCCAATGCATCTTGCATCCTCGGTTAATGCACCAGTAACGGCTATATTTTGCTCAACAGTAACTGATTTTGGGTTTGGACCGCTTTCTGAAAAATCATTTATTGTTGAAAGCAAAGAAAAGCTTGATTGTCGCCCCTGTGGATTACACGGATACAAAAGTTGCCCGAAGGGGCATTTCAAATGTGCCTGGAATATCAAAACGGAGCAACTAACCGAAACGTTAAATCATGGAGAATAAACTGAACCGGGAAATAGAAAAAGCGCTAGACGTATTAAAAAAAGGAGGAACAATCCTTTATCCGACCGATACAATCTGGGGCATCGGTTGTGATGCAACCAATGTTAAAGCCGTAGAAAAAGTGTATAAAATCAAACAGCGGCCTGATAGCAAAAGCCTGATTACACTGGTTTCCGACACAGACCAACTTCAAGAGTATGTGCAGAATATTCCTCCCACTGTATTCGATTTGATTGAGCAGTCAGAAAAACCAATAACCATTATCTACCCTAAAGGAAAAGGTCTGGCATCGAACGTAATTGCCGAAGATGGCAGTGTTGGGATACGTATTGTGAATCATCCGTTTTGTCAGAAATTAATACGTGTTTTAGGCAATCCCATCGTTTCTACCTCTGCAAATATCTCCGGGACACCCTCTCCGATCTATTTTCGTGCAATCAGTCAGGAGATCCGTAACAGTGTGGATTATGTTGTAGAAATTGACCAGGAACTAATTGAAGAAATTAAACCTTCGAGAATTATTAAGCTGGAAGAAAATGGACTGTTTACGATAATCAGAGAATAGTACTATATTTATTAAGACATTGAAAGATTAATCATCTCTGAATTAAGGGAGACCCAAAATACATTTACTCATTTCAACGAAAATGCGTTTTAAGTTATGGCCGGAGGTGCAGGATTTATCAGAGACATGATGATTTCGCTGGAGCTAAACAGAGCTCTGAAAAAAGAAATCCGCAACCAGAAGATGCTTAATCATGGAAAAATGAAATATCAGAAACAAGCATTCATTCATGGCCATGAAGCAAGCGAAGATGAATTAAGCATTTTAAGAACTCAATTATATGCAGATCAGCAACGACTCAAAAAACGCAAAATGGTTCTTTATTCAGTTCTTATTATATCTGGATTCATACTTACTCTATTTCTATTCTATACCATTTCTTAATCTGAAAAATATTACAGAATTTCCAATTTAATTATCTTTACACCGTAAATCAAGAAATAATTATGAACGGAGGTGGCGGATCTATTCAGCAAATGTTGAATTCGCTGGAAGAAAACAAAAGGCTTCGGGAAAATATACGAGTCAGGCAAAAACAAAATTCATCAAACACAGGAAAACATCTTGCTTTTCACTTTGGGAATGAAGCAACCGAAGAAGAACTATCTGCACTACGAATTCAACTGGAAACAGAAAAGCGAAAAGCCAATCTAAAAAGAATCAAAGCAATATTAATTATCACTATAATAAGTCTGATTATTTTCGGATGTTTGTTTATTAGGTTTTAAAAAGCTCAAATACATAGGATTCTCATTCAATTATTTTCCAATACAGAAATTGGCAAAGATGTTTCCGAGAATTTCGTCGTTGGAAATTTCACCAGTGATACTGCCCAAATGGTGCAAGGCAGCACGCAGATCTACGGCCAATAAATCGCCAGGAAGCTGATTGGCTAGACTTTCTTCAATATAATGAATAGAATTTAAGGTATTGCTTAAAGCTTCGTAATGCCGAGCGTTGGAAACCAATGTTTGGTCAGATACAGTCTGAATATTTACCGACTTCATTAGTGTATCGATAATCAGGTTTACATTGTCTTTTCGCTTTGCGGAAATAAATATTGTTTCCAAATCGATCAAATCGCGGAACTTACGGGGAGACTCGCTAAGCAAATCTGTTTTGTTAGCGACAACAATAAACTTTTTAGAGGGATTATTGATATGTTCATGGAAATCATTGAGATCTTCGAGAATCTCTTCCACTCCTGTTTCGTTAATATCCACAATATACAAAATGATGCTGGCCTGTTCAATTTTTTGATAAGTTCGTTCTATTCCAAAGTTTTCGATCTCATCGTAGGTATCGCGAAGTCCGGCTGTATCAATAAAACGGAAAGTAATTCCCTGAATAGTAAAGGTATCTTCGATGGTATCGCGGGTTGTGCCTGGAATGTCGGAAACAATAGCCCTTTCCTCGTTAAGTAATGCATTGAGCAGTGTTGATTTTCCTACATTCGGCTTCCCTACTATTGCAACCGGAATACCGTTTTTTAGTACATTTCCAAGCTTAAAGGACTGTATCAGATTTTCAACTTCTGTACCTAAAACAGATAATAGTCGTGATAATTCATCACGATTAGCAAACTCCACATCTTCCTCCGAAAAATCAAGTTCAAGTTCAATCATCGAAGCAAAATGAAGCAGTTGTGCACGCAGTTCTTTTATTTTTTTGGAAAATCCTCCGCGCATGTGGTCCAAAGCCAGGTTATGCGAAGTTTTGGAATGCGAAGCAATTAAATCGGCAACTGCTTCGGCCTGTGACAAATCCATTTTACCGTTCAGAAATGCTCTGAGTGTAAATTCACCGGGGTTTGCCAGACGAATTCCCTGTTTGATCAACAATTCGAGGATACATTTCTGAATATATTCTGATCCATGGCAGGATATTTCCAGCGTATCTTCACCAGTATAAGAAGCCGGAGCACGAAATATCGTAATCAAAACCTGATCAATCTGTTCATTTTCATCCATCAGCCAACCCAGATATACATGATTTGCTTCACCCTGAATGAGTCGGGGATTCTTTTTTACCGGACGAAAAATTGCATCACAACATTCAATACATTTTTCACCCGACACCCTGATAACTGCAATAGCACCCATTCCATGAGCAGTTGCAATAGCACAAATAGGATCACTTGTTTTCATATTCCGGTGTATTGGTTTCTGAAAACAAAGTTAACCGAAATCTGACGAACTTCAGTCTAAAGCTCAGGCAAATTCAATTTTCTCATAAACTTATTGTATTTCAATACTTTTCTCAATCACATCGATTGTTTTCATTGCTTTTTTCAAGCGAATTTTCATGCCAGGAGTCGGAAATTTTTCCTGAAGATCGTAAATAATAGAACGTACCTCAAAGCGTAAATCAGGCTCAAGTCTACAAATTTCTACCAAAATATCCATTCCCAGTACCCGTGTTGAAACGGCTTCACCGGGCGAAAGCATCCAGCCAATCAAAATATCAATCAATGCTCCGGCTTTGTCAGGATTGATGGGACAACGCAGGACAAACTTTAGAAAATGACGTTTTAATCCATCGTTGGTTAAGCCAGGGATTAAATCATAAACAACATCAATATAAGGTAACAATAAAGCTGGATCAGATTCACTGGCATGGTCCAAAACCCAAGATGCCCGCCAGGCATACGGTTGTTCACCGCTTTTGGAGACTTCAAAAAGGTCATCAAAAAAATGCGGATCTGCTACTGCTTTTTTCGCAGCAAACTTTACCGTATCTCCAGAAGGTATATTCGCCAGAAACTCTTTTAATTCGGAAAGTGCCATAATCAAATTTAGAAATAGGTTAAGGGGGTATCATAATTGAAGGGATTGAGAGGATTGAAAAAGATTGAAAGGTACTTGTCAGCTTCTTCAGTCTTTTCAATCTCATCAGTCTTTTCAGTCTTGATTGAGAGAATTGAAATTCTGACTTCTAAATTCTTTTTACGTTTCACCCCAAGATTGAAAAGATTGAGGAGATTGACGGGAGAATTATAATTCACCTTCTTCTGTCTTCTTTAAAAAAAGAACTGACTTTCAAAATCTTTAAATAGAGGAGACACTTTGTCTTTTTCGGAAAGAATCGGATTCGTAATATTCCACTGGATATTTAAGTCAGGATCATCCCAGCGAATACTTCCCTCTGACTCTTTATTGTAAGAGTTGGTGCATTTATAGAAAAACACGGTATCATTTTCCAGCGTTACAAAACCATGTGCAAATCCAGGCGGAATCCATAGTAATGTTTTATTACTGCCGGTAAGCTCTACTATTTCATACTTTCCATAGGTTGGAGAACCTTTGCGAATATCAACAGCAACATCCAAAACAGCACCCTTGATTACACGCACCAATTTTCCCTGTGCATGGGGTGGATTCTGAAAATGCAATCCACGCAATACTCCTTTTTGTGATTTAGACTCATTGTCCTGCACAAAATGAAAATTTATCCCCGCACCTTTAAATTTCCGTTCGCTGAACGATTCAAAAAAATAACCTCTGTCATCCGCAAAAACCTGTGGCTTTACAATGAGAAGTCCCGGAATTGATGTTTCTATGAATTGCATATTATTTTCGTTGTAAGTTATCAGTGATCACTGGTAGTAAGTGGAAAAATGAGAAGTAAGAAGCAGAATGAAAGAGCACTTTTATAACATTGCGGCAATGTCTTTTTATTTTTAAATTACAAAACCAAGTATTCTCTTTCTTTTCGTATCTTCTTACTTCGGTGTTCTATTAACTACAGATGTATAACTTCGTCATACGCTGCAGCAACTGCTTCCATTACTGCTTCCGACATTGTTGGATGCGGATGAATGGAAGTGATGATTTCGTGGCCGGTGGTTTCAAGTTTACGGGCTACTACGGCTTCGGCAATCATTTCAGTAACGTTATCGCCAACCATATGGCAGCCTAGCCATTCTCCGTATTTTGCATCAAAAATAACCTTCACAAATCCGTCTTTATTGCCTGCTGCACTTGCTTTTCCGGAAGCACTATAAGGAAATTTCCCCACCAAAATTTCGTATCCAGCTTCACGTGCCTGTTTTTCGGTCATTCCTACCGATGCTATTTCGGGAGTAGTATACGTGCAGCCCGGAATATTTCCATAGTTGAGTGGTTCAGGATGATGACCTGCAATCTTTTCCACACAAATAATTCCTTCATGCGATGCAACATGTGCCAGTGCAGGCCCGTGAACAATATCGCCAATGGCATAAACACCTTCAACATTAGTACGATAAAAATCGTCTACAATTACTTTTCCTTTTTCGAAAATCACCCCTGCTTCTTCCAAGCCAATGCCTTCAAGATTTGTTGCAACACCTACGGCTGAAAGTACAACTTCAGCTTCTACAATTTCTTCACCTTTTTTGGTCTTGATGGTAACTTTACATAAATCGCCCGTAGTATTAACTGATTCAACGGTTGAATTTGTCATTACTTTCATGCCCTGTTTTTTGAAAGAGCGTTCAAGTTGTTTTGAAACCTCTTCATCTTCCACAGGTACAATATTGGGCATAAATTCGACCAGCGTAACTTTTGTACCAATGGTATTATAAAAGTTTGCAAATTCGGAACCAATAGCTCCTGAACCTACCACAACCATTGATTCTGGTTGTTTCGGCAAAGTCATTGCCTCACGGTAACCGATAATCTTTTTACCATCCTGTTTCAGGTTCGGCAATTCTCTTGAACGTGCTCCCGTTGCCAGAATTACATGATCGGCATCATATTCCGTAACAACACCATCAGCAGCGGTAACGTCCACTTTTTTTCCGGGTTTAAGTTTTCCAAAACCTTGGATAACATCAATTTTGTTTTTATTGAGCAAGAATTGAATTCCCTTGCTCATTCCTTCAGCAACACCGCGACTACGTTTTACGATAGCTTCGAAATCAGGTTTTATCTCTCCTTCAATTTTCACACCATAATCCAAAGCATGTGATGCATAATGGAAAACCTGTGCACTTTTTAGCAAAGCTTTGGTTGGAATACATCCCCAGTTGAGACAAATACCTCCTAGTTCAGAACGTTCAACTACAGCCGTTTTTAATCCAAGTTGTGAAGCACGGATAGCAGCTACATAGCCACCAGGACCGCTTCCTATAACAATTACATCGTATTTCATTCCTGTTTTATTATTAGATATTGCGAAATTATGAAAAACATCCCAAAGAGCCGTATTCTCGACAAAAAAACATACATTTGCCAAGAAAAAGCAGAGCTCGCAAAACCTGATTCTGCCTCGACTTTAAAAGCAACAAAACAACGAAATTTAAGTTCAACCCTCAATAAACAGAATTATGAATAAAAAGCTTGATCCAGCAACCCGTGTACAGGATTTGCTGCAATTTGGCGAATTTGGAGACGTTAATCCATCGATTACCGATTCCGCAACTTATACCTTTATGGAAGCCAAAACCATGTTGGATACTTTTCATGGTGAAACTGAAGGCTGCTTTTTATATTCGCGTCACTGGAACCCCAGTAACAAATACTTAGCTGATGCATTAGCTGCTATGGAAGGTACCGAAAGTGCATGGGTTACTGCATCAGGTATGGCCGCTATTACCTGCGCTTTGTTGCAACACGTGAATGCTGGTGATCATATCGTTTCATCCGTTACCTGCTATGGTGGTACGTACGCTTTTTTAAAGAACTATCTGCAAAAATTCAATATTGAAGTAAGTTTTGTAAATATCTCGAACCTTGCAGAAGTAAAAGCTGCAATGCGTCCAAACACCAAAGTTATCTACACTGAAACCATGACCAATCCTATGCTTCAAATTTCGGATATTCCGAATCTGGCAAAGATTGCGCATGAAGGAAACGCTAAACTTATTGTGGATAATACATTTACTCCGCTGATCATTTCACCAATTGAACTGGGTGCTGACGTTGTTGTATACTCAATGACCAAATTTATCAATGGTAAGAACGATTGTGTTGCAGGTGCTATTTGTGGTACTGCGGCTCTGGTAAATGCGTTGAGCGATGTTAATGATGGAACTGCTATGCTCTTGGGTCCAACCCTTGATCCATTGCGTTCATCAAGTATTCTAAAAAACTTACATACACTTCATATCCGTATGAAACAACACAGTTATAATGCAGCTTATCTGTGTGATCGTTTCAGAGAAATCGGATTAAAAGTTTCATATCCAGGTATGCCAGAACACCCAGGTCATGAACTACTGAAGAGTATGATGAATTCAGAATATGGCTTTGGCGGAATTATTTCAATTGATATGGTTACAGCCGAACGTGCAAGCCTATTAATGGAAAAAATGCAGTTAAAAGGCGTTGGTTATCTGGCTGTAAGCTTAGGTTACTTTAAAACATTATTCAGCAATTCGGGCAAAAGTACATCTTCGGAAGTTCCAGAAGAGGTACAGCGCGAAATGGGAATGTCTGAAGGTTTAGTACGTTTCTCCGTAGGTTTGGATAATGATATCCAGCGTACTTTTAATCTGATTCATGAAAGCTTAAAAGAACTCAATTTGCTCTAAAGATTGAATTTACAATAAAACAAAAAGGCTATCCAATTGGATAGCCTTTTTGTTTAGAAAATATTCTATTTTCTAAACAGTATCTAAATACACAAATATATCTATCAAAAAAAACCGACAGTCAAGTCATTTTTATAGTATTTGGGATTTACAAACATTGCAGTACTATACACATTGAAAAACATCTACACTGATAAAAACCTATGACTGTCGGCATATTTAAATATCAAAAGTAAAAGCGAAGGCAAGCAGAAGCAAGTAGTAATGTGAATTTTAATCACATTTTAATGTTAAGAAAAATTATGGTAAACAAAGGGCATTATGTAGAATCATAAATTCTGTATAATCTAAAAATCCAGATATTAATCTAATAATCAGAGTACATTATCGTTAGGAAACAGAAAAGGGTTAGCATAAAATGCTAACCCTTACGATTCTGTTAGAAAA
>Ga0209639_1002810_pt1 | contig 12779 bp, 8 predicted proteins | sample EPASupsiteHSE605_FD_187268 | JGI IMG/M metagenome (GOLD analysis project Ga0209639, IMG submission 187268) | Bioremediated contaminated groundwater from EPA Superfund site, New Mexico - Sample HSE6-05 (SPAdes) (version 2) | ecosystem: Environmental > Aquatic > Deep subsurface > Groundwater >...
CGTCGAGCCGTTCGTGGGAAGCGGCGCCCTCTTCTTCGCCCTCGCCGCCCGCCATCCGGTCCTCGACTGCCGGCTCTACGACGCGAACGAGGAGGTCGCGCTCGTCTACTCCGTGGTGCGGGACCGGGTCGAGGACCTGATCGTCCGGCTCGGCGCGCTCGGGGAGGCGTACCGGGACGCCAATGACGAGGCCCGGGAGGAACTCTATTACACGGTCCGCGCCCGGTTCAACGCGGGCGGGCCGGACCCGGTCGAGCGGGCGGCCGACCTCCTCTTCCTGAACCGGACGGGGTACAACGGGCTCTACCGGACGAACGCGAGGGGCGGGTACAACGTCCCCCACGGCCGGTACCGCAGGCCGCAGGTCTGCCGGCCGGCGGTCCTCCGTGCAGCGTCCGGGGCACTCGCCTCCGCCCGCATCGGTGCCGGCGACTTCGCCGCCTCGGCCGACGCCGTGGACGACCGGACCTTCGTCTACCTCGACCCGCCGTACAGGCCGCTCACGCCGACGGCCTCGTTCACGGCCTACTCGCGCCACCGCTTCGGCGACGAGGAGCAGCGCCGGCTCGCCGCGTACGTCCGTGCGCTGGACGAGCGGGGCGCCCTGTTCATGCTCTCGAACTCGGACCCCCGGAACGCGGACCCCGACGACGACTTCTTCGACGCGCTCTACGAGGGGTTCGTGATCGAACGCGTGCCGGCCCGGCGAATGATCAACCGGAACGGATCGGGGCGGGGGGCGGTCAGCGAACTGCTGGTCCGCAACTACGGGAGCGCCTGATGCAGCCGTTCGACCGCCGGATCGCCGCGCTCGAGGAGGAGCTGGCCGCCCTCCGTGCGTATCCCCCCGATAGGCTCGCCGCGATCGTCGGGGAGATCGGCTTTGCCTGCGACCTCTGCGGGCGCTGCTGCACACGGGAGTACAACGACCACGTCTTCCTCCTCGAGGCCGACGTCGACCGGCTCCGTGAGGTGGCGCCGGGAGCGCTCCGGCCGGCCCCGGACCCCGAGCTCTGCGACCAGCACGGGCGATGCTATGTCTCGGGGTACGCGCTCGGTACCACGCCGGCCGGCGACTGCGTCCTGATCGAGGGCGGGCGCTGCCGGCACTACGCGGCCCGGCCCGCGATCTGCCGGGTCTATCCGTACATGCTCCACCGCGAGCCCGGGGCGGACGGACGGGTCGACTGGCGGCAGCTCAGCGGCCTCGGCGAGCACGGGGAGTATCACGCCCCGATCTCCGACGAGGAGTTGGCCCGTCTCGCGGACGAGACGATCGCCTACGAGACCGCGTTCCTCGAACAGACCCTCGGGTTCTACCGGGCGGCCGCGGCGCTGTTCGAGGCGGAGGGGCTTCGCCACGTCCAGAAGACCCGGGACGACCGCCTGCGAGCTCATGCGAGGGGGTCGCCGCTCGAGGTCTCCGTCTACCACCGCGGCCGGTTCGAGACCTGCGGGCTCGAGCCGCCACTCAGGTGACCAGGAGCGATCTCCACCTCCCCGGCGGGACAGGACGACAGCCGGCTCGGATCGCGGATCGAGCGCATCGAATCTCCTTCGTCCACCGAAATCCTGATGTCCTGTGCAGTCCCTGACGACTGCTGCCGTATGTCTTCAAGGATACTCCTCATTCTGATCGCGCTGGGGATCACATCCGCCGTCCTGATGGCGGGGTGCGTGCAGCAGCCCCCAGGGCCGTCGACACCCACGCCCGCCCCCGGCAGTTCCGGGCAGGTGAGCCTGCTCTACACCCAGGGCGTCGGCCCGATGCCGGTGCTCCTCCAGTCCGCCCAGATCGACGGGTACATCGCCTGGCAGCCGTACGTGGAGATCGCCAACGCGAGCGGGATCGGAAAGGTCGCCGCGTACTCCCCCGAGCTCCCGCCGGCCGGCCGGTGGACCAACCACCCGACGAACGTGCTGGTCGCACGAAAGGACTTCGTCGCCCGGAGCCCCGAGCTCGCGAGCGCCCTTGCCGCGCTGACCCTCCTCTCGAGCCGGTACATCACGGAGAACCCGGACCGCGCCGCGGCGATCACGGCGGACTGGCTCGTGGGAGGCGCTCCGTTCACGTTCGGCACTACGTCCGTGCCCTCGGGGCCCGTGCTGCAGCGGGCGTTCTCGACGGTCCGGTTCACGACCGACCCCTCGGCCGACTGGCAGGAGGGCGTGGACGGATTCGTCACGGCCGGGAGCGAGCTCGGCTATCTCTCCGGCCCGCTCGGGAACGCCTCTCCCGCGGCGCGTGCGACCATGCTCTACGACTTCGGCCCGTACGAGGCCGCGAGCCGGCAGGTCGCGTCGGGCGCGATCGCGACCCCGCCGCGGGCAACGAGGGCGGTCTCGCTCGGGTACCTGATGGCCGTTGACCACGCGGCGCTCTTCGTCGCCGTACGGGACTGGCAGCACTTCAACGACACCTACGGGATCGCGCTCCGGCCCCGCGACACGGCGCGGGCCCGGCCGGACGTCTGCGACCTGGTCGTGAACGGCGTGCAGGTGGCCGAGGTCCGGCTGGTCGAGGGGAGCGCCGGGCCGGCCCTGATGCAGGCCGCCGCGACGGACGGCATCCAGGTCTCGTTCGTGGGTGTCCCGCCCGCGATCGCGGCTATCGACGGGAACAACCTGATCGCGATCCTCTGCCCGGTCGACACCGAGGGCTCGGGGCTGGTAGTCGCGACGTCCGCGCCGGTCACGGACTGGGACTCGTTCGCCGCCTGGGCGCGGGACCGATCGACTGCCGGCCGGCCCCTCAGGATCGCCGCGCCCGGTAAAGGCTCGATCCAGGACGTGATGCTCCGGGTCGCCCTGAACTCGAGCGGCATTGCCGTGACCGAGACAGGATAAAGCGGGCTCCTGAATGGGGAGCTATCGATCCCGGCCCGCGGTGCCCTGAGTCTGATGTACGCCGGCGATCTCTGGACGGCGCCAAGAAGTGGAGTCACATACATCTCCGCCATCATCTGCGGCGGTCACTAAACGTCCCGGACCATCCCGAGATCGCTCGCGGAGCCCTCCGGGTGATCCTGAAGGATGCAGGGCTCACGGCCGAAGAACTTCTCGAGCTGCTCTGAGCCCCGTGAACGCGAGCCCCGTGAAGTCATAGCAACACTGCGACCAGCGATGTTTCCCAGTGCCCGGTCCATACACCTTCGTGCAGTGACATCGCAGGCAGAAAATCCTGGTTATGAACACCTCCGAAGGTAGGATTTTGTGGTTAAATGACACTATGTCCATTATCTTTATAATCATTTGCGAAAAGTTTATTAAACATGGCACCGTCATTCCAGCCCCATGGAACAAAACCTGATAGACCTTGCACTGAGTGCGAGAAAAAAATTGAAACTTTTTTCCACCATCACGTTGATAATTCTCATGACGGCCGCGATAATTCCCGGGGTGATGGGTGCTACCTCCGTTGATCTCGGTTCGGCCTGCAATTTTGCGATCCTGGCAAAATCGGGAGTCTCAAACACGGGAACGTCATCTATCACCGGAGATATTGGTGTGAGTCCGATCAGTTCGACGGCCATAACGGGATTTGCCCTCACCATGGATCCATCGACCCAATTTTCGACATCGGCTCAGGTTGCAGGAAGAGTATATGCAGCCGACTATGGCAATCCCACTCCGTCGATGATGACTTCGGCCATAAGCGCCATGGAAGCAGCCTACACTGATGCAGCCGGACGAGCACCCGATTTTACCGATGTGAACGCCGGAAATCTTGGCGGGCAGGTACTCATCCCCGGTGTCTATAAATTTAATTCCGGCGTGACGATTCCAACGGATCTCACCCTCGCGGGCAACGCGAACGACGTATGGATATTCCAGATTGAAGGAACTCTCGCAACCGGCTCCGGTACGAATGTCATCCTCGCTGGCGGTGCATTACCGGAGAATGTCTACTGGGTGGTCGCTGGCCAAACGACACTGGGGACAAATTCCAATTTCAGCGGAACTATTCTGGATCAAACGGGGATTGCGCTGCAGACCGGCGCGACATTAAACGGGAGAGCATTTGCCCAGACTGCGGTTACCCTGGACACGGCAACTGTAAATGCCCCGTCGATCTGTTCGGTCCCGACGACAGAGCCGACAACACAGCCGACAACACAGCCGACAACGCAGCCGACGACAGAACAGACGACGCAACCAACAACACAGCCGACGACAGAACAGACGACAGAACAGACTACGCAACCAACAACACAGCCGACGACAGAACAGACGACAGAACAGACTACGCAACCAACAACACAGCCGACGACAGAACAGACGACGCAACCAACAACACAGCCGACGACGCAACCGACAACACAGCCGACCACAGTGAAAACCACGTGCCCGACAACGAAGCCGACCACAGTGAAGACCACGTGTCCGACAACGAAACCGACCACAGTGAAGACCACGTGTCCGACAACGAAGCCGACCACAGTAAAGACCACGTGTCCGACAACGAAGCCGACCACAGTAAAGACCACGTGCCCGACACCGAAACCAACGTGCCTTGAGATCTCGGCGATCTCCCCGTCCATGGGTGATGTCGGCACAACGATAAGCACGTCCGTTTCTGGCACAGGCTTCCAGAATGGGGCCCAGATCGAGCTGCAAAAGTCCGGAAAACCGGCCATCCACGCAACGGGAGAGGCAATCACGGGCACAACACGGATTACCTGTAACCTCCCGATCTCCGCCTCGACTGTCACAGGCACGTGGAATGTCGTCGTAAAATCCGGCGGAAAGACCGTTGTAAAGTACAACGCGTTCACGGTGAAGCAACCCCCGACCACTCCCCGTATCTGGTTCACCTCGATACCTTCGAAATCGAGCACGATCAGCTACGTGACAGGGAAGGTCTCGGGTGTATCCCCATCGCAATACCGGGTTACCCTCTACATCAAGGTTCGTGGAAACTGGTGGGGGCCCAAACCCTACTGGAATTCGCCGTACACCACGATCGCAGCAGACGGGAGCTGGAGGACATCGTTCGTCACGGGAGGGATGGATAGAGAGGCAACGACCTTTGCCGCCTACCTTATCCCAGCATCCTACAATCCCCCCAACATTGGCTGGGCCTCCTCGCTCCCATGGGTGCTCTCTCAGTACCCGAATGTCCAGGCGTCGCGGTAACGCGCAACATACTCTTTTTTTTCCACGAACTTCGTCCCGGGTCGTTAATTCGATTAGAAGGGATAAGGGCCAGGGGATCGCCGACTTTCCTCGCTCCAGTTGACGTCCATGAAGGGTTTTTCAAAGGGGGTGGATATGAGGCGGTGCGGTCACGGGGTGGATGTGATGCGACCGCCTCCCCTCGTGGGCGTGGTAGTTGACCACGCCTTTCTCGGAACTGTGCGATCCAAACTTCAGCGCAGAACAGTTCTCCCGAACCGCCCGCTGAATGGTAGTATAGCGAAAGTTCTGCAAAAACAAAAGTGGCCCTTGATCCTGCGATCGCCGAATCATATCTTCAGGGCGTCTCGACCCGCCGCATCCAGGAGACCGTTGAACAACTCGGTGTAGACCCGCTCTCCCCGTCGTCGGTCTTTCGGATCCCCCGGGACCTCGACGCGAAGGTCGACGCCTTTCTCACTCGTCGTATCGATCGCACCATCCCCTATCTGTTTGTGGACGCCTCGTACTACAAGGTCCGTGATGGGCTGGGCCACACTATTCTCGAAGGCACTCCTTGTGGTTGCCGGCGTACGGGAGGAGGATGGGAATCGCGAACTGTTGAGCGTACGGATCACCGACTGCGAGAACGAGGCATGCTGGTCCGCGGTCTTCGATGATCTGAATGGACCTGGTGTGCACCGGGTCAAACTGATCGTCTCCGACGGCCATCCGGGGATTCAGGTAACTGCGTCAACCGCCTTTCTTGGCGCAGCCTGGCAGATGTGCCAGGTTCACACAACGCGAGCGGTCCTCAAGAATATCCCGGAAAAAGAACAGGCAACCGTCGTCGACCCGCTTCGTGAAGCCTTTGGGAACGAACAACGGCGGCGGGCGGTGGCCGATGATCCGAATGCCCCGGGTCAACGTACACCTGCCAATGCCGTCGAACGGTTTCTCCCGGGACTGCTGAGCGCGACGGCCTTTCCTTTGCACATCAGAAACGGATCCGAATGACCAATGGCATGGAATGCATCAACAAGGAATTGAAACGGAGAACTAAGGTCGTCGGAACATTTCCCAGTGAGCCGCGCTCCTTCGGCTCGCGGGGGCGATCCTCATGAACGTCAACGAGGAGTGGGAGACCGGCACAAGGTATTTGCCGGTGAACGAGGGACGAACCCAAGGAAACAGGGGTCGAAGAAATTACAGAAAAATCGGCACACTACCCCGCTGAACGTCACGGACCATCCCGAGATCGCTCGCGGAGCCCTCCGGGTGATCCTGAAGGATGCAGGGCTCACGGCCGAGGACCTTCTCGAGCTGCCCTGAATTCCGGGGACGCGAGCCCCCTGCCGCGCGGGTTGTGCGGTCGACGAGCGATTTCGATGGGTTTCCTCTCGGCCCCTCTCCCCGGCCGAGGCGCCCCGCCGGCGGGACCGAGATCGCGACCCTGCAGTTCCAGCATGTACAGCACAACGACCTGCTGATCATGGTGCTGATCATACTGCTGATCATTCTATAAGCCGCTAAACGCCATCCTTTTCCGGACCGCCGCTTATTCCTGCCCTATCCACGAACCGATGTTCAGCAGACGGGAGTATGTACAGCATCCCCCCCGTCGGGCGAGCGGGATCCGTTCACTCTCTTTTGCTGATCATGCTGATCATATCATTTCGATCTCGATGAATCTGCGTCAAAATCGGTAATGGGCGGAAAATGTCCGTCTATCTAATGATCAGCAGTATGATCAGCAACGGATCTGCTGAACACAGGCGATCGGCCCTTAACGGGCTCGTGCTTCCCGGCACCGGCCCGTCGTCGACCCGGTCGTGAATGGCGTGCAGGGGGGTCGAGGGGAGCGCCGGCCCAGCCTGATGCAGGCCGCCGCCGTCGACGGCATCCAGGTCTCGTTCGTCGGGGTCCCACCGGCGATCGCGGCCGGGGTTGCCGGCGCCTGTTCTCCCGGGTCCTCATGCGGATGCCTGGATGTCGTCGCCCCGCGTGACTCCGCGACGCACTTCCCTCCGGTAGCACGCGTCGCAGAGCATCACGCCATCGCCGGACCACGCGGCCGGCTCGAGGCCGCAGACGTTGCACAGCCCGAGCGACGCCGCGACCTTCGCGAGGACTCCGTAGTCGATCACAGCCGGGAGCGGCGCGACCGCCCGCTGCTCCCGACGGACGGCGGCACCATGGCAGGCTCGGCACAGGTAGCGGGGCGCCCCCTTCGGCCGCGTCTCGCGGTAGTGGGACGGGGACCGGCCGCAGGCGCTGCACGGTTCCCGGACGGGGGCCTCGAGCACGACGAAACCGTGGGCGGCGATCGTTGTTCCACGATTGCCGCGTGGAACGCCCGTGGCAACCGGTTTGGAACGACCCGTGGAAAGATCATTCCCACCATTTTCTGCTTCCGAATCGCCTTCAAGAGATAATTCGGTGAGATCATGATCTCGTGTTTCCACAGCTGGCTGCACAGTGCCTGCCTCCTCGTCCCGGGCTTCTGCCGGGCGATCGGCGCCGGGATCCTGTCTGTGGAAACTCATTTTTTCGATCTCCCCGGAACAGGTGCCTTCCGCCGATCCGCCGTCGGAAGGGCTCACGATGTCATGTTCCACAGGGCTTGCCACGGGGGTTCCACGCCCGGGGTCGTGGTATGGTTCCGGGTCATTGTCGAGCCAGACCTGGCCTGACGACTGCGTTTCACGGTTCACCTCCTCGTCGAAGGCGAAGACGAGTTGCCGGTGTCGCACGTCGCGCCCATTCTCGTCGACCGATGTGGTGGTCCGGTCGATCAGGGTCAGGGCCGGCGACTTATCGAGCAGGCCCGGATAATGCCTCCCCTTGTCGTTGCGGCCGACGAGCAACCGGCGCGCCTTCTGGTAGGTCCACCCGGTCCACTGCTGGATGTCGCCGACCGTGAACTGCTCGGCATGGTTACGGGACGCGATCGAGAGGACATGCTCCTCGTTCCGGTCGAACTTTGCCGAGAGCGAGCCGCCGGCCGCATGCAGGTCGACGAAGAGCGCGGCCGCCGCGCGAAAGTCCTCCTCGGTCGCGACGACGGCGAGCGTGCCGTCCTCCAGCGGCAGGTGCCCGCGCTGGTAGCGGAAGACGAGCGCGTGGGCCCGGACCAGGTCGAGGAGGATCTCGTGGTTGCGGCGGTTCCGGAGCGAGGCCATGCGGATGCGTCCGGCGAACGGGATGCGGACGGGAACGGGGCCGTCCGACCGGAGCAGGCGCCAGCACTCGCGGCAGACGGCGAGGTCGAAGCGGTCGGCGGCACCGTCGTCGTCGCCCGCGGCGACGGCGTTCATCCTGCGGAGGAAGACCTCGCGGTCCTGGACCTCGGAGTCGTCGACCCAGCAGATCAACATCCGGTTCAGGACCTGATCGTCGTAGAGGGCCGAGACGTTCGCGAGCCACCAGGTGCAGCGTTCGGGGATGCTGCAGTGGCGGACCTTCCGGTCGGTGTCGACGGTCCGCATGCGCACGGGCTCGGTGAACTTGCTCGTCGACTCCTTGAGGACCTCCTGGAGCTCCTCGGAGAGCGCGATGTCGTCGAGGAGGACGGTGCCGGGATTGATGTCGCTGGAGTAGTAGAGCGCCTTGTTGCTCATCCGTTCGGCCAGCCGATACTCCTCGGGGACCTGCCGGAGCATGGCCGTCATGCCGCTGGACTTGCCCTTGCCCGACTCGCCGGTGACGTAGACATGGAGGCCCTTCGCGTTGCGGACGGTCTGGCTCGCGATGGACATCACGAGGCAGCGGGCGAGCGTGGTGTCGCCGACGTGGTCCTCGCCGAAGCAGTCGAGGAAGTATCGGATGGGATCGCCCGTCTCGAGGATTTCTTCAGCCTTCGCCCGGACCCCGGGGTCCTGTTCGGAAGGAGGCGCGGTCGGGGGAGGAGGTCCTGCCGTCCCCGCCCTCGTCCCCCGGCCCGGAGACCGGGGGTCGAATCGTTCCCGGAGCTCCTGCCAGCGCTGCCGGCCTCCGCCGCAGGAGTCGTGCCGGCACCCGGCGTGGATGGCGCCGTTCGGGAGCTGGACGGCGTACGCGCCGTCGGTGTGGGCGTCGGAGAATGGGCACTGCTCGAGGGTGTAGAGGGTGCCCCCCTGCCAGGTCTTCTCCGCGGCAATCCCGATTCCGTGGGCGGCGAGCCAGGGACCGAGGTCGATCCTCGCTCCTGCCTGCGGCGGTTTCGGCGCGGGCGGGGCGCCGGCAAGGGCGCGGAGGCGTTCGACGGGGACCGGCTCGGGAGCGGCGGGTCGCGCGACGACGCCGGAGCGGCGGTGGGGGCGGTCCGCGGTGGAGTCGCCCTTGCGGCTGACCGTGCCGTATAACTTCCAGATCCGGCCTGCGTTGAAGTTCGCGGTATCGACCAGCGCCGTCTCGTTCGAGAACCGGGTGTCGAGCGCGGCGAGGGCGGCCCTGACGAGGTCCGTCGAGGGAGCGTCGTTGGGGAGGTCGACCAGGTAGAGGAGGTGCGCCCCGTTCCCGCTGTCCGCGACGATCGGCGTGGGCCACCCGAGGCCGTCGAGGTATTCGCGGATCGCCTCCGCTGTCAGGACCGCCGCTTCGTGCTCGGCGTCGCTGCTCGAGACGCCGCTCGGCCGGACGGGGTCGATGTCGATCGGGAGCCAGCGACGGCGGAGGATGTCGGCGTCGGCCGTGGTGGCGTCTTTCCGGCCCAGCCGGCTCTGGACGCGGTTGGCGCGGCGCGAGAGCAGGGCCGGGTGCACGGGGTTGAGCGTGACGTAGACTCCCTGGCAGTCGCCGCTCGCGTCGAGCGCTTCCGCCCGCTCCGCGAGGAGGGCCGGTCGGTCGAAGTACCCCGACATGATCCGGCCGTCACGGCCGATGGCGCGGAGCTCGGCCACGGCCCCGGGCTCGAGCAGGAGCTCGAGCGCCTCGAGCACGGAACCGGTGTTCATAAACCGGCCCTCCCCGACCGCTCCGTGCATGCAGTCACCGGCCCTCGGCGAGCACCCCTTCTAATGGTCGACTCTCTCTTCATCCGATGCCCGGGGTCTTCTGTCCCCGCGGGCTCCGGGGGGGTGTGCGGTCCCGGTCTCCACGGGTCGGCACCGACGTCCCGACGGGACCCATCTGTCTGATCATCGTCTCTCATACCTTCCTCCGTGGGCCCGCATGCGGGCCACCCGGGTGACGGTGGATAGGCTGGCGGCCGGAGGCGGACGCAGTGTCCGTTCGTGGGCAGGCAGCGGTCTCTCGTCCCCGGGAGGGCGGCGTGATGAGCTCCGGAAATATGCTGTGTGGCATTAACAGTTAAAACGCTCAACGCACCCGCCGGTAGAGAAGACGGTGATGCCGGCCGGGGACCGGTGTCTTCGTCCGAAAAGGTAGACTTTTTTTTTGTCGACAGTCACATCATCGGTTGCAGAGTACGGCATCGGTGACGATCGACCACCTCCTCTGCGAGATCGCCTCGTTCCCGCACGAGGATCCGGCCCTCTTTCACGAGGTGATCGGCCACCAGCTCATGGAGGCGCGCCGGAGGAGACCGGGACTGTGCGGCAACGGGGCGGGGTGCCGGGAGACTTCTGCTCGTCTCCTGACACTCGGGGCGGGTACGCGGCGACGCTCGATCCGCTCCCGCCTGGCGGGGACGATCCCTGGCAATCCGTCTGGAATTAATCTCCGTTTTGACGGTATTCTATGTACCACTCTCTGATTGACAGTCGAGAACGGGCCTTCAAGACGGAGAAGACGGTCACATCGGGTCCGATTCGCATATTCGAGAGGGCTCACGACGGGAGGATGCGATCGCGTACAGGAGAGAGAGCGATATAAGTCCCGTCAGGGGCTCTGGTTTTAGAGGATTGGTGTCGAAAAAAAGATTAGACGAAGGTGTCGAGGACAACCTGCGTCGTGCCGTCAGTGAAGAAGGCCGTTGCAACGACCTTGTCCTGCCCGGATGTCGCACCCGCGATCGTCGTGGTGTTCCCTACGCCCGGCGGGTGAGTTCCCCACCCCGTCGTTCCAACTGCAGCTCCAGTACTGGGTGTGAACGTGTAGTTTAATCCCTCGACTTTATTTGCGTCCTGGCCGCCCTGGAATGTGAGAACGACGCTACTGCCTTCCTGCGCCGCGGTGACAGCCACAACCTTTGTCTTCTGGACACCGCTTCCCATGCCAAACACGAACGCCGCGATGACGGCGGCGAGGATCACGGTAACCGCGACCATCAGGATGACGCCGATCACCGGTGAGACTGCATCTTCTTTCGACTTTGTCATAACTGATCACCTCGCGGCGTTCGGCCGCACGAGTGACTCCAGATGCTACTATGTTGTTCTGATATATATCCATAATCCTTTTATGAACGCGCGTACAGCGCAGCACTGAAAAAATGAGGCCGAATTCAATCTGTTTCGACTCAAGCCCCGTGCCCGTCGCGTCCCCGGATAACCCCGCCGCAGGTCCCTCTCGCACTTTCCCCCGCCCTGCGGTCGAATTTCCGGGACCAGCATCTGAGGTCGGGGGTGCGATCGCCTCCGCGTGGGGCCCCGGTCGCGCACCGGCCCCGCCCCGCGGGGCCTCCACCGTCACCCGATCGGGCTGCTCACGCAGCCGTCCCGCCGCGTCGGCCGCCGACCGGATACTCACACAGTGCGGCCCGCCTCCGGGGGCCGGCGGGACTGCCCGCACCGCCCGGGGGGCCGGCACCCTCTCTCTCTGCGGACGTGCCGCCACCGGGCCTCGTCCTGCCGGCCGGAATCGCGCGCCGCGGGGGTCACCGAACCATGAAAGGGCGGACCGGCACCGGAAAGGGTATATAGGGGTCGGGTGAAGGGGCACCAGTATGCATATCGGGACGAGGGCCGGACGGCTGAACTCCGACCGGCAGGACTCCCACGCAGGTGAAAGGTTCCATGACTGAACAGAGAAAATGGCTCATACGGCTGCTCGGCGCGTTCTGCGTGCTCGGACTCCTCGCGACCGGGGCGACCGCCCTGATCACGACCGGGATCACGACCGCGCCGACCACCGCGCCGGCCGGGACCGTGAGCATTCCCACGACCGCCGGCGGCATTCTGACCGTCACGCCGACCGTCAACGTGACCGGCACGACGAACATCACAGCGACCCCCACGACGAACGTCACCGTCTCGCCGACTCCGAGCGTCACCATCCCCGGCGGGGCCCTGAACATCGTCAGGACCCCCGGTGCGACCGTCTTCATCGGCGAGAACGGGCTCGACATCAGTGCGACGGGCGTCGCGAGCAGCGATACCCTGGGCTGGTTCCAGGCCGGCGCCGACGTCAGGACCTCGTCCCCCGACGACACCCTGATCGTGACCAACCCCGCGAACTTCTACGTCCAGCCCGGCACCCGCGTCGGCGCCTGGTACAACATGAACCGCGACCGGCAGATCGCGCTCAACGTCAAGGAGCCATCGCTCAACGTCCGCGTCTGGGGCGTCCAGGCCAGCCAGGACCTGACCGGCCGGACCGTGACCAAGGGCCGGCTCCTCACCTTCCGGATCGACTCTGACCTCGACGCGGTCGCCTCACAGCGGGGCGTCGGCGCCCCGGTCACGGTCAAGGTCCAGGACCCCTCGGGCAACGTGTACGCGGCCCTGATCGACGACCTCGGCAACCAGAACTCGATCGTGAACATCCCCGTCACCGCCTCGTCC
>Ga0209639_1002812_pt1 | contig 12767 bp, 6 predicted proteins | sample EPASupsiteHSE605_FD_187268 | JGI IMG/M metagenome (GOLD analysis project Ga0209639, IMG submission 187268) | Bioremediated contaminated groundwater from EPA Superfund site, New Mexico - Sample HSE6-05 (SPAdes) (version 2) | ecosystem: Environmental > Aquatic > Deep subsurface > Groundwater >...
CAACTTGTGAATATTTAACGTAAGCTGGCGTATCAGCTTGGCAGAAACAGATTCAATATCTTTTACCGAAATATCAATATCTCCTTTTTTACCTTCCTGACTATCAAGGGCTGTTTTATACTGATGGTAACAATCTGCAAATTCCTGCTCCAGTTCCGGACCAAGCTCTGTTTTATAAGTGTTACTCCCTTTTATTACCTGATCAAAAAGCTCATCAATATTTTTCTTGGAAACCGCAGAAAACTGACTGAGTCCTTTTGGAAAAAACTCAAGATAAGCCTCCGAGCTTTTTCCAAATTTATTACGAATCAATCCTTCGCGCTGGGCTACAAGTTTTTTAAACTTTTCTATGCATTGATCTACGGTATAAGTACGGGCGGTACGTGTAGCTTTCCCTGAATTAATCTGCTTTACGGCAAGAGTATATTCCTCCAGCAGGGGCTTGGTAGCATCAATAATATCACCGACAGCTTCTCCTTTAGCTTTGGCTTGCTGAAGTATGTAAAGATGATTATCAACATACTTTCTGAAACTTTCCCTACTGAAATGTCCATTTTCATAAGGGTTTTCGAAATAACTGTTTTCGTTTCTCATAAATGGAGATTTTAAAAATTCTACAACTCAAATTAATTAATGCAAATATAGAATATTATAATACAAAAAACGCATATACTATATTATTATTTCGCATTAGCATTGCTTTTATATTTACTAAGTAAAAAACTTTTATTATCCTGTATCGATAAATCATCGAGGAAAAGCTTTTTTTACTGTATATGTTATTGCGAAAGATACGACAAAAACTTTTCTATCCCCTATGTCAGAAAAAAACATTGAGGGAAAATATTATTTTTTCTTATGTAAAAAATAAACATTGAAGGAAAACTTTTTTTCCTGTATATGCCACTGCGAAACATACGAGGAAAACTTTTTTTATCCCTATGTCGAAAAAAAACATTGAGGAAAAATTCTTTTTTCCCTTATGTAAAAAATAAACATTGAGAAAAAAACTTTTTTCCTGTATATGCCACTGCGAAACATACGACAAAAACTTTTTTTACACCTATGTTAAAAAAAAACATTGAGGGAAAACTTTATTTCCCCGGTACTGTCCAAAAAACTGTGTAAACTCTATTTTTTTCTTTTCGAATCCCCTCTCAAATTGAACGGAGGAATTAAGAAAGGGGAACATATTTGCAGGCTTTATCAGTATTGTAATTTTCTTAAATTTTTGTATCTGAAGTTTACTTTTGAAAAAATTTATTAATATCTCATTGGTAGATACAAAAATGATTTTTAATTTTATCACATCCTTACTCTAAAAGAAAAAAATTGCAAATGCTTATATTTGACATATACGTGTATAAATAAAAAAACCCCACGGAAGTACGCAGGGTTGAGAAAAATCTTCGGCTTATAGCCTTGTTGTGATTTGTCTTTCGAAACAAAATTATAGCAAATAATTCAAACGACAAAATAAACTTATGGAAAAAAATTTGGGTATTGATTTAGGAACAAATTCTATTGGATTAACATTAAGAGAAGATAATGCCTTTACGTGGTATGGAGTTTATACTTTTAAAAAAGGAATTGGAGAAGGTAAATCAGGAGAGTTTTCTCTTGCATCAGAACGAACTAAACATCGTTCCTCTCGTAGATTATATAATGCCCGAAGATACCGCAAATGGGAAACTTTAAAGATTTTAATTGAAAATGATTATTGCCCATTAAGTATTGACAATCTCAATAATTGGAAAAACTATAAAACAGGAACTGGGCATACATTTCCAATTAATGACATTTTGTTTCAAGAATGGATCAAACTAGATTTTAACGGTGATGGCATTCCTGATTTTTCAAGCCCATACCAATTACGAAGATTACTAATAACAGAGAGATTGGATCTTTCAATTTCTGAAAATAGATATAAAATTGGACGAGCATTATTCCATATAGCTCAAAGAAGAGGGTTTAAGAGTAGTAGAAAAAATGGGGTTAATGAAAAAACTGCCGTTTACAAAGGAAGTAATGAAACAAAAACTATCGGACGAAATGAATATGAAAATTTAATTATTGAATACGGTAGTTTAGGCGCCGCATTTGCGGCTCTTGAAGACCAAAACATCCGCATTAGAAACAGATATACTTTGCGTTCAGATTATCAATCGGAAGTTCAAAAGATCTTAGAATTTCAGACAATCGATGATAGTGTATTTTGTTATAAGATTGACAAAGCAATCTTCTATCAACGCCCTTTACGATCACAAAAAGGATTAATAGGAAAATGCACTCTGGAACCTAACAAACCACGCTGTCCAATAAGTCATCCCAAATTTGAAAAATATAGAGCATGGTCATTCATCAACAATATCAAATATAAAAATACTGATACGAACCAGTTTGAGCCTATTCCATTATCACTAAAAGAAAAATTGTATCAAGAAAAATTTTTCTATAAAAGTAAACGAGATTTCCCATTCAAAGAAATCAGAAAATTCATTAATACCAATGGAGGTAAAGATTGGGAACTGAACTATAGTATAAAAATGGATACTATTTCAGTACCTAGTTGCTATGTTTCTGCACGTCTAAAATCCGTTTTTGGCGAAGATTGGGAGAATTACCAGAAACAGATTTCTCGTACAAACAAAAAAGGAAAAATTGATACAATAAATTATTCGATTGAAGACATTTGGCACATTCTATTTTCTTTTGAGGATGAAGAGTATTTTATTGAATTTCTGACCAATATCCTTGAGCTAGAAGAGGAGCAAATTAAAGAACTAACAATTTTGTTCAATGCTTTTCCAGTAGGGTATACAAACCTAAGTCTAAAAGCTATAAACAATATACTACCGTTTCTATGCGAAGGAATTATTTATTCAGAGTCAGTAATATTGGCTAAAATCCCTGAAGTCATGGGGAAAGAACTTTTCGCTGATAATAAATCGGAGATATTACAATCAATTTTTGATAAGGTTGAAGAAATTCGTTATCAAAAGACCATTGTGACCATTGCTAACAACCTTATTTTTAAATATTATGCACTAGACTATGATCAAAGATTTGCATGGAAAGACACTGCATATAATTTAGTCAAAAGTGATTTGAAAGATATCGAGGTCACTTCGAAAGAACATTTTGGAGAAAAAACATGGAATAAATTAAATTCTGATTTTAAACAACATATTTTGTCTGACGTAACAATTCTTTATCAAGATTTTTTCAAGTCGCAAAAAAGAGAACACATTGCACAGCCACACTTGGTAAATAATATAAAAGAACTCCTGTCTGAAAATTTTAATATTACAAACAAGGCGTTGAATAAAATATACCACCCATCACAAATTGATATCTATCCAAAACAAGAAGGACAACCATTTTTATTAAGTCCAAAGACGGCGGCATTTAAAAATCCAATGGCATATAAAACTCTTTACCGACTTAAAGACGTAATTAACTACCTGATTGAACAAGGCATTATTGATAATGAAACTAGAATTGTTGTTGAGATAGCAAGAGAATTAAATGATAGCAATAAGCGCTGGGCGATAGAAAAATACCAAAAAGACAGAGAGTCTGAAAACATAGAATTTGCAAATGCAATAGCGGAACTAATTAAAGACCCTGAATTTTCGGGAATTGCTGATCCTGATAGCGATTCTGATAGCAATAAATTAAGACTTTGGCTTGAGCAAACGAAAAATCCAGAAGATATTCTGAAAGAAATCCAGAACATAAATAAAGATAAGCAATTGTCTGTTTCGCAAAAAGATATTCGGAAATATCGCTTGTGGAAAGAACAGAATTGCACATGCCTGTACACAGGTAGAACTATTAAAATGACAGATTTGTTTGATACAAATAAAGTTGATTTTGAACATACAATACCACGAAGTAAATCCTTCGACAATTCATTAGCAAACCTAACAGTTTGTTATGCTGATTACAACCGAAATATAAAAAAGAACCAGATGCCGACTGAGTTACCAAATTATACAGAAGACTGGAATGGTTATTCTGCAATCAAGCCAAGGTTGGAAGTATGGGAGAAGAAAATTGATTCTTTGAAAAATCAAATAGAAACACAAAAACGAAATTCAAAGTTAGCAATTGATAAAGAGTCAAAAGATATTGCTATCCGCCTAGGACATGTGCTACAAATGCAATATGATTATTGGAAAAACAAAGTAGAAAGATTTAACCAAACTGAAATTTCGCAAGGTTTTATCAATAGCCAATTAACGGATACACAAATTATTACAAAATACGCTTACCATTATCTGAAAACAGTTTTCAATAAAGTTGACGTAGTTAAAGGAACAAATACGGCTGAGTTCAGAAAAATCTTTGGTATTCAATCGAAAGATGAAAGCAAAGACAGGAGCGCTCATTCTCATCATGCGGTTGATGCTGCAGTATTAACTTTGATACCACCAGCAAAGAAAAGGGAAGAAATATTAAGAAATTCATACGATTATGAAGAAAATAATTGCGGTAAGCAATATCATGAAAAACCATTTAATGGGTTTCACTATACAATGATTGAGGAACTAAAAAAGAATATTCTCATTAACAACTTAGCAGAAAAAGATCAGGTATTAACTCCCGGACGAAAAATTGTTAGAAAAAGAGGGCGAATTGTATGGATTGACAAAGAAAATAGAATTCCTAAAATTGCACAAGGTGATTCCATTCGTGGTGAATTACATTTGCAAACATACTATGGTAAAATAAAGATTGCTGCAAAAGATGACAACGGTAAGCTATTAAGAGACGATAATGGAAATATTCGTTATAATCAAGTTGACGGAAAAGATGAAATCTGGATGGTGATTCGTAAACCAATTGACAAAGTGAATTTCTCTTCAGATATAATTATTGATGAGCACTTGAGTACATTCTTAAATAGACAATTAGAAACAGGTGTAAAACAATATGATCTAGTTGATTTTCAAGGCAATAAACTCAGACATCTGCGTTGTAGGGTTAAGTCAGCCCGTGGATTTATGAACCCTGATAATGTCACTATTGTTAAAAAACAAACATATAAATCAGAGAAAGATTATAAGAATTATATCTATGCTGATTCTGGCGAAAATTATGTCTTTGGACTGTACGAAAACAAAAATGGACGAGAAATTGTGTCGATCAATAAGTTTGAAGCAGCAGACTATATCAGTGCTTTAGGTATTCCAACAGATAAGAAGGAGTTATTCAAACAAAAAGAACCAGTAATGATAAAAAATGAAGAAAGCCAACTAATCCATGTGTTTGAAGTGGGGCAAAAAGTCATTTTTTACAGTACAATTGACGAATTGAAAGATATCGAAAGTGACCCTCAAGAAATTTCCAAAAGGTTATATTTTATTAAAAGGTTACACCAAGCTTCAGTTGGAAACATTTTATTTCAACATCATCTTGAGGCAAGAAGTGATCAAGATTTAACTATAGCATTTCCAAAAGAAGTTTTTAAATCAGCAGGAAAAGATGGGTTCTCTAAATTTCAAACTGATTTTATTGCACCTAGAATATTATTTAAACCATCAAAACCAAATTTCATCATAGAGGGGAAAGACTTTGAAATGAAATTAGATGGCACTATAAAATTCAAATTCTAACCTTTGTATTTGTACAAAACTTCAAATTGGTCGTCTCGGCAATATCATTTATGTCAATAACCACAGAATCAAGATCAAAATCTTAAAGAGTAAGAAAAGAACCTCTGGTATAAACTTTATTTTGCCAGAGTTTTTTTTATAAACCTAAAACAATATTGTTATGATTAAACGAACCCTCTATTTTGGAAACCCTGCCTATTTAAGTTTGCGTAACGAACAACTGGTGATTGGTATTCCCGGTGCTGACGGGATGGATGCAAAAGTAGGGAACACTATCCCAATTGAAGATATCGGGGTGTTAGTACTTGATCATAAACAAATCACCATTACCCATGGTTTGCTGGAGCAATTACTCGAAAATAACTGTGCCGTCATTACCTGCGATTCGTCGCACCTTCCGGTAGGTTACCTCTTACCTTTGGCTGGAAATAAAACACAAACAGAACGTTTTAAATTCCAATTGGAAGCATCGGAACCATTAAAGAAAAATCTGTGGCAACAAACTATCGAAGCTAAAATTAAAAATCAGGCAGCCCTACTTAAACAAAATGGCAATGATATAAGCAATTTATTATACTGGGCTAAATCGGTAAAATCGGGTGATACATCAAACCATGAGGCAAGGGCAGCCGCAGTCTATTGGAGTGTAATATTCCAAGATTATATTCCCGATTTTCGTCGCGGACGAGACGGCGAAGAGCCTAACAATTTGCTTAATTACGGCTATGCTATTTTGAGAGCAATCACCGCACGGGCGTTGGTTGCCAGTGGCATGTTGCCTACCCTGGGTATTTTTCATCGTAACCGTTACAATGCATATTGTCTGGCTGATGACATTATGGAACCTTATCGTCCCTATGTTGATGCCATCGTGTTGGATTGGGTAAAGAAAAATAATGGGAATTATGAATTAACCAAAGACGCAAAAATAGCCCTGTTTAATATTGCAACCTGCGATGTTGTGATTGAAAACGAACGTAGCCCGCTTATGGTTGGAATAAGCAGAACTACAACTTCAGTGGTACGATGTTTCGAAGGAGTACAACGCAAACTTGCATATCCCGAATTTTTGTAAGCAAAATAATGGATAGGCTCAATGAATACAGAATCATGTGGGTAATGGTATTCTTCGATCTGCCCACCGAAACCAAAAAAGATCGTAAAAACCACGCACTCTTTCGTAAAGAGTTAATGAAAGATGGTTTCACCATGTTTCAGTTTTCCATTTACACGCGCCACTGTGCAAGCCGTGAAAATGCCGATGTGCACATTAAGCGGGTAAAAAAGCTCCTGCCTCCTCTTGGACAGGTAGGTATTATGTGCATAACCGATAAACAATTTGGAATGATCGAGCTTTTTATGGGTCGCAAAGAAATGGATAAACCTGAATTACCACAACAATTAGAGCTATTTTAAAGCAAATCACAACTATTTAGAATGTGTATGAATTACATATTGAAATGTTAATATTTGTTACTCTGTACGTTACAATGAGTACATTTATAGTCGATTAATTAACAAAAAAAAGTAGCTGTGAAAAAATTTGTGTTATTCATGTCGATGATTTTAGTATCATCTTCTTTGCTCTTTTCTAATTCGAATTTAATGAGCAAGCCCAAAAAAGCAAATGTAAATGAATATATTACTTCCAATGTAAATGGAAAGCCCTGTAAATTACACGTTACAGGCTGGGTTGAGCTTAAAACAGTTTGGGCTTGGCCTCCCGTAGAAATTACACATTATGATTTAACAATTGAAGGTCCTTGTGGAAAATGGAGATTTGTTGGTTCAACCGGGCCTAACAACGAAATTGTCGAAGGTCAGTTATACGATGAAAAGGATAATCTTATATCTTTAGATCCTAACATTATCGATATTCAAAATATACTTCTGGTTTTAAGTACAAATCTAAACGAAGACTAAGATGAAACGCATACTATTGATGACATTCATTCTATTTGCACTTGTTTCTTGTGATAGAACTACTGATAAAATTATCGGAAGATGGTCTATAACCGATATTAAAGTTGATTTAGCGGTCAATCAACAGGAAACAACTAACAATCAGCCTGATTCACTTAATCTTATGAATATTTTAGCAATCCTTTTTTCTAAAGAGTTTAAACCAACAGAAATACAAATATTCAAAGATTCAATCAGGCTCCTTAAGGGTAAGGAAGAGCTTATTTCATCTGCTTTAAAAATAAATTACAATTCAAAGGATGATATTGTTTTTAAGATTGATAATAAGATTGATGCAAATTTTATTTTGAATGAAAATAACAGCTCTCTTAAAATTAACAATACAACTTATATTCTGAAAAGATGTAATCCATAGCATATGGTAAGTATAGTTTGATATTAAGTCACTTTCGGGCAACTTTTTTTATCCTTTTTCATCCCCTTCTCCCCATACAGTTTTGCTTAAAACCAAAATTATATGGGTGTTCCTGTTTATAAATATGAAATAAACCTTCTCAATCTCTTTCAATCTCCTCAATCTTTTCTATCCCTTCAACTCTGATAAAAGAGACTGATAAGATTGAAAAGACTGATACGACTGGTAAGGAGCCTTCAATCCTTTTCAATCCTTTCAATCCTTTCAATCCTTTCAATCCTTTCAATCCTTTCAATCTTTTTCAATCCACCCAATCCCTATTACTATTTTCGATAGTTTTGCTTCCGATACACACGTTCAAGTATAAACAGATTATCTAATGTCTATCAAACTGATTCATACTTCCGACTGGCACCTGGGGCAAACTTTTTATGATTTTGATCGTTCTTACGAACATCAGCAGTTTCTTGTTTGGTTAAAACAACTTCTTGTTTCCGAAGATGCCGATGTGCTGCTTATCAGTGGCGATGTGTTTGATGTATCGAATCCGGCAGCATCGGCGGTAAGCATGTTTTACCGCTTTCTGGCCGAAACTACCCGCTGCCTGCCACAACTACAGGTAATCGTAATTGCCGGAAACCATGATTCGGCTGCACGCCTGGAAGCACCTAATCCTATTCTGCATTACCTCAATGTTTCAATAACAGGAAGTATTGAATATGATGAAAACGGGAATATTAATTTCCGGCAAATGATTGTTCCGCTCCGCAATAAAGCCGGTGTTACCGAAGCGGTATGTCTGGCAGTACCCTTTCTTCGTCCTTCTGATTTGGGCATGGTTTCCAATACTGCTTATTCCGAAAAGGTTGCAGCGTTTTATCATCAGTTATATAGTGTAGCCTCCGGTCAAAAGCAACCCAATGAAGCGATTGTTGCAATGGGACATTTGCATCTGCTGAATGCTGAACTGAGTGAAAACGACAAAAGTGAGCGGGCAATTCTCGGGGGGATCGAATATGTGCCTCTTACTGCATTTGATCCGCAAATTGCATACGTTGCCCTCGGGCATATTCATAAAGCACAGTGTATCGGTAAAAACGAATATGTTCGTTACTGCGGCACACCCTTACCCATGTCTTTTTCGGAACGAAACTATCATCATCAGGTAGTTGCAGTAACACTTGATGAAGGGAAACCAGGCAGTATCCGGCAAATTGAAGTTCCTGTAACCGTAGAACTCTTATGCGTTCCAACTCAGCCAAAACCTCTAATGCAGGTTCTTGATGAGCTGTTTGAACTGTCTTCGACAGAACTGCCTCCCGAACGTCAGCCTTACCTTGAAGTAAGAGTATTACTTGATGAACCTCAGCCGGAACTTCGAAACAAAATTGAAACTGCAATCGAACATAAAGCGGTACGGCTTGCAAAGATTGATGTACACTACAAAGGAGAAAATTCGGCAAGCGAACAATACATTACAGGCGAACAATTGCAAAACCTTGAACCTCTTTCACTTTTCAACCGCATTTATCAGAATAAATTCAATGAAGAGCCACCTCTGCAACTGGTAGAACTTTTCAACCAGGTAACTGCCGAACTTAATGCAAAGGAGGTCTAAATTATGAAGATACTTGCAATACGAACATTAAATCTGGCTTCCCTCGAAGGAAAGAATGAAATTGACTTCACCGTGGAACCACTGAAATCTGCCGGAATATTTGCCATTACAGGTTCAACCGGAGCTGGAAAATCGACATTACTCGATGCACTTTGCCTGGCATTATATGCGAAAACGCCACGACAGGTACAGGCGAAAGAGTCCGGAATTGAAATTCACGATGTAGCTACAAACAAAATCGGGCAGGGCGATGCACGCAACATTCTGCGAAAAGGCACATCAGAAGGTTATGCTGAAGTCGATTTTATCGGAACAGACCAAATACCTTACCGTTCGCGATGGTCGGTACGGCGTGCCAGAGGAAAATCGAGCGGCAGCTTACAGGCCGATATGGTAGAACTGATTCATCTCTCTGCCAATAAAATTATATCCGGGAAAAAGACGGAAACATTAAAGGAAATCGAGCGTTTGGTCGGGCTTAGTTTCGAACAGTTTACGCGCTCTGTTTTACTTGCCCAAGGCGATTTTACTGCTTTTCTGAAAGCAGACAAAGATGAAAAAGCTTCTCTGCTCGAAAAGCTCACCGGAACTGACCATTACTCCGAAATCTCTATCCGCATTTTCAATCATGCAAAGCAGGCTGATGCCGATTTGCGCGAACTTCAGCACGATATTGATGCTGTAAAATGTTTGACAGAAGAAGAGTTATTGACTTTCCAAACAGAGAAAAACCAACTTACAGAACGTTTGCACGTTTTGAGCACGGAACAAAATAAATTACACTTACATTTAAACTGGTTTGCCGAATTGCGTAAACTGGAAGAACAGTATAATCAAGCCCAGACTGATGTTACTGAAGCTGAAAAATTGCTCGAAGAGTCTGCTGAACGCGTTGCGCTGCTTCGTAAAATCGAATCCGTACAGGATGCCCGTGATCTCTGTACAAAATATCAGCTTATCCTCTCCGATTATCAGAAGAAGAAAGAAGACTTGCAGCATTTGATTCCAAAGGCAACCGAAGCCGAACAAAAACAAACGAAAGTGCAGCAGCTTCACGACTGTTCTAAAGACAAACTCACTGAAGCACAGCAGCAAAAAAAGAGTTCCGAACTACAAATACAAAAAGCCCGTGAACTCGACACTAAAATTACCGGTCTGAAAAATCAGATTCCGGATGCTGATACTGCAATGAAAAAAGCAAAGGCAGCGCAAAATGAGTTTCTGGAAACACTTTCAAAAAAACAAAACGATAAAACAGCCTTTACTACCGAAATAACACAGTTGGAATCATGGAGAGCCAAAAACATGAGTCTCGAAAAGCTCTCACAAAATCTTCCTTTGGTGCACTCAAAGCTCGATGATTTACAAACAATTGTCGCCAAGCACCAATCACTTGAAATTGAGCTGCGTGAATATGTTCAAAAAACAGAAAATACAAATCTGGAAATCGAGAAGTTCTCAGCCGAAAACAGTATCAATATTCAAAAATCGAAGAAAACGAAAGCCTTATACGAATCATTAATACAGGAATTAAAAGCTGTAGATTCTGCCAGATTAAGAACTGAAGAAAAAAATCTTCGCGATGCAGTTGAACATCTTCAACAATGTGCAAATCAATGGAATCTACTCTTCCAATTGGAGAATTTACTGAACGATACTGATATACGTAAAAGCGAAAAAAAGGCTGAACTAGAATCCAATCAAAAAAAGATAATCGAGGAAAACCGCCTGAGAGATGAAACAAACATTCAATGGGAACAGGCAAAGAAGATGCTCGAAAAAGCAGAACGTGAAAACTCCGAAACTGCAGAACAACTTCGTTCACAACTGACTGAAGGAGAAGCCTGTCCGGTTTGCGGTTCCATGAATCATCCGTATGCACATTCGAATCCTGTTGTTCAGAATATTCTGGAAGACTTACGTCGTGAAACAGAACAACTTCAGCAAAAATACCTTGACCATAAAGTCAATTACGAAACAACTTTACAACTAAATACCAAATTACAACAAGAGATTCTGTCGTTCGAAAAAGAGCTCGAAAATAAAAGAGCTGAACGAGACACGCAAAATTCTGTATGGCTGAATTTAAAACCAGCAGAAGACATGCTGACTTTACCAAACGAAAAGCGGGCAACATGGTTTATCCAACGGTTGAATGATGCAAAACAGAAAATCGGAGAAATTCAGAAACAACTCACAGCGTATGAGCAAAAAAGAGAGCAGGCTGAAACGTTGAATCTTGAATTTGCGAAACTTGAAAAACAAAAAAATGAAGTTGCTTCAAAACTTTCTGATTTACAAAAAGAGCTGGAATATCTGGAAAAAGAGAACAAACGCTTACTGTTAGAGCAGGCATCTGCCCTAACACAAACCGAAAGCTTAAAAGCGGATCTTTCGGAACATGCTGCTAATCCGAACTGGTTTACCAATTGGCAGCAAGATCCTGTTGAATTCAAAGCCACACTACAACGACTGGTTTCTGAATGGAATGAAAAGAGTGTAAAACTACTGGATCTTACTTCCGATTCCGAAAAATTGCTTTCCGAAATAAATGTACTGAAAGAGCAACAAACTGCTTATTTACAACGAACTGAAGATGCATGTAAAATTGCGGAAAAATTACGAAATCAAACCAACGATTTAATCAGCCAGCGTTTGTTGATATTTGAAGGAAAAGCCATTACAGATGTTGAAGCTGCCTTCGATAAGGCTATTACTGATGAAGAAAACGCGTTAGCTTCTATGGAAAAAAATCTGGAAACAGCAAAAGCAGAAACTATCCGGCTAAACACTCTTAAAAAAGAGATGGAAAATACGTTATATCAGCAGGAAACCCTCTTAGAAACACAAAAACAGAAGCTGGAAGAGTGGCTGGGAGAGTATATCGAGCGTACTTCGGAAAACATCACCCTGGAACAACTGGAGTATTTCCTCTCATTCACAAACCATTGGATACAACAAGAACGTGAAACAATCAAAACCATCGAAGATACCGTACAAAACAGCAAGACTGTTCTGAACGACAGGGTAAAAAACCTTTTGCAACATCGAAACAATGGAAAACCTCAATTAACCGAACCCGAACTGCTTCAACAAAGTGAAGATCTAAAATTGCAATTTAACGAAATAATTGCACGTTCAACCGAAATCAATCTTCTATCCAAACAGGATGCTGAGCGAAAAATTGAGG
>Ga0209639_1002813_pt1 | contig 12767 bp, 12 predicted proteins | sample EPASupsiteHSE605_FD_187268 | JGI IMG/M metagenome (GOLD analysis project Ga0209639, IMG submission 187268) | Bioremediated contaminated groundwater from EPA Superfund site, New Mexico - Sample HSE6-05 (SPAdes) (version 2) | ecosystem: Environmental > Aquatic > Deep subsurface > Groundwater >...
CCCAGCCGCATCCAGACCGATCGAGACGAAGGCGCCGTCCCGCGGCCAGGCGTACGCATAGCTGTCGTGGTTGAAGGAGTAGATGTCCGAGTCGCACGAGCCGAGGATTGCACCCCGGTTGTCGATCTGCGTGCGGAGCACGAGCAGACTGCGCTTGAATGCGTCCACGACAACGGGCGAGACGTCGGCGAAATCGATCGCACTCTTATTGACCCAGACCCGGTAGACCTGGTCGGCCTGATCGATGAGCGGGCCGGCACCGGCCTCGCGAACCCGGCGGTGCAGGGCGATCACGTCGTCCATGGACGTCCCCGTACAGAGCCAGTAGTGGAGAGCAGATGTTCTATCCGGCCCGAGCCGCGCATGGACGCCGATCGTCGAGTCGACCGATCCGTGAGCCACGGGATTCCGGCTCAAGGTCCCGTCCTCCGCATCGACCCATGTTCCCTGGAAGGCACGGGTCTCGGCCGTACCGACGGCATATTGATCGAGCCCGGGGGCGTCCCCGCGTGCGCCGGCAAGGATGTATCGGTCCTTTCGATAGTGGATCACCGCATCCTCCTCAGGGTGGTAGAGGGCTGTCACCCCGTGCGACGATTCGTGGACGTGAAAGTCCTGGGCGAAGAAGAGGCGGAGGTCGTGTATCTCGCCGTCGGTACTCCGCGCAGCGATCCCGCGAAGGAAGACGGTATAGAGGGGGTGAACTGTGTCGTTGATCGTCAGCTCGACCGGGAGTGCAGGGTGTGTCAGCACGACCTGGCTCACCAGCGAGTCGGGACGGTATGCGGTGGATCGCTGCCAGTGTTCGTCGATCCAGGAGAAGTGTCCGTCAACCCAGACACCGAACCGACACCGGTGCCCCCCGACGTGGTTCTCCATACCGACGTAGGGAAAGTAGAGGTCGCGGATCGAGAGATCGCCATCGAGCGCGATCATCAGATCCCCGTTTCCGAAGCAGAGTTCCCGCGGCATCGGACACCGTTGGGCATCCCTCTGGCAAGGCTTGGTAATAACGGTTCCCCGGCGGGGACCCCGAAGCGCCTCAGGGTCTGTTGTTATCTCCCCGCGACAGTCCGGGCGAAGGCAGCCATCGGGAATATCTGTGAAAGAGGGGGGAGAGGAACTCTCCGTCCTACGTGACGATGAACTGCCCGTTCATCGTGGTCGGGTGAACATCGCAGCGGAAGTAGTACGTCCCTGGCGTGCTCGGCGCAGTGAACGTGTAGGTCATCGTACCGGGGCCGTTGACGATCTGTCCCTTGAAGATAGACGTCGAGGCAGAGGAGTCCGTGTACACCGCGAAGTTGTGCGGAACGCCGGAGTCCATGTTGTTGAGGGTGACCGTGACCTGCGCCCCGTGCGGAACGGTGATCGTGTTCTTGTCGAATTTGACGTTCTGGGCTACGAGGGTGATGGCCGTCGGCTGCCCGCCGGCTCCGCCGGATGTCGTCTGCACGCCTGTCGGGGACGTGGTCGCTACATTGGTCGTGGTGGTGGAGGTGCACCCAGCGAGGAGTGCACTGCAGAGCAGTAGACCCGCCACCGCTAACATCGGTATATACCTTCGCATGGCCGGAGAGATGGGCTACAAGTATAAAAAGTTTGTTGAAACTCGGCCATTCGTGTCGCAATGGCAAAAAGAGATGAGCAGCGGGGACCGACACCGCATCCCTGATTCACGTGACGGTGGACGGTCCCATCATGAGAGTCGGGTCCGCGTCGCATCTGAAAAAGCACGCCTCCGGCGTACTGGGCGCGGTGAGGGTGCAGGTCGTAGTCATCGTACGGTCGCGATCGCGCCCTTGGAGATGACTGCCGGGATTGCCTCTGATGACGGTTTCCCAACCCTGAGGAAGAGGACCCGTGATGCAGGGGAGCATCCACTGCATAGTACGCGTTTATTCGATGGCCCGTATGGCATCCCTGCTCAGGGCTCGGCGGCGCGCCCGAACTCCGGAAGCGACGGCGATGGGGATGCCCCGAACAGATATGGCCCCCACAGCCGAACTCCCGTGAATCGGCGATCCGCCGCGACGGTGAGACAGGCGACGACCCGAAGGAACCCTTAAGGGTACGACAACCATCCTTGTGTGAATGAAGGCACAGAGCGTCCCCGTCTGTCTGGCCCTGCTCGGCGCCATGCTCGTCGCCGGGTGCGTGGGCGCTCCGCCGTCGGGTGGAGGCGCGAGTTTCGGTACGCAGACAATCGCCGCAGAGGTTTCAGTCGCCCCGACGGTGTCCGTACCCGTGCCGAACGGAGCCGCTGGCTCGCCTGCCGTTCTGATCGTCGATCCTCCGTTCGACGGTGGCGTTTCGTCCGGGACGGTGACTGTCTCCGTGCAGGTGACGGCCTTCGTTCTGGTACCTCCGGGCAGGCCGAACCTGCAGGGGACAGGCCATCTCGTCTACTATCGCGATGTCCCTCCGAGGACCATGCAGGGGGAGTCGGCGCTCACCGCGCCGGGCACGTACAACACCTCGTCGGAGACAGTGCAGATCTGGAATGGGGTCCCGTCCGGGACCCATACGTTCGCAGTGCAACTCGTGAATGCAGATGACACCCCCCTTGATCCTCCAGCTATCGATGCGGTCGACGTGACGGCGGTCTCACCCGACATGATCCGGGCCGGATGAATGACCATGCTCTCGGCACCGGTCGGATCGACCGCGGACCTGTCGTCCGTCGACAGAGGTGGGAACGTTAACTCCAACCTTGCAAGTCCGCACGGGCGTTCGGTGGGAAGCCCGACCCACGACGAACAGACCGCCACGGAACTGATGGCGGTATACACATTCACCGCATCGAACGCGTACAGCAGCCATCCTCCGATGTGATTTCGCGCAAGGGGGTGATCGGGGGCTGTGTGATAACCTGAACGACACCTCTCCATTTTTTTCTCATAGCGGACGGCCCGACGGTCGCCGCCTGCCCTGCCATCCCAGATCCCGACTGAGCGGGACCTCCATCACATCCACCCAAGGAGCCATGCTCCGAGAGGTCCTGTCACCGACGATCCAGTCATGACAAAAGAGCGACTCGAATGGAAAAAGAATTGCCAATTAGGCTACTTCTAGCAACAGATAAATATTCTGAGACTCCATCGGGGCGCAGGAGGCCAGATGGACCCAGAGAAAGAGGAGAAGCGCTTCGCCGGGTGGCGTCGCGATCGGCTTGTCATCATCTCAGCCCTGATCGTCGCGGTCACGGTCTTTTTTCTCGCCACAATCTTTGTCATCGCGCCGCTCCAGGGCGGGACCATCCCGTCGAACACACTGTTGAGCTCCACCCTCACGAACGTCAGCCCCGAGTTCAGCCAGGAGCTCCCCCTCCAGGACGTCGGCTTCGGCCCCTCCGGACGCTCAATCTTCATCGCGTTCGTGATGGAGACGCACATGCTCTTCGCGAACCTCCAGATCGGAGGGTCGATCATCATCGTCGCGACACTCCTGCTCTACATGCGGATGCGGCGCGAGCGGTACCTGAACCTAGCCCGCTCCATGACCCTCTTCAACCTGATCCTCTTCTCAACCGGCGCGACCTTTGCCGGCGCGGGTGTGTTCTTCTTCGTCTCCCTCTTTCCGACCTTTGCCTCTCACGCCTTCCATGTCTACTGGTGGCCGTTGCTTGCCGAGTCCGTTCTCTTCGGTGTCGAGATCTTCGTCCTCTATACCTTCTGGTTCGCCTGGGACCGCGTGAGCGGGCGCGTGCATCTCGCGCTCGGGTTCGCCTATATCCTCGATGTCTTCTTCCAGGGCCTCTCGATCAACATGCTGGCCGCAGGCATGCTGACTCCGGGTGTCAGCACCCTCACCTACACGGATGGCGGTATCCTGACCGTCCCCTGGAGCGAGGCGTTACAACTCTGGTTCAACCCGACCCTCTGGGACCTGCAGTTCCATCGCATCGGGGCTGCCCTGGGGATGGTCGGGTTCATGGTGGCCGCGCTCGGCGTCCTCCACTACCGCGACCGGCCAGGGCTCGAAGACCGGAAGCAATGGGACTGGGTCGCCTCCTACGGCCTCGCCTGGGGAGTTCTCGGTCTCGCGGTTCAGGCGTTCCTGGGATACCTGTACATGTTCCAGATCATGACGAGTGTGCCGGCCGCGTTCGAGCAGATGATGCATGGAGCCCGGGCCTGGGAGATGGTCGCGATGGTGACGCTGTACGCCGGCCTCGCCCTGTCGGTGATCGTCTACTTCATCACCCGCCGGGACAGGCTCCTCTCGAGGCGGATGACCCGGCGCCTCCAGTGGGTCTTCCGAATATTTCTGGTCGTGGCCGTCATCTTCGCGTTCATCCTGGTCCAGCCGTCGTGGCTCGGCGCGGCGTCGCGGTTCGACCCGTCGGCCTGGGTCAATCCGATCGGCCTGATGCGGTACAAGTACGGGGCGCTCTTCGGCCTTGCCGCTATTGCGGGCATCCTCATGATCATCGACGCCGTGGTCCTGACGCGCGAGGAGAAGGAGGGGGCGTGGGGCTACCTGACGAAGGGGTCCATGGTGGCCGGCCTCTTCGCCGGCATCTGCGGCACGGCGATCGTGAACGTGATGGGGTTCGTGCGCGAGGCGGGGCGGGCGCCGTGGACAATGTGGGAGATCATCCCGGTCTCGCACAATACGCCAACGCCGATCCCGCCCCTGCAGATCCTCGCCGTCTGGATCATTTCCCTCGCGATCTCATGGCTGATCCTCTGGACCGTCTCCAAGGTCACGGCCTATCACCCCGAGACGAAGGAGATGGTGCAGGTCGAGCAACATATTCAGGAGCAGGGAAACCTCCCCGAGCAGGGAAAAGCCTGAATATGGAGTCCGCGCTCCATACAGGATATTCCGATGTATAAACAGATCCTGATCGGGACCGACGGCTCGGCCGATGCCCGCCTCGCGGAGGAGGCAGCGCTCGCACTAGCCGGCTCCTCGCCCGGATGCCGACTTGCCGGGTGCCACGTGTATGCCGCGAAGCTGCACCGAACGCGGTTCGAGGAGATGGAACCGGGTCTGCCCCCGCATTACCAGGAAGAGGAACGACTGGACAGGTTGCGCGACACGCATGACGATCTGATCTCGAACGGGATGCAGATGATCTCGGATGCGTATCTGCGAAGCCTCGCCGGTGAGGCAGGAACCCGTGGGGTTGCGTTCGAGGCTCTTACGCCCGAAGGCAGGAACTACGTGGAGCTGTTGCGGTCGATGCAAGGCTTGCCGGCAGACCTCGCGATCCTCGGGGCACAGGGACAGGGTGCCGTCGAAGAGAGCCTCCTCGGTTCCGTGACCGAACGGGTACTCCTTGCACCGGCGTCGGCCGACGTGATGGTCGTCCGCGCCCCTTGGATGGCGGACGGCCGACCGGTGATCGTCGGCGTGGACGGAAGCCCCGAGAGCTACGCCGCGCTGGCCCGGGGAGTCGAGATCGCAGGGGCCTTCGGCGCGCCCCTCATCGCGGCCGCCGTCTACGACCCGTTCTTCCACACCGGCGTCTTTCGCACGATCGCCGACGCCCTCCCCGAGGAACAGCAGCGGCGTTTCAACTTCGCGGCGCAGGAGCAGCTCCACGATGCCATCATCGACCGGGGCCTCGAGGAACTTTACCGGGAGGGCCTCGCCCGGGCCGAGGTATATGCTCGTGACCGAGGGATGGCGATCGAGACGGTGGTGCTGAAGGGAAAGGTCTACACAGAGCTGCAGCGGTTCGCCGCCGCAGAGCAGGCCTCGCTGCTCGTGATGGGGCGATGGGGGCTTCACCGCGGGTCCGAGGCGGTGATTGGAGCGAATGCGCTTAATGCCGCCCGGATCGGTATGGGTAACGTGCTGATCGTTGCCCCGCCGGCCGAGCCGGTGGCCGCGCCGGCGGCAGTACGCATCGCCGAAGAGCTCCCATTGTCCTGGACTCCCGAGGCCGAGACGGCACTCGAGCAGGTGCCATCGTTCGCGCGGCCCATGGCCCGGCGCCTCATCGAGGCGACTGCCCGGGAGCAGGGGCGGAGCGCCGTCACGCCGCAGGAGGTCGCCGCGGCGGCCGCGCTCCACGGCAGAGGACCCCCGGCATCACCGGATCTCCCCACAACCTCCGCAGAGGCGGAGGTCGTTGCGCTGAGGAAGCGGAAGCTCCTTGCCCCGGGCTTCCACCGCCACATCGCCCGGAGCCGGCTGCTCGGCACGACCGTGCAGGTGGGCGACCAGGTCCTTGTCTACGACGTGGCGGAGACCGTGCCTGACGGCCCGGTCCGGGTGACGGAACGGACACGGCTGGACTTCCGATGAGCCCCGGGGACGTCCTCGCCCTTGACGGCGTGAGCAAGGCTTTCGGCTCGATCGCCGCCCTCCGCGGCGTGACCCTCGCAGCCGGGGAGGGGGAGATCATTGGGCTCCTCGGGGGAAACGGCTCCGGCAAGTCGACCCTGCTCCGGCTTGCGGCCGGCCTTCTCAGGCCGGATGGGGGCGCTATCGCGTGGTGGGGGCAGCACCCGCTGGACCGGAGGTCGTTCCGGAAGATCGGGGTCCTCTTCGACCACCTCGGGCACTGGGATCCGCTGACCGGGTACGAGAACGCCTGGTACTTTGCCCGATCCTACGGGCTTCCGCCCGACACCGTGGGAGCGAGGCTCGACGTGCTCTTCGAACGGCTCGAGCTCCGGAAGCGGCAGGACGACTCCGTAGCCACCTACTCCTACGGCATGCGGCGCAAACTCGCGCTCATCGAGGCGCTCGCGCATACGCCCCGTCTCCTGCTTCTCGACGAGCCGTCAATGGGACTCGATTACCATGCACGCCTGACCCTGTACACCCTGCTGCAAGATGCGGCCGAGTCGGGGGCAACGGTGGTCTTCGCCTCGAACGACATGCACGAGGCGGCGGCGCTGGCAACCCGCGTGGTCCTGCTGCAGAACGGACGGATGGTCGCCGCCGGGGCGCCGCCGGCGTTGATCCGCTCCCTCGACCGTGCCGTGCGGATCGACCTCCGCCTCACCGCCCCGATTCCCACGGATTCGCTGCGCGCGATACCCGGGGTCGAGGGGGTCAGCGAGGAGACGGACGGCGCCATGCCGCTTCTCCGCGTTCTGGGACGGGCGGGTTCCGACGACGGTTCCGCTGCGCTCCTGGCCCGGGTCGTCACGGGGGTGGTCGAACAGGGCGGGAAGATCGGTGCTCTCGAGGTCAGTCCGCCGTCTCTCGGGGACCTCTTTCTTCAATCGATGGGGGACGAGCCATGACTAGACCCCATCGGTTCTGGCAGAAGGAGTTCTTGGAGGCGACCCGCAGCCGTCGCGCCTTCGTCCTCAAATTCCTCCTGCCCCTGCTCCTGCTGGCGCCGCTCGCACTCTGGGCCGTTCCCGGACCGATGAAGGCGGTCGGTTTCTCGATGGCGGTCCTCTTCATCGGGGTCTTCGGCTCCTCGGTGCGGCTGATCCACCTCCGCGACAGCCGGATGCTCGAGCGAATGGCCGTCCTCCCCATCCCGCCGCACGGGCTTGCGGCAGAGTATGTCCTTGCGTCCTCGTTGCTGGACGGTCTACAGCTCTTTGTTCCGCTCGTTCTGCTGATCGGAACCGGCGGGTATTCCATCCCGTCGATCACCGTGATTCTGGTTGCCTTCCCGGCGGCCCTGATCGGGGCGAATGCCCTCGGGGTCCTCGTGGCCTCGCTCTCGGCGTCCGCGGCCGAAGGGCACCTCTTCGCCGTCCTCTCGGTCATCGGGGCTGCTGTTCTCTCGGGGACGGTTCCAGGGATGGGCCCGATCTGGAGCACCTGGCTGCTCCCGTTCGGGCCGTTCTCCGCGACCCTCCGCGCGTCAGTGGATGGTGCGCCGCTCGCCGCAGTACCGATCGCCTGGCTATCGGCCACCGCACTGCTGGGACTCGTGCTCGTCCTCTCCCCGCGGCTCTTTCGGAGCCGATAGCAATGTTCCGGCCCTCCCGCGATCATTCTGGGAGGGCTGCGCCACAATTAAATACCCACATGCCTCCCTCCTGGTGATTCGAATGACTCCAACGAGAGAGATCCGTCTCGCCCGGCTCCTGATCCTGCTCTCGATCATTCTGAGCATCGTACTGGCCCTTGTCGCGCTTCTGGCCGCGACGGCAGTATTTCTCGGACGGATGCCGATGCCCGGGGCGTGGGCGATCGGTGCGCTCGTCTTCGCGCTACTGGCCGGCGCCGGGAGTCTGTCGGGGGTGCTTGCCCTGCGCGCGCTGGGGATGGGACGGGCCCGGGAGGCGTCGTACTATGCGTTCGTCGCGGTCGTTCTGCCCCCGCCGAATCTGGTCATGCTGCTCGCGGGCGGGCTGCTGTACTTCGTGAGCCGCGAGCCGGTGGCGAGGGCGACGGCAACGCCAGGATGACGCCCCACCGGAGTGAGGTGCCGGTATCGGCGGATCTCTTTACGGAGGCTCCTGGCATGCGTGATTCGGCCGGAGAAAAGGAGCGGGGTCAGGTGCCTCTCGTCCGACCGAGATCGAACGCCTGACGGTTCATCTCGATCGTCTTCGGCGGGACCGAGCGCTCGATCGCCGCAAGGAGCGACTCGGGCGCGAGTGGGAGTACATGCGAGGCGGCCCCGATCAGTACGACGTTCTGCGTCAGCTCGGACCCGGCCTCGCGCGCGAGGTCGGCGGCATCAACGGCCAGAGGGCGGAAGGGCGCGAGCCGCGCGAGGCACTCCTCAGGCGACGGCATCGAGAGCTGCTGCGTGAAGACCGGGGTGGGCGTGATGATCGCGGTGTTCGTCACCACGCGACCCGTCGGTTTCAGGAAATGCCGGTACCGGAGCGCCTCGAGCAGATCGAACGAGAGCAGAAGGTCGGCCGAACCCGGGTCGATCAGGGGACCGAACCGGCCGTCGATCCGGACCGAACACTCGACCGAGCCGCCACGCTGAGCCATGCCGTGCGTCTCGGCGCCGCGGACGGACCGTCCCTCCGCCACACAGGCTTCGCCGAGGATGTTCGAGGCGAGGATCGTCCCCTGGCCGCCGACCCCAACGATCAGGACATCGAAGCTCATGCCGCGCCTCCTTTTGCCGGAGGCCGGCCTTCCCGGCCGATCGCGCCCTTCGGGCAGAGGGCAGCGCAGACCCCGCAGCCCGAGCAGAGCGGTGTAATCTCGGCCGTCTCGCCCTCGAGCGCGAGCGCGGGACAGCCGAAGCGGAGGCAGGTCCGGCAGCCCGAGCAGGCCGACACGTCGACTGTATACCTGGGCCGCGCCACCTTCGCCCGCCGCTCGTTGATCACGCAGGGCTTCTTCGCGATCACCACGCGGACCCCGAGTTTATCCTGTGCCTCGCGGAGAGTCGCGATGAGCCCGGTCATATCGTACGGATCCACGGTCTCGACCCAGACCACGCCGCAGGCCCGGCAGAGCGCCTCGAGCGAGACCTTCGGCGAGACCTCGCCGGTCGCGGTCATTCCGGTCGTCGGGTTGGGCTGATGCCCGGTCATCGCCGTGGTCCGGTTATCCAGGATCACCAGGACCATGTTCGCGCCGTTATAGACAGCGTTCACCAGACCGGGGAGGCCCGTATGGAGAAACGTCGAGTCCCCGATCGTCGCAACCACATCGCCGCCGGCCGTCTGCGCTATCCCCGAGCCGACCGTGATCGAGGCTCCCATGCAGATGGTGGTGTCCACGGCTCCGAGCTGGAGCCCAAGCGTGTAGCAGCCGATATCGGACGGGAAGACGGCGTCCTTGAAGACACGCCGCATCGCGAAGAAGACCGCGCGGTGGGGGCAACCGGCGCAGAGGATCGGCGGACGGGGCGGCAGGCCCTCCTCGGGGGCGGGAGAAGGCGGAGTGACGTCGATGTAGCCGGCCTTTCCGAGCGCACCTCGGACCACGGCGGGCGAGAGCTCGCCCTCGGATGGGACATGCCCCGTCCGTTTGCCGTAGACCCGGATGCAGCCGGCAGACTGCTTGACCTGCTCCTCGACCACGGGCGCGCCTTCCTCGACCACGAGCACCTCCTCGTGCTCGAGGCAGAAGCAGCGGAGCTGTTCGTGGTCGAGGGGATAGGCGCGGACTGTAAAGAGCGAAACGCCGTCGGGGAGCACCTCGCGAACGTAGCTCGCCGCGATGCCGCTTGCGACCACTGCGCGTCGGCCGCGGACGACACCCTCGTTGTATCCCAGCTCAAGCAGGCGCTGGCGGATCCCGGGTTGCTTCTCGTTCAGCCGACGGTGGAGTACCCGGGTATGGGCGGGGATCACCACGTACTGCCGCGGGTCGCGACGGAACGTCGCTTCGGTTTGCGGCGCGGGGACCGGGCCGAGTTCGACATCGGCCTTCGAGTGGCAGATGCGGGTCGTCGGCCGGAAGAGTACGGGCAGGCCGAACTCCTCGGAGAGAGCAAAGGCGTCGCGGAGCAGTGCATGCGCCTCCTCGATCGTGGTCGGATCAAGGCAGGGCAGTCCGGCCATTGCGGCGTAAAGCCTGCTGTCCTGCTCGTTCTGAGACGAATGGGCGTACGGGTCGTCGGCCGAGAGGATCACGAACCCCCCCGTGACACCGGTGTACGCGCTGGTCATCAGCGGATCGGCCGCGACGTTCAGACCGACGTGCTTGGTCGTGAAGAGCGCGCGGACGCCGCACCAGGCCGCCGCGAGCGCATTCTCGAACGCGACCTTCTCGTTGGTCGACCATTCGACGTGGACTCCGGGGGGCCGCTCGGCCCGGAGGATATCGATCACCTCGGACGAGGGCGTGCCGGGGTATCCGGCCGCGAACCCCATCCCGCCCTCGAGGGCGGCGTGGGCGAGCGCTTCGTTGCCCAGCAGATACTGTCGTGCCATGGACCACTCCCCTTGCCGGGCCGCAGCAGTGCGGCCCGTTCATGATTATTGCCCCGTCGAGGATACAAAAGCGTCTGTTCGGACGCCATCGATAATCTATAAGAACCCGGACGATTGATCTAGTAGGGTAACCAAGGGGCCCGTAGCATAGCTAGGTGGTGCGCCCGGCTGATAACCGGGAGGCCATGAGTTCGAATCTCATCGGGCCCATTCACGCCCTGTTTTTTATCATTTCCCGGCGATGTTTTCTCATGGAGCGCTCGCTCGTGATCGTCATCGTGCTCGGCCTCGTGGCCGCGGCAGGCCTCTTCTTCGTCTCGCCCTACCTCTCGCTGATGGCCCTGATCATTGCCGGCGTCGCGGGGATGGCCCTCGCTATCGGCCGTGATACGCACGATCTCCCCGATGTCGTAGCCTCACTCGCCGAGGATGCTCGTTCGATCGTGCTCCGAAACAGGGGAAACGCTCCCGCGCTCCAGCTGCACGTCTCCATCGTCCCGATCGGCGTCGAGGCCGACATCGCCTCGCTCGCAGTCGAGGGGATGCACGAACAGGCCCTTTCCGAGCAGGTGACTGAGGTGAAAGTGGCCGTGACCTACAAAAACAGCAAGGGCCAGCCTTTCCGCCGCACCGCGCTCCTCTCGGCCCTTCATCCCGAGGAGGACCCGCTCCGGCCTCCGTTCGGGATCTTCGGGTACAGGTAGCGGCTATCCGTGGAGATACTCGAGCGTGGTCCTGAGGGCGTCGAGAAGCGCCTCCTGCCCGTCGAGGTACTGCCGGAGCGCCCGGTAGATCATGAAGAGGAGCTCGGGGCCGTAGATGCCGAGCGCGTCCTCGGGCGCGATCGGCGCGAGCAGGCTGTCGACGAGGACGGTGTCGGTCGAATACATCAGTTCGGCTAGAGTGCCGTCCTCTTTGAGCACGCAGAACTGGTCGGTGATCGTCTTCTCCGGGTTGTCCGGTCGGAAGGGCATGGGCTCGGTCCGGGCGAGGAGGAGCATCTTTCCAGGGTAATAGCCCTGGTCGTACATCTCGCCCGCGCCGTCGACCTTCCCCCGGGCCATCACCTCGAGGCCGGCCACTGGAACGATCTCGGCTGCGGCAGCGGCCATCCGGGCGAGAAGGAGGGCCTCGTCCTTCTCCACATCCTCCGTGGCCTCCGCGATCGCGTCCCGGTTCGCACTGATTCGCTCTTCGAGTGCGACGAATCCACGCTCGATCTCATCGGTCGTCATCCACCAGGATTCGGTGGCCCACGACATCAGGCTTGTTGCCCGGTGCAACCCCGCGGAGCTTAATACTCTCCGAAGACCACACACTACCCATGATCCGGGTCGGGCTCCTCGGTTGCGGCAACATCGGCCACCTGATCACGTCCCACGCCGAGGGCTTCGAGATCGCTGCCCTCTACGACCAGATGCCCGGCCGGGCCCATGAGCTCGCAGAGACCTGTGGAGGAACGGCCTTCGACTCGTTCGAGGCGTTCGCGGCCGCCGACGTCGACCTCGTGGTCGAGGCGGCGTCGATAGGCGCGGTGCGAGCCCATGGTGAGGCCGTGCTCGGAGCCGGCAAGGACTTCGTCGTAATGTCGGTCGGCGCGCTCGCCGATCAAGCGTTCCTTGCGCGCCTTCGTGGAGCCGCGGTTGCTTCCGGCAAGCGCGTCTACATCCCAAGCGGCGCCGTGATGGGGCTGGACAACCTCAAGATCGGCCGGATCGGCGGGATCGATCGGCTCGTCCTGAGGACGACCAAGAACCCGGCGTCGCTCGGACTCACGATAACCGAGCGGACGCTCGTCTTCCAGGGACGCGCGAACGAGTGCGTCCAGGCCTTTCCAAAGAACATCAACGTCTCGGCCGCACTCGCGCTCGCGGCCGGGCACGAGGTCGAGGTCGAGCTCTGGGCGGACCCGGCCGTTGACCGGAATATCCACGAGATCTGCGCCGAGGGTCCCTTCGGCGATGCGTATCTCCAGATCCGGAATGT
>Ga0209639_1002818_pt1 | contig 12750 bp, 13 predicted proteins | sample EPASupsiteHSE605_FD_187268 | JGI IMG/M metagenome (GOLD analysis project Ga0209639, IMG submission 187268) | Bioremediated contaminated groundwater from EPA Superfund site, New Mexico - Sample HSE6-05 (SPAdes) (version 2) | ecosystem: Environmental > Aquatic > Deep subsurface > Groundwater >...
AGACATTGTATCCGCCACCCCTGTTCATATTCGAGGTGATTAGCATAATAGGGAATATTAAGTCTGTTCATTGTCAAAACTTCTTTAATATAATTATCATAACCATCACTTAGGATATAAAGCGGGTAGTCCTTACATTCCGCCCAATTAACAAACAGGGTGAAACTTTCATCAATATCCGCCTGTTTGAAAAAAGCATCCAATTCTTTAGGTTCAACCTCCAAAAGTTCCAGGGTGCGCCCGGCACATTCCTCGGTTGATAAAGCGCCTGTCTCCCACAGTAGGTTGATTTCCTCCCAGCCATCCCGGGCAAATTTTTTCACCATGGCATAACAAATATCTTCCCTGGTTATGGTGCCATCGAAATCGATGAAAAACATTAATTCCTTAACCAATCCTTACACCTCGCCCTGCCTTGTTAAAAGCTTTCAATATCCTATCTTCTCCACTCTACCTTAGCTTCTTTAATAATATCTTTCCCGCGGAGGTTATATAGCTTGTCAAATAATAAACTGCGGAAACTTCCTGGATTTCCCCCAGAAATGACAGCTGCTCGTTCGCCGGCGATATTAAATGCAATTAAGCCAGTCATAGCTGCGAGCCACGGCTTCAAAGGAACCGCTCCTGTACATGCGGATACTACTCCGCCTACCATACATCCGGCCCCGGTTATCAAACCAAATAGAGGGGTCCCATTACTTATAAATCCCAAATTATTATTATAGGCCACAATATCTATGGCTCCGGTAGCAGCTACCACCAACTGCTCCTTTTTTGCAAGGGTAAGACAGGCCTGTTCTAAACCCTCCCCTTGATCCAGTGAATCAACCCCCCGAGCTTGACAGTCCATCCCTGCGAGGCTCTTAACCTCGGCGCCATTCCCTTTAATGCAAGCTATTGTGCCGCTTTCAATCAGTTTTTCAAACATCTTTAATTTATGGGGTATGACACCACAGGCAACCGGATCTATTATTATCGGCACTGCTGCTCCATCCGCGCCTTTCACCGCATTCATCATGGCCTGCTCCTGTTCGCTGGTGAGAGTACCCAGATTCAGATAGAGTGCACTGGATATGCGAGCAAAATCTTCGGTCTCGTTTGGATTCTCAGCCATAGCAGGCGAAGCACCACTGGCTAGAATAATATTGGCCACATCGTTTATGGTTACATAATTAGTTATGCAATGAACCAGGGGAGTCTTCGCCTTTACCTCATCCCAGATTTCCGCGCATTCCTTCAACATTCTTAATACCTCCCCAAAAGTAATTTTGTGCTTATTTAACTTCCCAGTTTTCCAATCGGCGGTTCCAGGGAGTTAACAACCATTCAATCAGGTTTATAAATTTAACTATTAGCAAACTTAAGAGTGCAATAATCATTACAGCCGCCAGAACCCGGTCTACTCTGAAAGATTTCTGAGCAATAGTCATGAAGTACCCTAACCCCTGTTGAGCCCCCAGCCATTCCCCGATTACCGCTGCCATAATGCTGTAGGATGCTGAGATTTTCATGCCAGAGAAAAAACCAGGCAGAGCCGAGGGCAGCTTAACCATTTTGAAGATTGCCAGCCGGCTGGCTCCCATGGAACGAAAAAGATTTATAAGATCGGGGTCGACCGAGTTAAGACCTTCTAATAGACTTAGAACTATCGGAAAAAAGCAGACTAAAATGACTACCAATATCTTAGGAAGCATTCCCCATCCAAACCATATAAGAAACAAAGGAGCAAGGGTAATAATGGGTATAGTCTGGGACACTATGAGTAAGGGGTATACGGCTTTATTTAACCAGTAGAAATGGTTAAGCACAAATGCCGTCCCAAATCCTATGACGATAGCCAGCACAAACCCCAGCATTGCTTCCTCCAGCGTGCTGGCTGTATGCTTTAGCAGCAGGGGAAACGTTAATGCCAGCGTTTTAAAAATTTGAACCGGGCTTGGAAGTATATATGCTGGCAAATGGTTTAACCTAACCGCACATTCCCAAATTAACAGCAACACAAAGGTTGTTACATATGGAATTATTGCATTACCTATATTTGCTAATTTTTTCATCAATAGTTACTCCACCAGGTTTATAATCGATTTTCACAACAGCTGCTACCCGCGGCACTCCAGCTTCTTTGCATACCTCCAGGGATTTTTTCACAAGAATTAGCAGAGTGTCTATGTCACCTTCTATTGTAGTTTCCATAGGTCCTACCACATATTTTAATTGACTGTCCTGGATAACTTTTATAACTTTATCAACTACGCCATATATCTTATCTTCATCAACTACCGGCAATATTTGCAGGCTTAAATTCGCCTCAGCCATCTTAACACCTCCTATCTTCCAATCTTTTAAATACTCTGCCTGATTAAATAAGTAAATAATCATCCCTAAGATATTGCTTGGTCAGATTATCAAATATTCGATCATGACCGGGTATGATGATATCCGGGAAACGAGCAATGTGCTCCACATTTTTCCGAAACAGCCTATCATTATAATGAATACCTATGATAGGAACTTCCCGCCATAAGTCACGATGATAGAATGCATCTCCGGCTGCCACCGCTGTTCGTATTTTGCCCTGCACCAGGACAGCACGACTGTCAATAGAGTGTCCGGGTACCTTGAGCAGGGTAATACTATTAGGCAAAACTGGTTCATCCTCAAAAAACTCAATTTGCTTGGAATCACCGACAATGGCAGTCACCGGGTATTCTTCTACCAACTTTACTAAATCCTGGACCAATTTATCTGAACCTTCATTAACATACCTGCCCATTGAACGTAAGGTAACTATCGGGTCTTCACTTTCCTGCAGTATCCGGGCAAATTTAGTTTCAAACTCTAGTTCCTGGCGGCTGATTAGGACTCTGGCATTGGTAAAAATTCGGTTGCCTCCAATGTGATCAGTGTGTAAATGAGTGTTAATGACCACACTGAAATCTTCGGGAGTATAACCTAATTGTTCCAATTCTTCGAGCAGCTCGGGGTTATCAGGGGAGCCCGTATCAATGATGGCCAGACTATGGTCATTAAGTTCCACGATTGTGGAACTAACCGGAACATCACGTATTATTAAATTATCAATATCGTTCCTTACAGTAGTAATGGTCTCAATTTTCAAAGGATTCAACCTTTCGGATAGTTTTTATCGGAAGGGGACATTCCTTTCCTTATTTCTTACATGAATTACCTAAATATTTGTTAACCAGGTCTATAGCACAAAACTCACCACACATGGAGCATACATCCTGAGGAACCGGATTGCGGTCCTTTCGTACCTTCCGAGCTCTTTGAGGATCCAGAGCCAGTTCCATTTGCTTGTCCCAGTTTAAATCCCTTCGTGCTTCGGCCATGGCCAGATCTCGTTCCCTGGCTCCGGCTACCCCCTTGACTATATCAGCAGCATGAGCTGCAATTAGTGAAGCAATTGTTCCTTCACGAACATCCTGGGCGGTTGGTAAACCCAGATGCTCAGCCGGAGTCACATAACAGAGGAAATCTGCACCTGCTACTGCAGCCAATGTGCCCCCAATTGCTCCCGCGATATGGTCATATCCGGCTGCGATATCGGTCACCAGCGGACCTAGTACATAAAAAGGAGCATCATGACAAAGTCTTTTCTGGAGTTTCATATTAGCCTCAATTTGATCATAAGGTACATGACCAGGGCCCTCCACCATCACTTGAACGTTGGCTGCACGAGACCGTTGGACTAATTCACCTAATACCATCAGTTCTTCAATCTGGGCATGATCAGTAGCATCAGCCAGGCACCCCGGTCTCATCCCATCACCCAGGCTCAGGGTAACATCATGTGTCCTGCATATTTCTAAGAGCCGATCGAACTGAGCATATAATGGGTTTTCTTTTTGTTGATGAAGCATCCAGCCAGCCATCATCGCCCCACCCCGACTTACGATTCCTAATAAACGCGGCTGGGTCTTCATCCTTTCCACAATATTTCGAGTTACGCCACAGTGGACTGTAATAAAATCTACTCCTTGGGCCGCATGTTCCTCAATGACCTGAAATAGTTCGTCAGGTTCCATCTCCACCACAGGTTTGCCATGCAAGCGAGTTCTTACTGCGGCTTCATAAACCGGAACCGTTCCTACCGGAACCGGACATCTGGCCAGTATTTCCCGACGACATGCCCTAAGCTCTCCTCCTGTGCTCAGATCCATGACCGCATGCGCTCCGGCTGACAGAGCTACATCCAGCTTTTCTATCTCGTTTTCCCATTCGGGATAAACCTGAGAAGTACCTATATTAGCATTAACTTTGGTGCTCAAACCAAAACCTATACCATAAGGTTTCAGGCCCTGATGGTTATCATTAAATGGGATAACCACCTGCCCGCTGGCTACCCTCTCCCTAATAGTTTCTGCAGGTACACCTTCATTCAGTGCCACCTCCTGCATCTGGGGAGTAACCTCTCCAAGTTTTGCCCTCTCTAATTGTGTCATAATTATTCCTCCCTAAAATATTTCACCCGTTTTGCCGGAAACTATTTTAATTTTGCAATAAGCATTACTTATAATCGTTTCCCTTTGTAAGTACTTTCATAAACTCTTTTACTGCCCCGGCTGGATCATCTGCACCCAGAATGGCAGAGATTACAGCAATTCCTGATGCCCCTGCCTCTAGAGGCGGATTGGTATTTTCCGGGGTAATGCCGCCTATAGCAATAACCGGAATAGGTACCCTGGTGACAATCTCATCTATAAGTCCAGAACCACACGCATCATTTTTACAGTCCTTACTTATGGTTGGATAAACGGGACCCACTCCTAAATAATCGGCGCCGGCTGCTACTGCAGCTTCGGCTTCAATTAAATTTCCTGCTGAAACGCCGATAATTTTTTCGGGTCCCAGTAATGTACGGGCCATCTGCGGTTTCATGTCCTCCTGGCCGATATGTACTCCATCCGCCCCGGATGCTGCCGCCACATCTACGCGATCATTAACAACGAATAATGCCCCATAGTCATGACATACTTTGCACATATTTACAGCTGTTTCAATCAGTTGTTGAGTCTCACTATCCTTTTCCCGCAATTGAATTAGACGAGCTCCGTTTTCAACCGCAAGTCTGGTTAACTCCGTATAATCTTTTCCTGCACATAAAGGCCCGCCGATAATCACATTAAGCACAGGAAACGGTTCTAACCTTGGTTTATTTCCCCATTTATTAAAAGCATTAAAGCGAGTCTCCAAAATATCCCGATCATCAAGTCTGCCCGGGTAAAAAGAAGCCAGGTGGTTCAAAGGGCCTTTACCATTTCCAACCTGATATGCGTAGCGGAGTCCGCTGGTTACATACCTTTTCGCCATGTAAACCGCGGTCCAGGGAGACATTCCCCGCGCTATACAGGCAGTCAGCGCGGCAGAAAAGGAGCAGCCAGTTCCATGAGTATGAGGCGTATCTATTATAGGTGCAGTCAATTCTTGAATTTCAATGCCATTATAACAATAATCAGTAGACTGGTTGTCACGTTGTATTCCGGTTATAATCACAAAATCAGCGCCCATACTATGGAGTTCCATGGCAGCTTTATTGAGATCCTTTTGGCTTTCGATATAAAAGCCGCATAAAGCTGAAGCTTCATCTACATTGGGAGTTATAAAAGCCGCCATAGGTAACAGCTTTTCGCGTAAAGCATCGATCCCCTTATAATTCAACAGGATATCTCCGCTAGTGGCGGCCATAACCGGGTCTATAACCAGGCTCGGAACTTGATAGAATTTTAATCTGTTAACTATAACTTCAATAATATCGTCGTCATACAACATCCCGGTTTTAATGGCATCAGCACCAATATCACTCAGAACTGCATCCAATTGTTCTTCCACCAATGTCGGTGATATTCCGGCAGAGTTTAAAACTCCCAGGGTATTTTGAGCAGTAATTGCAGTGATAACACTGGTGCCATACACACCCAGAGCTGCAAACGTTTTAAGATCAGCCTGGATTCCAGCTCCACCCCCCGAATCAGATCCCGCAATGGTTAAAGCTTTATTTATATGCATCCCCTTTTTCACTTCCTTTCAATGGTCGATTTAAAAGTTAACAAATCAGTATCAATTTTTCAGCGACAATCATATTGAGTCTGCGTCGTCCGCGTCTATTTTCCTTCTAAAAATAAAATAAGCCTTTTTACTCCTAAAGGGGGTAAAAGGCCATAGCGCGTTAATATACAGCAATTCCTACGCTGGCATTACCCAGATCAGGTTGACGGGTCAGATCTAACATCTTTCTCAGCCGAGATACTCAGCTCCCCGATGCACTTTGCGGTTTTAAAAACAATAATGATCTAAAAAAACTATATGGTATAAAACTTTTAATGTTTTACCATTTAAAATCATTATTAACTGTAAACCATAGTTGTGCAAGGTTATTTTTTATTATTATCTTAAATACACCCCCTTATTTTTCGTACTATAAGGCTGCAGCAGTCCTCGGAGAACATTACCTTCAAACCTCTGTTCTGTGCATAAACAATTGTCTCCTCATCTGGATAGGCTATTCCATTAACCCCACAATCAACGGCTTTGATCTCCACCTGGCGTTTGTATTGTCCGGGGGGTCGTGCACAACCAAGAGTTATAGGTGTGGCGGGATTTAACACCCGTGCGGCCGCAATTACCGCGCCGACATCTTCAATTGATGGAGGCTGTACAATTTCCATCACAGTTCCGCAAGCAGGAGTTAATATAACCAGTACTATGGTCTCTGGCTCCGCCTGCCTGATCATTTCCAAAGCTTGCCTTTCTCCGCGGATTTGGCCATAGTGCAAACCTATTACTACATGGGGCGCAATATTTAAACCCGCTTCACGGCAGAAGAGCATTGACTGCAAATAATCTTCAGGCTGCTGGTTCAGATGGTAGACCTGGCTAATCGTATCTTGATCCCCAATTACATCAATCAAAGCTTGATCGACCCCGGCTTCTTTCAGACCTATGGCAGTTTCCTGATTAATTAGCCCGCTATGTACCAATACCTTTAAACCCATCTGTTTTGCATAAGCCATTGTCTCCATATAAGGCAGCAAAGGTACTTCACCCTTAGAATTAGCTCCTCCGCTAATTAGTATCCCCCGGCATTCCTTTTCTAAAAGGTCGTCGATCACCCGGCGCATCGTTATTGGAGTGGGTACTCCAATCATGGTTTGCAGCAGCTTGCCGTTACAATGATCACAGCGGCAGGCACAGGCCTCCCCGGTGACACTTAAATTAACAAAAGAATTCGAATGGTTAGCATAGTAATTGTTTTTATAATGTTTTGCCCCGGGAGCTGAAAACCATATTTCAGGCTCAAACTCTTGCCTGGTGTTCCATGCCTGTTGAACACTGTTATTCATTTCATTTAACCTCATCCCATATTTGGGGAAGAATAATGCTTATATCCTCTGCTTCCGGTAAAAAGGGATAATTACGCATCGGTTCGCTAGCTCGTTCATTTCCGAATGGTCGATTACAGGCCACTTGTCCGTCTTCACCCGAACAACCCGAGGTCATAAAGGCTTGCCCATTTTGAATGTAAGGCATAATATCCCGCCCGAAATCAACGATCTGGCCTTCAGGTGAAAAACATATTTCATTTATATTAATAATGCCCTCATTTATTAAGTAACGTGCTAACTGTACCCGTCGGTATATTCCCAGGGAAGGTTGAGGACTGTTCTGCATCAGGCTTCCGCCTTCAGGGTAAAAAGAGAATAGATGAGTTAAAGCACCCATTCTGTAAGCTCTGGATATGGTGTTTACTATCTCTTCTTCGGTTTCACCCAATCCTACAATTAGATGTACCCCGGCCTGGTAAGCCCCGAAAATCCCAACTGCATCGGCTAGATTATCCCAGAAAAGATCCCACTGATGTGGTCCGCCGACCCCGGCTCCCCGATGCCGGACAAATAATTCTTCAGTTGCTGCATCAATTGCTATACCTACTTTGTCACACCCTGCATCTTTGATTCTTAGCAGATCACTTTTTCCCTTCATAACTGTGGGGTCTAGTAATCCGCTAACAGGCAGACCAGTGTTCTCACGGACCTGGCTTATTATATTGCAGGTATCGTCTACAGCATGATTGTGTGTGATCATTGAAACACACACTCGTTTAAAGGGATGGCCTCCCTCTTTAACCCGGTCTAATATTTTCTCCAGGGAATATGTAGGCCATTTCACCCGGATAAAGGTTTTGGATGTATCCTCCTGGCGATTTCGAGCCAGCCCGCAATAACTGCATGAAGCCCGGCAGCCACTGTTATAAGTTAACAGGAGATTAAGACACTTACATCTAGATTTGGGCATGAATCGGCCTGTTTCTAGTCCCAGACATATTGCCCCAGCCAGGCTGGTTTGTACATATTGAGGGCTTTCTTGGATAGATTGCATTGATTTACCTCCCATCCTATTTTAGATGCAAGCAAGAACCGTCCCCACTTGCTCCAGCCAAACTGGTTTGTACATATTGGGGACTTTCTTGGATAGACTGCATAGTTTCCATCCTCCTAGTCATCAGCTGTGGCTTAATTAAAACTAATCCACGTACGTTTAATGAGCTTTTCAAATTGTGGAGCATTGTATGTCCAGTTATCATCCATATCTCTGCGCTGCTGGACGGCTTTATTAAGAAACCTGCCCAGAAATGACTGCCATTGCTGCGGATAATGTGACAGCATATTTAAATCATTGTTTATTACTGCCTGGGCAGCAGTCTCTCCAGCTATTTCACCACTTACGACAGCATTCATAATGCCGCCTCCGGTAACCGGATGAGTGTGCCCCGCCGCATCACCAGCAATGAGTATATTCTCTCGCTGGGTAACTCCTAAAGGGCCGCCTACTGGTATAAGACCTCCGGTCTTAACTATTGGTTTGATATCTTTTAGTTTTCCTTGTGCAGCTAACCTTTTTATGAAAGCCTTCATTAATAACTGCAGCTTGTCTTTATGTATAAGGTTTACTCCAACTCCTATATTGGCATTTCCACCTTTAGGAAAGACCCAACCATAACCACCTTCATACTCCGGCTTAAAATAAATATCTGTTGATGTTTGGTAATTACATAGAGGTAAATTATATTGGAGCCCAACCATAAATTTTTCATTCACACTATTAATCCATTGGCCTATTGTTGATTTTGGCCCATCCGCTCCTATAATAACTTTACATTTAATTTCTCTATTCTCTTTCCAAGTATCACGAACAATTAACCCTTTATCTGTTCTGGCTATGGCTTTTGCTGCGGGCCAGAATTCGGCTCCCGCTTGCACAGCACTCTCTACAAGACTCCCGTCAAATACTACACGATTCAGCATATATCCAGGTCCTGCCAGTGTATTTACCAGTTGATCATTTATGAAGGTTAACATGGTGTCTATTTTCTGAATAACAGCCCCTTTTACCAGGGGCACATAATTCTTTATTGCGTAAGGAACATATTCGGCGCATTGCACCGGGCATCCCGGACTCGTTCGCGCATCAATAAGGAGTACGGTTATTCCATGTTTGGATGCCGCCCTGGCAGCATTAGCTCCTGCAGGACCAGCCCCTACTACAACCACATCGTAATCGGGATATTTCACTGCTATCACCAGCCTTTATCAATGGCCAGATATAAAGCATGGTAAAAATCATCTACATCAACCCCGGGTATATTAACCTCATTATCTGTAAAGAACTGTCTTACTGTATTAGAAACATCCGCGGGGCGGCACGATGAATTTTTCAAAGCAGCCTCCAGGTCCATTATGCTTCTTTCCGGATAGGCAAAGAAATCGCCGGTTATAAAAGCACTTTTAATAACTTGCCGATTTCGGTCTAATCTCAATGAAACACGAATTAATCCTCCTGGCGTCTTATGTTCCGATATACTAAGATCATTCTCCTGCGGCATTATCCGAAGACCTCTTATCCATTCTTCAGATTGAAAATTTGGCAATTCTTTTTCAAATGCTTTTTCTTCTGCTGCAGTAAGTCCGCCAGGTTCCATAGTTATTCCTAGAACTTCAGATATTCCTTCTGAAAGTGCTGTTTTTATTTGTTTCATGGGGGGTAGGTAACCAAGTACCTCCTTTAAACATGTAACTCTCTGTTTAAAGGAATCAACTTGTTTATCCTCCAACTTCTTAATTGGTAGTTTCAGACAACTGATCATGGTATCGACATCAAAATCTGTCAGCAAGGTACCCTGATATAAGAAAGCATCACCGATTTCAGTTCCTCCGGTACCTGATATCTTGCGGCCTCCTACTTCAATATCATTCTTCGGACGAAATTCAGCTTTTACACCGAGCTTATCAAGTCCTAATACTACACTTTCACACATGAGCCTATACATATCTTCAAGTCTTTTGGGTATTCCCGGAGTATCTTTTGGTGCTACTATTTCCCATCCCAACTGGGATTCATCCCAATAGAGATTACCCCCGCCGGTAATCCGTCTGTTTATCTCAATACCGTGTTGGCGGCAATATTCTTCTTCTATCTCGAGTTCTACAGATTGATGATACCCTACCATCGCGCAATGGGGTGAAAACTGAAGATAACGGACGGTATTAGGAGCAAGATTGGCACTGCGTGCATTAAGTATGACTTTATCCAGAGCCATATTTTCTGCTACAGTTAATGGTCCGGGATCAAATAAGCGCCAGTTTTCTTTCATATACTATTCTATCTCCTGTTCGCTGTTAATCTGTTCGGTAACCCATTTTGCATAATCTTTAGCTGCCATTAGTTTTCCAACTTCGTCAGGGTTGCTAAGTTTAAGCCTATACATCCAGCCTGCGCCGTAGGAATCAGTATTTACCTTACGTGGGTTACTCTCAACTTCCCTGTTACTATCTACAACTACTCCTGACAAAGGAGCGGTTAAATTTCCTACCCATTTTCCGGATTCAATAGACCCAAACCTGTCTCCCTGTTTAATCCTTTGCCCGCCTTGAGATAATTCCAGATAGAGGATATCACCAGTATTGTTTTGACCGTAGTCAGTCATTCCAATCAAAGCTTCTTCCCCATCAACCTTTATCCAATAATCGTTGGTGTCATAGAACAGATTCTCGGGTATAACGAAATTTTTAACCTGCATAGCGTTTCCTCCTAATCAATACTGGCAATTCCACTGAACCTTATAGAATCCGGGCCAATAAATCTTCGTTCCACTCTTGTCCAATAAGGTTGTTATTTAGCCTGTCTTCCATTAACTGCTTACCAAAAATATTGAAATCCTCTATTTTGCCATCCCGTACCAGGACTACAGCACTGCTATTGAGGCCGACTTTTCTTTCCATTAACATAACGCCTTCGGAAATTTTAATCTTTCTGTTAAAATACCTGCGTCCTGGCATTTCTAACCATTCGTTACAGGTTAACTTCTTATAAATATCTCTTGTTTTATCCACTAATTCCTGATCAGGCAGCCTAGGGTCTAACTCTCCCCATTGCATTGTAAATCCATCTATAAGCTTAGATGACAAATCTTCAAATGATACTGAATAATTTATCCAGTCCTTTAGCGTTGTCATATTTGATTGCATTGCCAGTCGTAAATGCTCACGAAATTTAGGATAAGGAACCCTCAGGATTTTGCTCATAATTGAATAATCAAAATCTAATAATATGTTGCCTACATAGGCTATACAATCCCCAACATCCCCGCAAGCATTTCCGGAGCATTTTTTCCCGGCGGCAGCTATATCTGCGGGATCCTTGAGCTCAGCCGGAACACCGAATTGTCTATATGCTGAAATTGCCGGCTGTAAAAATTTTTCATAATATCTGTTTCTCCGCAGCGGCAGTTGTGGATTATCACGTTTAAGCACCAGCTGAAAAAATACCTGCCGGGAATCCAGGTATACTACGCCACCTCCGGTCTCACGGCGGAATATAGGAATATCACTTTTCTCACAATATGACCGATCTATTTCCTGATCAAGATCATCATGCAAGCCTAAACAAACATATGGAGAGGAAGGATAGCAAATTATTAACCCTTCACGGCCCAGATGGGCCATAGCATGATAAAAGCATTGTGACTCCCACCAGCTGACCGCCCCCAGGTTATATAAGTCCACTCCCCCAACCTCCCATAACAATCTCAACTTTGCCCATCTACTTATGGCATATCCACGAAATTATTAATGTAACGTTTTAACCAATTCTCGGTAGAGTCCGCGTTGTCCGCGTCTATGGTTCCTATTTTCTAACTAAAATATCTCGTCTCCGCCTTTAAAGCCTAACCCAGGATGATTATCGAAACGCACTACTCCTACCACGGCTTTATCTCCAACGGCCTTTTTCACTTCAGCCGTGCCGATAATGCCAAAGCCTCCACACAACTCAATAGCTCCTATACCCTCATCTGTCAGTTCTTTAGCCGCTTTAACTGCCATGGCATAATCCTTAACTCCTACTACTATTAAATCAACCGCTGGAGTCTCCACTACTGACCGATTTTTTTGATAATCGGCTTCAGGTGCTACAAATATAAACGCTGCCTTTAATTTCATTTCATCCAACTCCTTTTTAATAATTCTGTTCCCCGCAGGTCAAGCAGAGTTTTCAAGTAATAATCCAAATCAGCGTGAATTTTTTATAGTGCTTCAAGAATTAGCTGACTAATATCCAGTACTCGAACTGGAAGCTTTGCTTTTTGAATGGCGGCTATTAGCATCTGCTCGCACTGCTGACAGGCTGATACAACAATTGTTGCACCGGTTGCCTTTATTTCTTCCACTCTAAGCT
>Ga0209639_1002820_pt1 | contig 12733 bp, 7 predicted proteins | sample EPASupsiteHSE605_FD_187268 | JGI IMG/M metagenome (GOLD analysis project Ga0209639, IMG submission 187268) | Bioremediated contaminated groundwater from EPA Superfund site, New Mexico - Sample HSE6-05 (SPAdes) (version 2) | ecosystem: Environmental > Aquatic > Deep subsurface > Groundwater >...
CTTTTTCGTTGAATATTTTATGTAGTTCGACGGCTGCACCGATATAAGTGCCTTGATTATAGGTAAAAATCCACTCTTTTTTGATCACGCCAGTCCGTGCATCTATGTTGTCGTACACCATCCCGTTGTTGGTATTCACCAGCGTTGTCTTCAGCCAGTTGTAGATTCTGACAGCCCATTCCCGGTCCTCGGTATTCCCAAACTCCTGATAGAGCCGGGCCGCCAAAATAGCTGCCGGACCATTCGAACAGGCATTCTTGCTGTACTCCATTCCTTTTTTCCAGGTGATACCTCCTCCGGCCTGATCATTCCATCCCTGTTTGATATAACCCCAGAGTTCGAGGGATGCCTCCTTGTATCGACCATCGCCGGTGACCTTCCACGCACGCAACAGCGCGAGCGCATTCCACTCCATGTCGTCGTAAAAATCATTGTTCCAGGTGTTTCCGTTGCGCACCTTCACACCAGTAAACCATTTGTCGAAATAACTTTTGTAGGTGGCGTCATTCGTTCTTGTGTAGGCGTCGATCAGGACATCGAGTGCATGTGCATTTGGCCAGTATTGAAATGTGGTGTTGCCATCATTATTGGTGTTGAAATACTGACCACTTGTATTCCAGAAAGAGTTTATTAACGCATCACTTCCGTTATTGGCAGCTACATTCCAGTCTATTGTTTTTTTGTCATCATCGTCCCCTCCGGGATTGGGAAGATTATCACTTCCGCATGCGAACCAGCATGGGATCATCGTTAGGAGTAGTATAAGATATTTATTGTTCATTTTGACTATTTCCTTTGTTTTTACCCAACCGGGCATTGATTGTTCTCTTATTTTCAGAGTGCAGTCTGCAATATACATTCACCCATAAAAATAGTTTTTCTAAGTGTAATTGCAAAGAAAGCAAGAATGAAATTTGTTTTTACCCGAACTATTTCATTCTTACTTTCTTTATGATAAATTTTATTTACGGTTTGGCGATAGAGTGTGTGTACGGCTTGTCCGCCTGTAAATAAATGGTATAAACGGCAGGATTACCATCAAAGTCGCCCATCAGTTTCCATTTGTTGTCCCATCTTGTTGGGTTCACCAGCTTGAGATAGTAATAGGAGGCAGGGCTTGAGGCTGTCGGACGGGAGTCGGTCTGGTTTAGTGTACCCCATTCGAGTTCTTTCTCCTCTCCTGCTCCCGCGTCTTCCTTCACAAACATTCTGAATTTATACCGTTCATCACGACCCCATCCTTCCTGTTTAAAAGTAACCGTTTCCATTGTCTGGAACACCCCGTAACCCTTATAGGGAATATCGAAGAGTATCTTTCCTTCCGGACTGAAGTAGAAAGAAACCCGGGTAACCTGAGTGACGGTACTTGCTCCGGTATTAAAATCGAGCGTAATCCGATAAATCCCATCGGATGGAACAGTAGATGTACCTTCTTTTCTCACCAGACCCTGAGCGATGGAAAATTTGTTTGGCGTACCGGAAACAGCGTTTACAAAATAAAATGGTTTTCCCGTCTGTAGTTTGGTATACACTTCGAATTCGCCGGTGGATACTGCCTTCATCTTGTGCGCTTTTGCCAGATCCGTGCCACCTTCTGAAGCTTCACCGGTTACAAAGAGATCCACTGGGATATCCTCCTCGGCAAAACCGGCCAGACGGGTAATTGTCAGGCTGTTTTCCTGTGTTGCTTTCATTGCGTGGGTGCCCTTCGATGAGAAGATGGTCCACTTGATGGTGCCAGTGCCTGAAGGCTCTACACCAGCCATTCCCATGATTTTATTAAGTTGTTTGTGTGAGAGCGTAATATTGTTATTGATCCCGTTATTTCCGGAATAGGCCATATAAAGGGGATTTGAAAAATTACCATCTGCCTTGTCAAAAGCAATTTGATAGATGGCCGGACCACCGTCAATTTTTGCATGTTCCCACTCAAAATAGAGAGAAGCAGAAGCTGCCGGTAGCAGTTCAATGCTTTTTTCATTCATCGGTTCAATCAACGTCTTCACTTCTGTAAGTGTAAGATCGGTTTCTCCCATGGAATCACCACATCCGATGAAAAGGAAATGCAGTGATATGATCAGTATCCAGTAAGTGGTTATTCTTTTCATGACGCTTTTATTATTTGATGATTAAGTTGTGGGTATAGGGCTTTTCGGAATTCAAAGAAAACATAAAGTCGTATGTTTTGTCACTCCATCCCGTGGTAGAAGGACTTTTCCAAATCTGCCCGTCGGTCCACTGCTGTACATTGTTTTTTTCCACCATATAATAATAGGCTTCGTTCCCGGTTGGTTTGCTGTCGTTCGACGGTGATCTCCACTCTGTTTCACCTGCAGAACTTTCCATTCTGAATTTATAACGGTCGTCATTGTTGTCATTGCCGGACAGACCGGTGATGGTGTGACCAAGCAGTTCCCACACGCCGAAACCTTTATAAGGCAGTTCTATCTTTCTTTGCGACCAACATAAAAAGAGGTTGACTTTGGTAATCTCCTTGACGGTGAATGCGCCGATGTTGAAATCGAGGTAATATTTGTAGATACCTGTTTTAGAAACATTGGAAGTACTCCCTTCAACAATTTTCTCCCCACTCAGTGAATAGACGATGGGTGTTCCTGTGGAAGCATTTGTGAATTGAAACGACTGACCCTCCGTCAGGCGGGTGTAGACCTCAAATTCGCCATCATTTATTTTCTTCATCCGAATTGCTTTGGAAAGATCGCTGCCCGCTTCAGTAGCTGCTCCAGTGATGAATAACTGTTCGGGAATGTTGGCAAATCCAGCCAGACGTGTTACCGTGATGGTACGTTCCTGCTCTGCTTTTACCGGATTAATCCCTTTGGAGGCATATACGGTCCATTTGAGCGTACCCTGAACGGCCGACTCAATACCAGCCAATGCTGCAATCTGATTCAGTTGTTTATGAGTGATGGTGGCGTGATTGCTGCCCCCGTTGTTGTCGGCCGCGATGATCGTTACAGGATCGGAAAAATCTCCGTTGGCTTTGTCGAAAGCGATTTCATAGAGTACTGCACCGCTATCTTCTGCTCTGGCCGGTTCCCATTCGAAATAGAGCATGGCTGATGCGGAAGACTGGAGTACCAGTGTTCTTCCATTGGTCGGTTCGTACAGCGTTTTGACGGGGGTGACACCCATATCTCTGACTTCACCATCGCTGCTACATGCTAAAAAACCGAACACCAGGGAAGAGAATATAATCAGTTTGGTATATATTGTTTTCATTTTATGCTGTTTTAGATATGTGCCATAAGTCTGTTAATATTCCGGATTCTGAGTAAGATTCTTATTAATATCGCGTTGCGATTGAGGTATAGCAAATAAATAATCTCTCTCCTTATTGAACCTTCTTTGATCCAGCGTGATGTACTGTGTATTTCCGGCAGCAAATTTGGCTCCTCTGGGAATCCCATTCATCACCGTTTCGATGGTTCCCCAACGGCGGATATCAAAGATGCGCAACCCTTCAATTGCCAACTCACAGCGACGTTCGCGACGAATAAGATCCCGCAGGTTACCGGTCGGGTAATTGAGCGCTGAGGCATCACTAAATCCGGCACGTTGCCGTATGGGACGAATGGTTTGATTCCATACTGTTTCGTTGAATTCTCCCAACTCATTTTTCGCTTCGGCATACATCAGCAACACGTCGGCATAGCGCATCAAAATGAGATTCAATCCCGCTGCCATTCCTTCAGGCGCCGTGGGATCGTAATATTTTCTGATATAATATCCCGTGGCGGTCGAGTTTTGTCCCGGACCAGCGTATTCGTCCAGATTGGATACGCCTGCATCGGCAGAGGACCCGGGTCTGATATATATGGTAGATACAGATCCGTTGGCTTTCTTCCATTTGTATCCATGATAGACAATGGTCGCACCAAAGCGGGGATCTCTGTTGACATAGGGATTATTTTCATCATAACCGGAACCACTTTCATGGATCGCTTTTCCGTTCTTCATCAAATAATCATCTACCAGTTCCTGTGTGGGAGCAAAAGCATTAATACGTCCTCCCACAGTCAGCGGAATGGCATCGTACATTTCAGACCATGTTCTCAGGCTAAGGGTATAACCCATATCGAGTATGACCTCATCATTTTGTTCGTTTTCGGGCAGGAAGAGTCCCTCATAACTGGAAAATAACTGATATTGACCGTAGTCACCATTGATAATTTTACCAGTTACAGAGGCCACATTGGGCCAGTCGTTTTCATAGAGGTAGGTACGTGCCAGCAAGGTCATCGCAGCACCTTGCGTGATTCTTCCTTTATCTTTATCTGCATATTCCCCCTTTTTAGGAAGCTGGCCGACAATAGCATTCAATTCTTCCCTTACAAAATTAATTACTTCAGCCTTGGCGGTCCGTTCAATGCTGTTTGCTTCCTGCAATGTGATGTTGTAATCAAAAAAAGGAACATCGCCATAATGATTGGTCAGTCTGAAAAACAAGCTTGCACGGATGAAACGGATTTCTGCCTTCATTCGTTCCTTAATTATGGGATCCATATTAGGAACCAGATCCACGTTGTCGAGGAAAATATGGCAGGTCTTGATCCCTTCATAACAGTTCCTCCATTCATTGGCAAAACGGCCCAATGCTGCATCTGCCTGACCCGAAGTGATGATCTTTTCATCGCTGTTGCCTCTCCCTTCGTAAAGGTTATCTGTAAGACGCTCGTTGGCAAAAAAGTAATTGGCTCCAAACATCTGGCTGTAGGCCATGTTGAGTACTGCAGCCGCCTTGTCGGTGGATGTCCAGTAATTGGCGTCTGTGAATTTGTTGGTCGGTGCCAGATCCAGGTCATTACAGGAAAGGAAAGCAACGGCCATAGCCAATATGACAATAATATATTGTTTGTTTAGTGATTTCATAAAAAATAAAATATTAAAATTCAATATCTAATCCTAATCCATAATAGACAAGTGTCGGGTAGTTTCGTGCACTGTTGGCACCCACACCGCCTATACCTCCCATGTTGTTGCCAAACTCAGACGATTCAGGATCTATGAACGAATTTTTGGTCAGTGTCAGCGGGTTTTGTGCATTTGCACTGACGCGTAATTTCTGGATACCTATCCGGTTTGTGAGTTGCTTCGGTAAAGTATAACCCAGTTGTATATTTTTTACACGCAAATAAGCACCATTCAGCAGGTATATGTCGGTACCGGCTTTCCCCCAGTTGTTGCTGCTCGAAGGAGAGCTTGGAGCAATTAGTCTGGGCCATCTGGCGTCGGGATTGGTCGGTGTCCAAAAGTCGAGCTGGTGTTGATAAATAGCATAGGAGTAGTTGGAGTGGAATGGTTCAATCAGTTCACCGCGTATGTACATGTCTCTTTTTCCAACCCCCTGAAGAAGCAGGTTGAAATCAAAATTCCGATACTGCAGATCATACGTAAAGCCAAAGGTATATCGCGGAAATGCATTGCCCAGAACCACACGATCTTTTTCGTCGATCACATTGTCTTTGTTCTGGTCCATATACTTTACATCACCCGGTTGCACAATCGCTCCCACAGGCAGCGCACTGTTCGTGATTTCCTCGCTACTCTGGAAATATCCGTCGGTCTTGTAACCGAAATATGAACCGAGTGCCTCCCCTTCACGGATTATTTTATACATCTGGTCGCTCTTGTCGATCCTTTCCTTTCCTCCAAAATCTGTGATTTTATTTTTTGAATCTGAGAAATTAAGATTGAAATTATGACTGAATGCACCGGACTTTAAACGGTAATTGATTGTAGCTTCCCATCCTCGATTTCTCATCTCTCCTGCATTTTCGTTGGCTGCAGAGCTTCCAAATACGGAAGATACTTCCGGAGCCAGCAGAATATCCCATGTCCGCTTGCTAAAATAATCGAGTGATACAAAAAGGTTGTTATTAAAAAATCCCGCATCAATACCCACGTTCAAATTTCCTGATTTTTCCCAGGTCAGATCCGGATTACCATAAGTAAATCCTGTTCCCGGGACTGACTCGTTGTTAAACACATAGGTATTCGTATACATCTGATATACTGTTTGATATGAGTAATTGGCTACATTTTGATTTCCCAATACACCATAAGAGGTCCTTAGTTTCAAGTCTCCCACATTGTTACGGTAGTTTTCCATAAAATATTCTTCCGACATCCTCCATGCTCCGGAGAAGGAGGGAAAGAAGCCCCATCTGTTTTCTTTGGCAAACTTAGATGAACCGTCATAGCGGAACGAAAAGTCTCCGTAGTATTTGTCCAAAAAGCTATATCCCAGTCGTCCAAAGAGTGAAGTGATGCTGGTTTGACTGGTAGCCGGATTGTTCCCTTCGGCCCCGTTTGAAGTAAAGTTGCCTGTATCCTGTTCAGCTTCATCGGTAGTAGGTAATCCCAGATCGGGATCCGTAAATTTCCATGCGATGCGGCTGGCTTTGTAGGTATAAGACTCATTGGAGGTACCCAACAGCCCTGTCACATTATGAACGTCGTTGAAAGTATGTTCATAATCCAACAGAATTTGCGTACTGAGGGTATATCGCTTGTTGTTGTAATCTTCTGTCAGTCGGTTTGGATTGATGTTCACTACCGGCGTTTCCAGGTTGTTACGGGAATAAAGTGGTACCATGATATCCCTCCTGAAGCGGTGGTGTTGTGTAAGGTCAAGTCCGACAAGCCCTTTTGCAGTGAGTCCGGCGCCAATGTTATAATCGATATTCAGGCTTCCGATAAAATTATCTTCATCCTTATTCTCATATCCGCCATCTTTTAATTTTGCCATTGTATTATCATCGCCGATGATATCATTGATCAGATATTTTCCGTCCTGTTCAAACTGGTAATAGTAATAGGGTGGTATCCGTGAAGAGTTGATAATGGTGTTACCCGTTCCGCCGGCAATGGTCTTTTCATTTCTGCGGTTATATGCCATCAGTGAAGTTATTTTAAAGCGATTATACTCTGTCGTGAGATTAGACCGGAAGTTATACCTCTCCAGACCAAATCCTCCCACGAAGTTGCTTTCCTGATTCAGATAACCGGCAGAAACCATATAAGTGGTACTCTCATTTCCTCCGGAGACATTCAGGTTATAACTCTGCTGTAACCCCTTTTGCATGATTTTATTGAAATACCAGTACTCTTCACTGCGATGTTCGTAAAGGTCCCTGATTTGTGCCGGTGTATAAATCGGTGCACTTCCTGCATTCATGTTTGCCTGATTGCGGTACATGGCATTCTGCCATCCCTCTACGGGCTGGTACAAAATATCAGGATCCTGATAACCCACCAGACCGCTCAGACGGACCATCGGTTTATTCATTTTTGAACCTTTCTTGGTTGTGACGAGAATTACACCATTTGCAGAGCGTGAACCATAGATCGCTGCACTACCAGCATCCTTCAGTACCGATACGTTTTCTATATCGTTTTGGTTGATGCTGTTGAGGGTGTTCGACGAGGAAATTAACCCGTCGATGACAATCAGTGGATCGTTGTTCCCCATTGTGCTGACACCTCTGATGTTGATACTGAGGTTATTGTCGTTGGGGTTCATGTTCTTCTGTTGAATGATCAGGTTGGCCGATGCTCCCTGTAAAGCCTGTACTGCATTGCTCACTGGCCGGTCTTCAAACATCTGGGAGTTCACCTGATCTACCGCACCCGTGATGCTTTTGCGCTGACGGGTGCCGTAGCCAATCACAACCAGTTCATCCAACGCTTTTGTGTCTTCTTGCAGAACAACATTGAATCGGGTCGTTCCTGTTGTACCGATTGTTTGTTCCAAATATCCAATATAGGATATTCTGATGGAAGCGTCATTTCCCACCATTAATGAGAAGTTTCCGTCGATATCTGTCACAGTACCATTTGTGGTGCCAACTTCTACGATGTTAGCTCCAATAATGGATTCTCCTTTGCTGTCGGCCACCTTTCCGGATATCTGTTTTCTTGCAGGCTGCTGGATAATGGAGGTTGCAGGCAACATAGTAACTGCAGCGGCCTCTTCTTTCGATGCATAGATCACAATTTGCTTGTCCAGTATCTTGTATGTAAGTCCCGTGTCGGAAAGCAGGTTATGCAATAGATCGGTTACATTTTCCGATTTTGTTTTCAGGTCGATTTTCTTGTTAATCATTTTTTCGCTGTTGTCAGAAAAAACGAAGATGTAATCGCTGTTTCGCTCAATCTCCCTGCACACCTCCCTAATGGAGGTCGATCTCAGGTTGAAGTTAAAAACCTGGGAGTAACTGGTTGCTGCCTGAGAGAACATGAGGCTGCAAAATAGAAAAAACAGGGTTGTTCTCATGATTCTTAACGTCTGTTTAAATATATTGCGATGAGTTTTATCCGCAATAGTGTATTTATTCATATTTTTGTACAATTTAATTATTATTGGACTAAGAAAATTAAATTACCTGACCTGGATGATATTCGCAGTATCATCCGGTCTTTTTTGTTTTCGTTTTATTTTATTTTATCATAGGCTGTCTATTTTAATCCGTTGCATGGCTAATATATATTCGGTTATTTTCTTTTTTAAATCGCGTGGCACTCAGAAGGGCAATGGTAGTCATTACATTATCGAGGTTTTCTGAGAGATAGATCTTGCCGGAGCAGGTTCGTTTTTGCAGATTCATGTCCTGTTCGTAGTTGAAGGAGAGATTGTAATATCGCCCTACCTGTTCCAACACGTCGGTCATGGGAGTCTTATCCAGCAGCAGGAAGCCATCTTTCCAACTAGTGTAGCGGGTTACGTCCACCATCTGTCGTTCCAAAGCTCCCTCCTTTGAAATGAGCAGTTGTTCATTTGGCTTCAGGAGTGTTTCAGCCGTATTCGTCATTACACCGACGCTCCCTTCTACCAGTACCACCGAGTGGGGGGCACTCTCATAACTTGAGAGATTGAATATTGTGCCGTATACCCTCACCTTAAAATCGGATGTATGCACGTAAAACGGTTTATTCTTGTCGTGCGCCACCTCTACATACATTTCTCCTGATGTGAGTCTAACCTCTCGGCTTTTTTCGGAAAATTGTGTCGGAAACTCCAGCACCGACCCTGAATTCAGCCATATCCGGGTACCATCGACCAGGGTGAGTGTAGATCGTTTCCCAAAAGGAACAATCAATGAGCTGACCTGATCACGGTTCATGGCTAATTGGGTAACCTCGCTGTCACCCTGGGTGATTTCAACGGTGCCCGCTTCGTCGAGCTTCACCTCCACATCGGTATCGAAAGAGATGGCTTCACCGTTGGTAATGAACTGAATATCCTGGTTATGCAACAACTCCCCGATGATAAGTCCTTTGTCTGATTTAGCCAAAGGCGGCGGAGTCAGAGAAAACAGTCTGATTCCGATTACGATTAATATAACCGCAGCTACTGTGGCTGCGTACCATATAAATCTCTGTTTTTTTATCTTCTTTTTTTTCAGAAGAACACTTTTCTGGATTCTATCCAGTAGTTCAGTACGTTCGAAGTTATCTAAATCGCTTCTGTTCAAACCCTCTTTTTTCAGATATAGGATGGCACGTTGTAATTCTTTTTCTAACCCGGGATGTTGTATGAAAACTTCTTCCCAATAGCCGTTCAGTGTCTCATCAGACATCAATTGCCATTGAAGGAATCGTTTATCTTTTAAAAGATCCGTATAACTGTTGTAAAAATTATTCTTCTCCATTCCGGTTATTTTTTTATACTAAAAATATGTCGAGCTGAAAATAGAGTCGTTTAGATGGAGACGATTTTAAAACTTATTTATCCCCTTATTTTGATAAAATCGTTTAATTTTAACATTAAGTGGTGTGGAAAAATGGTGTGATAACTGGCGAATGGTCGTAAAAACACGGTCTATTCGTATTGAAGAAGAAAAGAATAGTCTCAAAAAAGGAATAAAATGCCGTATTTTTCTCTTAGGCTTAGCATGGCCTTGGATACCAGTTTGTGGCAACCGTGTATGGAAATGTGAAGGAGCTCTGAGATTTCTTTGTAATCGTACTCCTGTACATAGCGGAGATAAATAATTTCACGCTGGCGCTCTGTAAGTGAATTCAACATTTGTTCAATTTCTGTCTTTATCTGCAGCTTTTCTTCTTCTTCAATAAGGTTATCCTCCACATTTACCGCAATATTGAAGGGCATCTCTTCGAGAGGGGGTGTATTTTCAAACGCAATCTCCTTTCTGGCTCCCTTGTGAATATCCAAAAGCCTGTTCTTTAGCGATTTGAAAAGATAGAATTTGATGTGGCTGATCTGCCTTAATATGCTTTCATCAGCTGTGACCTTTACAAAGACATCGTGAACGGCATCTTTCACAATCTCTCTATCAAAGCCGAGATAGCAGCCATAAGTGAATAAATCATTCACATAAAGATTGTAAAGAGTGGCAAGGTCTATTCCTGTTTTCACCTTTTTTGTAAAATCTCCTATAATATAACCATGTTACAAAGTAAGCGAAAAAATAATAAGATTTGAAATTTTGACTTTTTTGTCTTTTCCTGAAAGAATGAAAGTTTAGATCATTATTTACAATAGCTACAAGGTGGTAGTGGCGGCTTCTCTTGCAACGGTAACCGGCATTGGTAATATATCCTTTTATTTAGAGTTAGAGCGAGTTGCCGAGTTCTTCAAAAAATGTTTATCGGCAAAATCCAGAAAACGTTCCCAGTCATAATCTGTTACGTCGTGTTTCCCTTTTCGTATATGATATCCGATATCACCAGTGATGGGTGCATGCAATGCCGGCATTTCATCCGACGCAATAGTTTCTGATCCGTATAACCGGTATACAGGGCCGGCATGATATGCAGCCAAAAATTCACCTCTCGGATCGGCCCACAGATCATCTTCTGCACTCGCCACATAGACCTTGCGTGGTGCAATCAGGGCGAGCAACTGGTGCTGGTCGACCGGCAACAATTCCTCCTTGTTACTGTACTGGCGGAAATTTTCACAAAACCAGTGCGGAAATGCGTTGTTGATAATTGCTGCGGTCTCTCCGAATTTTCTCCTGAAAAGTGCTGCTCCGCCACAACCGGAGTCATTGGATATCACAATTCGGAATCGTGAATCCTGCGCACCGGCCCAAAGCGCCGCCTTCCCCTGACGGGAGTGCCCCATGATGGCTATTTTGTCCGTGTCTATCTTTTCCTGTGTTTCCAGGAAATCAACAATCCGGCTGGAACCCCAGGCCCAAGCGCCGATAGCCTGCCACGCTGCGGGATTTGTTTTTTTGGAATCATATCCCGGGAAAAGGGAAATCACGCTGTGATCTTTCAATTCCGGTTTATCGGGAAAGATGTCATGATAGCACATGGTGGCAATGGCATATCCCCTGTCGATGATCAGATCATAGTTCCAACGGCTCGTCTGATTTCCTCTTTCCCAATCCGGATGACCCGGTTCTTTCACCAGACGGAAGGCAGGAGAATAAAGAATGGTTGTGTCTGTGGTTGTGCTGTGATTTCCCTTGAAATTGTATCCTACAAACACCGGGACCTTCCCTTTTGGTTTGTTCGGAATATAGATCAGCAGGAAAGCTTCAATTTTTTTGCTTCCTTTTGAAAAGGTGAATTTTACCTGTTTGCTGGTCGCCTTACCGCCCATAGCCTCCCTGTTTTCCGTCATGAGCTCATAGGAGACATCGATTCTCTCAGCAGGGGTATGCCCGTACATTTGGGAGGCAAACAACTCCAGCAGCTCCGGCCTTCTCTGTTTTTCCCACTGCTCTGCTGTGGTGACCGTCTCCCCGTTCTGACATTTAAGAAGTTCGGGAAGTGTATACACAGGTACTTTCGATTCATCGTAATTTACGTTCTGTTGTGCGTATATGTTCGTGACAACAAGAAATAAAATGAAGGCAGTCAAATTTTTCATATGATTAAAAATGATTGATTTTCGTTAGAGTTGGATATCTGCCCGCTATGGTATGCTGAAAACACTGAAACGGATGTTATTTCCCGGGACCCTTTATTTCCAGACTTATTTCCGGATTTTTGTAATCAAAGAATGTGATGCCGCTCTTTCTGTAGAGAGCTGTCATTTTATCCATCCGTTTGTCGAAATCTTGAAAATCCTTTACTGCATCGTTACTCCAGGCTGCCTCGGCCAGGGCTGCGATGCGTGGAAAGACCATGAATTGAAATCTTTCCTTTGTATGAATTACTTCTGTCCATACATTGGCCTGAATTCCCATCACATGGGGTGAAGAAAAAGAAACTCCGCCCGTCAGCCTGAGGTTGGGAAACTCGTAGACACTTTCAATTGGAGCAAAGGCACCATCCCATTTACGTCCTGAAGTATGAGATTCATGCTGTACAAAATCGAAATAAAGGGGTATCCTCGGGCAGAGTATGGTGCCGTAGCCCATGGTGAGGGCTTTTTCCAGCAGCTGAGGCTGGTCGTGTCTCCACCACATCACCCGTGTGTTGTTTGCCGGAAGTCCGGCGGTGACCACTTCATCCCATCCAATCACCGTCTTGTCCAGTACCTTCACGGAGTCGGCCATGCGCTGTAGAAAATAGTGTTCTACAGCCACCAGGTCTTCCAGTCCTTCCTTTTCCATGAGTGAACGGACTTCTGGCATATCATGCCATTGCTTATTGCCGAAATGCACTTCATCACCTCCGATATGAATGAAAGAAGAAGGGAAAAGCGTTGTTATTTCCCGGAAAATATCGGTCAGAAACGTGTAGGTACCCTCTTTCCCGGGATGAAAAGTGAAATGTGGGTATTTTTCCG
>Ga0209639_1002821_pt1 | contig 12713 bp, 9 predicted proteins | sample EPASupsiteHSE605_FD_187268 | JGI IMG/M metagenome (GOLD analysis project Ga0209639, IMG submission 187268) | Bioremediated contaminated groundwater from EPA Superfund site, New Mexico - Sample HSE6-05 (SPAdes) (version 2) | ecosystem: Environmental > Aquatic > Deep subsurface > Groundwater >...
ACAACGATGACTACCGTTGATGCCATGTGCGGACCCAACGGCAGTGCCACAGTCACTGGATCGGGTGGCTCCGGAACGTATTCCTATACCTGGAGTACCTCACCTGTACAAACAACACAAACAGCCACAGGCCTTGCTGCAGGCACCTATTATGTTACAGTCAGCGATGGATCCTGTTCGGCCATCGACACTGCAACAATCATTGATAATGGCGGACCAACTCTGACAACTTCGGGTACTTCCGACTACTGCAATCAGGGACTTGGTTCTGCAACTGTTGTCGCTACCGGCGGTACAGGTACATATACATATTCATGGAGCAATGGCGGAAATACCGCCACCATCACCGGCCTTGTTTCAGGTAATTACAGCGTTACTGTTAGCGATGGTGGCCCATGCCCCAGTGTTGCAAGCTATACTGTCGGCAATGTTGCAGGCCCGGTTCTGACGCTGGTCAGCTCTACTCCTGAACTTTACGGAATGAATGATGGCACAGCCACCGTTAGCACCACTGGTGGAACTGCTCCGGTTACTATAACCTGGAGCACAACACCTGTTCAAACCGGAACCACTGCTACAGGACTGGCACACGGATTTTATACTGTTATTGCCACCGATGCCAGCGGATGCAGCGATACACTGCAGGTTGAAATCGGATTATCAACCAATACCTATCTGACAGTCTCAACCACACCCGAGCATTGCGGATTGAAAGATGGTTCGGCAACTGTCGTCGTTCATAATCCCATTGGCGCATATACCGTTGAATGGAACACCGTACCGGTACAAACTACCGAAACCATTACAGGCTTGTCGCCGGGAGCCTATATTGTTACCATGACCGATTCCATCGGCACCTACACCAACGTAGCCAATGTAATGCTGGCACCCGGTCCCAATGCCGGCTTCACTGCCAGTCCGAATCCGGCTACCATTGGTGGCGGACCAATTCAGTTTATCAACACAACTACCGGAGCCAGTGTTTACGCATGGGATTTCGGAGATGGAACTGTTTCAACCGAACAATACCCCACTCATCTGTTTGGGTCAGTGGGTGAATATACAGTCTGGCTCTGGGCTGAAAACAACTTTGGATGCCGCGACTCATTTGCACTCCAGATTATTATCAATGATATATTCACGATGTACATCCCCAATGCGTTTTCACCCAATGGCGACGGACACAACGATGTGTTTATGCCTTACGGCATTTCGGTGGATACAGATTTTTATGAAATACGGATTTACAATCGCTGGGGCAATCTGGTTTTTGTGACTACGGACATAAATGTCCCCTGGGATGGAAATTCAAACGGAAAGGAAAAACTTAAAAAGACGCAGGATACCTACACGTACGAGATTTTCCTGAAAGACCTTTCGGGTATCAAACACAAATATGTGGGAAAAGTACTCCTGCTGTTTTGAGAAAAACCAGTTGTGTTATATTGATTCTGATTGCATGCACGAGCTGCTCGAAAGAAAAACGAGCAAACGAAGCTGCGCTGAAAATGCAACAATTTGTTGTCGACATTTCGCAATACGCAAGAAGTCTTGATCCGGATTTTATCATCATTCCGCAAAACGGACCAGAACTGGCTTTCAACGATGCTGAACCCGAAAATGAACTGAATCAGGAATATCTTGCAGCCATTGATGGAATGGGTATGGAGGAAATATTTTATTTCGAAACCTATACCCCCGATGAATACAGGCTGGATATGCTGAGAAAATTGGTGCCGTTGAAAAAAATCATGGTGTCGGAATTTGTAAACTCCGGCAGTCTGCTTCCGGACGCACTGCAACGGAATTACAACGAGGGCTTTATTTGTTTTGTGCGAACCAGCGATAATTATTACTACACAAAAATTCCGGATACGATTCCGTTTGAAAACAGCAACAACATAAGCACCCTAGCCGATGCGCAGAATTATCTGTACATCATCAACAGCGAAAATTATCCATCGAAACAGGATTTTCTGAGCGCCATCGATGCCACCAATTTCGATGTCATTCTGATGGATTTATTTTTCGAAGAAACAGCTTTTACAGCCGCTGAAATCAATGAACTGAAAACCAAAGCCAACGGCGCTCAGCGCCTGGTGATAGCGTATATGAATGTCGGCTCAGCTGAAAACTACCGCTACTACTGGCAGGACGACTGGAAACTGCACAACCCGAACTGGATTAAAAAAAGATACGAAGGCTATGATGACGAATTCTGGGTGGAATTCTGGCATGAGGACTGGCAAAAAATTATTTTCGGTAACAACGATTCATACACCAAAAAAATAATCGATGCCGGCTTTGACGGCGCCTATCTGGACAATGTGGAGGCGTATTATTTTTTGTATTTTAAGGATTGATATGAAATGTTTCAGTTTTTGAATCTACTGTCTCCGAATCAATAAACCAAATCATATAAAAATGATAAAACAAGTTTTGCTCATTGCGTTTGTAATAATGTCACTTTTTTCATTTGGACAAACAAACTCAACCATTGAACCACCGTACATTGAAGTGACCGGAACAGCTGAAAAAGAGATTGTGCCTGATGAAATATATATCGGGATTACTATCAGAGAGAAATTTGTCAACAAGGAAAAAGTGACCATTGAAGAGCAGGAAACGAAATTGAAAAGTGCTGTTACTTCATTGGGAATTAATCTTGAAAATTTATCACTATCGGATGCAAACGCCGATTATATAAAAATCCAGTGGCAGAAAAAAGATGTAATGACAAAAAAAGAATACACTGTGAAAGTTTCTGATGCAACAACAGTTGGAAAAGTTTTTCAGAAGCTGGATGAAATCGAAATTACTGATGCCTGGATTTCGAAAGTGAGCCATTCTAAATTGGATAGCCTTAGAAAAGAGGTTAGGATTATGGCTATCAAAGCGGCAAAAGCGAAAGCCGACTATTTGTTAGAGGCCCTTGGAGAGCAAACCGGAAAACCATTATCAATTACAGAAATTGCAAACATGCCGGAAAGAACTTTGGAAACAATAAATATTCGTGGTTCACGCGCCGATGAGCAGTTTTATTATGTAGATGGTATTAATTACAAGGGAGGAAACAACGAAGTTATTCAGTTTGAAAAAATAAAATTACAGGCAAGCATAAACGTGAAATTTGCAATTAAATAGGGCTGCATTTTTCTGTCCATCAGCGCAAAAGTCTCTGGTGTTTATCCAACAGTTGGAGAAACATTATGTAATTATTGCCGACATGCGACAAACGAAGATACGCATATCGCAACCTCAATAAAACATATCACTTAAACAGACATAATATTCCATCGTCCGAAGGCAGCAACGGAGTCAGAGTTCGCCGCGGCGAAATGGAATCGATATGCTTGCAGCAAAACCGACGATTCCATATCCGCCAGCCGGCGGACGATGGAATATCGGTTATGCGTCATTGTAGAAATAGTCCGGGAAAGACATTTTCTACAATGCCAATAATATAATGTATTCACATTTGTGCAATAAGAAATATTAATTAATCAGCGAACGTATTTAATTGATTTTCTGATTATTGTATTAATGTGAAAAATATTTTTCACAAAAAACAATATTTATTTGCCATTTTGAGTTTTTATATTGTACTTTTGCTATATATAAGTTTCTTTCATATTAAAAATCTGAAACATGGTACCAAGTGATCTGCTGAAAGGCTCCCTCAAATCAATCGTTCTGAAAATGCTGGCCGACCAGAAACGAATGTACGGATACGAAATTACCCAAAGGGTGGAAGAATTGTCGGAAGGAAAAATCAAACTCACCTTTGGGGCCTTGTATCCCATTTTGCACAAACTCGAAACCGATGGCCTGGTAAAAACGGAATCGGAAATTGTAAACAACCGCAACCGGATTTACTACAGTCTCACCAAAAAAGGCCAGTCGACTGCCAAAGAAAAGGTGAAGGAACTTGAAGACTTCATCAATACGTTACGCACCATGATTAACCCAAAACCCGATCCTGCTTTATGCAAGGGCTGACATTCAACCAGGTGTGCCAGATAGAACGGCTGGTCGAGTCGGAACAAATTGCGTTTTCGCATCTGGCCGATGACCTGATCGATCATATCTGCTGTATGATTGAAGCTGAATGCGCGTCGGGGCTTAGCTTTGATGAGGCATTCAGGAAAGCCAGACTGGAAATTGGCGATACACGCAACATTAAAAAAGTTGAAGAAGACACACTTTTATTAATCGACAAAAAATACAGAAATATGAAAACAATCATGAAAATTTTTGCGCTCATCAGTTTGATACCGATAGCCTTTGGTGCGGTTTTCAAAATGATGCACTGGCCCGGCGCCGGTATACTGCTTCTGCTCGGCTTTACTCTGCTTGCCTTTGTTTTTTATCCTGCTGCCATTTCGGTTATGAAACGCGAGCACAAAATTAAAGGCGGCAGACTCATTTATCCGGTGGCGCTCATCAGTGGAATGGCGCTGATGACCGGAGTTCTGTTTAAAATTCAGCATTACCCCGGAGCCTCGTATTTGCTGTTAACTGGTTTTGCGTTGTTTATGTTTGTGTTGATTCCAGCGCTGTTAATTTCGAAAACCAGCACCGCTGCTGGCACAAATATCAAACGAACCAACATGCTTGGCGCTGTAGCTTTAATCATTATTCTTGCCGGCGTATGCAGCAAGTTTTTTCACTGGCCCGGCGCAGCTGTTGAGCTGTTCATCGGATCGCTGACGCTTAGTCTTGTGTGGCTGCCGCTGCATACCTATTATTCCTTCAAAGAAAGCACTTTTGTCAAAGGTGGATTTATTTATCTGTGCACTGCTGTCATATTATTCAATTTGTTTAATATGCTGCTGGCGCTGAATGTATCAAAAGAAGTGGCAAAGGATTTCATTCAGCCGGCCATTACGTATAACACCGGTGCTGATGCATTCTTTGAATACAATCAGCACAGTATAAGTGAAACAATGACCGGTCCTGTCACCGACAGTACTCTTGTCCGAAATGTGGGTGAGATTAATTTAAAAACAGCAACAATCATTGGGAGCCTGAATACAGAAAAAGTCAAACTTATTTCACTCATCGATGATATTCCTGAAAAAGAAGCGTCTGCATTAATGAACAAACATTATCAACTGCGCAACAAATTCAATTTCGACATCCCTACCGCTTATCTGTACGGAATGAATGAAACCGGAAAAGACGGAGCTGGTTATGCCATTCAACAAAAAATTGAAGAATACAGGAATATGTTGCTCGAATTGGTTGATGATCCTGCAGAAGCCGCATTCATAAACAGTTTGCTCTCGACTTCCGATGTTGAAAACATCTACTCCGGAGAGAAAACGCCCTGGGTTCAATACTACTTTTACAAGGTCCCCGATCTTGGTGTACTGAATACATTGTCCGGTTTAAAATACAAAATTTTACTGGCCGAAAACAGTGTTATTCTGCATCTGATCAACCAATCAAACAAAACGAATAAGTAACCCAATATAACTACCGAAATGAAAAAGCTCATATATATATCAGGTGTTGTGCTGGTTAATCTTTTTGTGATCGGCACAATTTGTAAACTTCTTCACTTCCCCGGCGCCAACATTTTTATTCTGACCGGACTGGTGCTTTTTGTTGTTGCACTGCTCCCCATGGCCCTGATCAACAATTACCGCAACAACGGCAAAGAAAAAACCTCATTGTACGTTGCAGCTTATCTGGGTTCTGCACTGGTACTTGTCGCTGCATTGTTCAAAATATTTCACTGGCCCGGTGCCGGATATCTGATGATGATAGCAACACCACTTCCGTTTGCATTATTTCTTCCGGTGTTTCTGTATCACAACCGCAAACACGAACCGAATCAAAGTCTCAATTTTATCGCCGTTATGCTGTTGCTGGTATATGTTGCTGTCTTCAGTAGTCTGCTGGCACTCAATGTAAGCAAAAATGTCATCGACGGCATGGTGATAACAGCCACTGATTTTTCAACTTCGGCTGATGTTTTTGAAGCAAAAAATACAGCGACCTATCAATCCATTTCAAAAAGCAACCATGCTCAACTGCCGCCGGCAATCAGCGATCTGAAAAAGAAAACCGATGACCTCTGTCAGAAAATTGAATCCATACAAAAAGAACTGATTCAAAAAATTGATGGGGACGATTCTCCCGCATTTGGCTCTGATGGCCATGTCAGTATCAACAAAGCACAAAATTTCACCGAAAGCAATACCTCAACGGCCATGATGCGTGGATATGACAATAACGCAGGCAAAGCATCGGAGCTGAAGAAAGCGATTGAAGAATACCGGTCAATTCTGCTGAAACTTACTGATGATGCCGCCTTACAACAACTCATTGGTTCACTGCTCATGACCAATGAAAAGCCTTCGGCAGTGAATCCCGGCGAAACCGACACCTGGGAAGATCAGTATTTTCCACGCAATGCATATCTGATTACCATTCTCGGAAATCTGAGTTCCATCGAAAATAATGTGCGCATTGCTGAGGCCTGTTTGCTGGAGCAGTATTCAATTGTCAGGGAGTAATGCCAAAATGAATTATAGGGCTGTCTCATATAGTCTTCAATAAAAAAAACAACAATCCATTCCCGCCGCTGGCGGGATAAACTCCTGGAAGCGACGCAGGAGCTGAAGTTCGCCACGGCGAAATGGAACCGTTGTTTTTGCTGTTGTTACGACGGTTCCATGTTCCGGCCGGCGTAAGAACCCTCGAAGAGTTCGGAACTCTTCGAGGGTTTGTAGTGGCCGGAACGGTGGAATGTCGTAACAACCCGCTATTTTGAGACATTCCACATCTGTGAGCCCTCAATTGGCGTATTGCATAATTCATTTTTGCATAAAACAATGAAATTATTTTATATTTGCAAAGAAGTCCTGCACAAACAGCATATGTGTTTTTGCTTTTTGGGAATTTATTTTAATACATAAAAACATGATGCAACAACTTCCCGGAAAACAATTTCTGATGATCCTGATAGCATTGTTCGCAGGAATCTGCCATGCACAATCACAGACCCTGGATTCCCTGAAACTCACAACATCTGAAATACCTGAAGGATATACAGAAGTAAGCATCATGCTGAACAAAGCCTTTCATCCAGTGATTATTTACGAAAACAATGATCTGGTCTCGGAACAGCTGGGCGAAATAAAAAACAAAACGTTTCAGTCATTCAAAGGGCGCGGCGATAAAGGCACTGTGTTTATTATTGAGCTGGTTAAACCAATGACCGATACCAACTGGGTTAAACCATTTTTATACGGACCTTCTGAAATGCAGCCTTCAGCCATGCATCCCGAAGAGTTTCTGATTCACGGAAATTTTCTGATCATCTGGAGCTTCGATTACAACAGCAAAGTCAAGAAAATTTCGATGGAGAAAATTAAAAGAATTCTTCAACAATGAAATCTGACCGAAGCGAAGTTTCTTTTATCAAGCCAAAGCTTATCATTGGGCTTATATTCCTTTTTCTGTTATCATCCTGTTCGGTGTTTCAGAAAAATAAAAAAAGTGATTCGCAATCGGGCGACGATACTCCGAAAAAAAGAAAAACTTCGAAAGCGACTTGCTATTGCCCATCGTTTTAGTCTGTTCAAATCAATACCATTCCAATAAACATGAAACTATTGAAATGAAATTAAAAATATTCCAAATAAAAAACTGCTTGACAACACTTATAGTCCTGATACTGTTCAGTACCTTGGCATGCACCCCATCAGGATCATTGGACTCAGTGATTACTGCCGACAAAACCATCATCAGAGCCTGCCGGATAAAACGACAGGAGACAAATGCGATGCTGAAAAATATGGAAATGAAAGATATCATCATTCGGGAAAAAGTAAAGTCGGCATATAACAACTCGAAAGCGGTAAAAGCGGCAACGGATACGGCTGTTGTACGTATTTTCGAACTCAAATATCAGCTTATTCATTCACTTTCGGGAATGCCCTTCGATGAAATCTATAAACTGGATGAGGAAAAATATCAGCGCAGCGAGAGTATCCTCGCATCGCTGAAAGACATTGGTAATACTGAGGTTACAGAAGAAGTACTGTTTGGAAATGACGAGAATAAAATTGATTTTCTTGAACGAAGACTGAATGAATATAAACAGAAAATCACAGAAATAGTGAGCGCTGAGAATGCTGAAAAGCTCCATTTTGCAGTTGTTCCCGATGAAAGTGTTTTTAAAGGTGAATCCATTGCAGCCGTTATTCTGATGCTGAACAGCATAATGCTAGAAGTGCTGAATACTGAAGCCGAAACAATTGCGTTGCTGACCAACCAGATAGATGCAACCAATATTGCATTTGACCGGATTCAGCCTGTTGTTGTTGCAAAGAAAAATCATGTAAAAGCCGGCGATATGTTCGAAGCCGATGTTTATATTGTTGGCTACGACACACTTCAATCACATGCAATTAAAATCGGTAATGCTATAAATATGGAAATGTTAGAAGTCACTGGCCAGGTGCAGAATGTCACGGAATCTGATGGTTCCGGCAAAATCCGTATCAAAGCCAGTGGCAGCGGCCAAAAGAAGCTGTTCGGAGTACTTGAAGTGGTAACACGCAATAATATTATTTGCAAATTTCCATTCGAGCACAGCTATTATGTTGAGCCCTGAATCGGTTGGATTGAGCTGCCATCGCGGCAGGTGAAAATAAGTAAAAGAAAAATTCAGTTCGAAATTGATTGAAATATTTTCAGTATTGTGCATTATACTGACAAAATATTTCAATATGAAAGCGCTTTGTATTTCGGTTGTAGCAGTGCTTATTTCAATTTTTTCATTTGCTCAGGTCGGGCTTTCGACGCCTGTTTTGTGGGGTAAGGATGCAAAGACAATGAAACTCAATGCCACAGGTGAAGCCCAACTCTATTTTCCATTTTACCTTATGCCCGACACGTCAAAAAGGATGTTTGTAATGATACAGCCCGCCATCAAATGGAGTGCATACTATTTCAAACATCCGCTGATTGCAGTTTGCAAGGAAGGAAAAACTTCGTTCGTGATGGATGAAGATCCAACCCACATATATACCAACAAATGGCTGAATAATTCAAACTCAATGAAACTGACTCATCTGTATATGCCCGTAAACCTGCTTATTGGTTTTAAAAATACGCCATCGCTTTTTGTTGCTCCGGGCCTGTTTGCCGAGTATATGACAGGAGGAAAATTCAAACGGGTTTACAATGATGGGACAAATCACACAATCAAAAATCACTACAGAGATGAGCCCGGTTTTTATGGATTCAACCGTTTCAACGGAGGAGTTTGTGCATTTGTTGCTTACAAATTTATTATGGTGTACGGAGTTCATTCTCTGCGCCCCATGTTTAAAAACGGCCAGGGGCCTGATGTGCAGAAAACTGTTGTTGGGCTGTTGATAAATATCGACTGGGAAAACCAAATGCTCAAACCTTTCTGATTTCATTTGAAATGACAGGTAACTAACATTCAAAATGAAACGGAAGTATTGACCGGGGCCGCAGAAAAGCACGTCATACCCAAAGCTGTCAAACTGTTTTTCTCTGGTTTTAAAATTCAATCAAAGGGCAATTTCTAAAGCACTGTTACAGATTCATGGTCTGTGCAATTTTCGCAAACAAAACTTCGGCGTGCTTCACATTCGATTCGTGCGTCCAGCCGGCAATGTGAGGACTCAGTACGACTTTTTCGCTTTGTGTAAGCCAGGTGAATTCAGCCGGTAAGGATTGTTTAAAGAAGTTTTCAAAACTGAAATCTTCCCATTCAAGTACATCGAGGGCGGCACCCAACACCAATCCGGCATCCAGTGAGGTTATCAATGCCGATGTTTTGCACACCATGCCGCGCGAAGTATTGATAAACCAAATGGGTTTGCTAAAAGAATCAAAAAACTTTTCGTCAGCGAGATAGGTTGTTTCTTCAGTCAATGGTACATGCAAACTTATTACATCGCATTCATTAAACAAGGTCTGCATGGTTTGTTCTTCCACAATAGCGCTTCCATAGCCGCTTTTATACTTATCATACGCCATCACGCGGCAACCGAATCCACTGATTTTCTGCGCAAATGCGCTGCCCATATTTCCATAACCGATAATACCGACTGTTTTTCCGCTGAGTTCAAAACCACGATTGGCCTCGCGTTTCCATATGCTGTTACGGACTTCGTTATCGGCCCGACGCAGGTTATTCATGAGCATAAGCAACATGCCGAGTGCCTGCTCGCCAACAGCATCGCGGTTACCTTCGGGGCTGCTGAGGCAGGCAATGCCTTTGCTTTCGGCATAAGCCACATCAATATTTTCCATTCCGGCGCCCGCGCGTGCAATAAAACGAAGATTGTGCGCGCAGTCCAGAACATCGCGGGTCAGCGAGAATTTACTCCGTACTACCAGACCGGTCACCTCAGGCAACATCGCTTTCAGCTCGTCCAGCGTGCCGGAAAACAGTTTGACCTCAAAGCCGGCTTCCTCCAGCTTTTGCGGCAGCAGCTGATGGGTGGTGTCGAGAAATAATATAAGTCCGCGGGAGTTCATAATGCAAAGATAAGAATTAGTTGTCAGTAGTCAGTGGTCAGTAGCCAGTAGTCAGTAGCCAGTAGTCAGTGGTCAGTAGTCAGTAGCCAGTAGTCAGTGGCCAGTAGTCAGTAGCCAGTAGTCAGTAGTCAGTGGTCAGTGGTCAGTAGTCAGTGGGATTTACTCACAACTGGCTACTATCAAATGACCTGAATATATAACGCAGCAAATAAACGCACTCAGGTTGTGGGGACGGATGTTTCAAAAATTTCAATTACTTTTGTAGGAATAATTACAAAGAGATATGGCAACAATCTGGCAAAAGCTGTTTGGCAACAAGGCTGACAAAGACATGAAAGAAGTAGCTCCGCATGTTGAAAAAGTGCATCTGGAGTATGAAAAAATCAAACAGCTCAGCAACGACGAACTACGCGCCAAGACTGCTGAATTCAGAACTTTACTGATCGACGCAGTCAAAGACGAAGAAGAACAGATTCAACAACTGAAAGACCGCATTGAATCGGAGTATGACATGCCTATTGATGATAAGCAAAAGATATACACCGAGATAGAAAAGCTGGAGAAACGCGTATACGAAATAACCCAGGAAAAACTGGCTGAAATTCAGCCTGCAGCCTTTGCTGTGGTGAAAGATACCGCCCGCCGTTTTAAAGAAAATGAACAAATTGAAGTCACGGCGACAGACTTCGATAAGGAACTTGCAGCCAAACGCAACTCCATTGTAATCAAAGGCGATAAAGCATACTGGAACCGTACCTGGAGCGCCGGAGGCAATGATATGACCTGGGACATGGTCCATTACAACGTACAGCTCATCGGTGGTTATGTGCTGCATTCGGGAAAAATTGCGGAAATGGCCACTGGTGAAGGAAAGACGTTGGTCGCAACCTTGCCAATGTACCTCAATGCCCTTCCTGGTAAAGGCGTTCACGTTGTGACCGTTAACGACTATCTCGCCAAACGTGACTCGGAGTGGATGGGCGTTCTGTTCGAATTTCACGGACTCCGCGTTGATTGCATCGACCGCCACGAGCCCAACAGCGCTGCACGTAAAAAAGCCTACATGGCCGATATTACCTACGGTACCAACAATGAATTCGGATTCGACTATCTGCGCGACAACATGGCGCGTAGTGTTGATGAAATTGTACAACGCGGTCACAACTACGCCATCGTCGATGAGGTTGACTCCGTATTAATTGACGATGCCCGTACGCCGCTCATCATTTCAGGTCCGACCAGCAAAGGCGATCATCAGGAATTTGATGACCTGAAACCATATGTTGTTACAATTACCAACGCACAGAAAAATCTTATCAACGGCTTTCTTGCTGAAGCAAAACAAATTCTGTCAAAAGAAAATCCAACCGCGGACGAAGAAAAGGCCGGCGGCGTTTTACTGCTGAAATGCTTCAGAGGCTTGCCGAAAAACAAGGCGCTGATTAAGTTTTTGAGCGAACCGGGCATGAAAACCCTGTTGCATAAAACCGAAAATCAATACATGGCCGAAAACATGAAGAACATGCATCTGATTGATGATGAGCTTTTCTTCGTGATTGACGAACGTCAGAACTCCATTGAACTGAGCGATAAGGGTATTGATTTGCTGACAGAGAAAACCGGAGACCCGAAATTCTTTATCATGCCGGATATCGGGTCTGAACTGGCCGATCTGGATAAAGAAAATCTTTCCGAAACTGATTTGTTGGAGAAAAAACAATTACTCCGTCAGGATTATGCAGTGAAGTCGGACCGCATTCATACCATGAACCAGCTGTTGAAAGCTTACACACTTTTTGAGATTGATGTTGAATACGTGATCATCGACAACAAAATTAAAATTGTGGATGAGCAGACCGGCCGTATCATGGAAGGCCGCCGCTACAGCGATGGTTTGCATCAGGCCATCGAAGCCAAGGAAAACGTAAAAGTGGAAGCAGCAACGCAAACATACGCCACCATTACGTTGCAGAATTATTTCCGCATGTATAAAAAGCTGGCCGGTATGACGGGTACTGCCGAAACCGAAGCCGGTGAGCTCTGGAACATCTATAAACTCGATGTGGTGGTCATTCCGACCAACCGTCCGGTTGTCCGGAAAGACTACAACGATCTTGTGTACAAAACCAAACGCGAAAAATTCAATGCTGTTATCGACGATATCGTCAAGCTGAAAGAAG
>Ga0209639_1002825_pt1 | contig 12674 bp, 4 predicted proteins | sample EPASupsiteHSE605_FD_187268 | JGI IMG/M metagenome (GOLD analysis project Ga0209639, IMG submission 187268) | Bioremediated contaminated groundwater from EPA Superfund site, New Mexico - Sample HSE6-05 (SPAdes) (version 2) | ecosystem: Environmental > Aquatic > Deep subsurface > Groundwater >...
TCATTTAAGACTTGTCTCGCAGTCAGAAGTACGCGCCCATTTGCATCAGTTATAGGGCGGCCTACAACCATACCTGGAGATAATCGTTCTGAAGAAAAACGGAGCATTTTTTCACCACCTGCATTAATACCCAATCCTATTATATTTTTTTTTAAATATAATTTAAATGGCTTTTTAGGTAAACAGTGGAAATTATATATTATTAGCAGAAAAAATGTACCGTTTCTTGTGCGGGCCGCAAAAACTCTGTTTATAGTGTTTCTTGATTATACTGGAATTCTGCAATTTACTTCTTAGGCATTGGTTTTGCAGCAACTGCAGTGCGGAGAGCAGTAGAGCGGAATACAAAATAGGTCAGAGAATAGAGAGCTACCAGTAACAGGCCAGCAAACAGACCCGAACCCTGACCTGGAATCAATGGCATAGTAATAATAACTATTACCAGGCTTATAATAGCAGCCCAGGTGGTATAGGGGTACCCCGCTAACTGACAATGTCCATGGGGGGGACAGCCAGAACGGCTTCTAAATCTCAGGTGAGTTAACATTATAACCAGATAAGCCAAAAGGAGCGAAAATCCCCCCGAACTTATCAAAAAGATGTAAATTCGATCGGGAAGCACATAAGAAAAACTTACACTAAAAAGCATAGCAACACCAGAAAACAAAATACCTCGTAAAGGCACATCCCCGCGGTCAACCAAAAAGCTTGGAGCATCCCCGCTGTCGGCGAGAGAACGAAGCATTCTGCCCAAACCAAAGGTAGCTGCCAGCATAGTAGATAGAATAGCAGTTACTAATACCAGATTTATCACTCCAGCAGCTACTCCCAATCCACGAAAATTCAATGCTGCCACAATTGGGCTTATTTTAGCTGATAGGCTTCCAGTAGATATAAGCGGAAGCAGTAATAAAAAAACTGCAATATATAACCCTAGGAGAGATATAATGGTTGTTTTAATAGCACGGGGAATAGTTTTATGAGGGTCCCGGGCTTCGGAAGCAGCTAAACCGATAACTTCAAACCCAGCATAACAGAACAATACTATTAGCATGCTGCCTGCCAGTCCTCCGATACCATTTGGGAAAAAGATCGCATTTTGCACTGCCCCCAGGCCAATAGGAGTTCTGCCTGGCAGAAGACCGAATATCAGAATAACTGCAAGTACGATGAAAGTGAGAATAGCGAGCAATTTAATGCCTGCCAAAGTACTTTCTAATTTCGATAACAGACTAGCTCCCAGTAAATTCAAAAGAGTAATAGCAGTAACGATACCAATTGATAATAGAGGTAAAGACAAATAAGGAAACCACGATTTAATAAAAAGTGAAGCCGCAGTAGCTTCACTGGACATGGCAAGTACCATACCCGTCCAGTATACCCAGCCCACGAGAAAACCCATAAAGGGACCATAAGCTTCTACGGCATAAAACCTAAAAGAACCAGGGTGAGGGTTGGCTACCGTCATTTCTGATAAGGCATTAAGAATTATATAAACAAGTATCCCCCCTAGTACAAATCCAAGAATTATTGAAGGACCTGCAGATTTAACAGCGATAGCAGAACCTAAGAAAAAAGAACCTCCTATAACAGTACCAAGAGCGAGCATAGTTAATTGAAAGGCAGATAGGCCGTTTTTCTCCATGTTGTTTTCCTCCTGTATATTATCTTTGCTTTCTTAGTATGCCACTAAGAACTTATAAAATATGCCATCAGTTCAAGACTAAACCGTAGCATTTCATAGGAGATCTTTGATAGAATTTGAGGAGATTTCGAAATGGGGATAGAGTATAATAATAAAATATGAGATTTAGAAACGAGGATGGTTTTTGTGAAGACTTTTAAAAAGGTGTTAATTGCAAACAGAGGGGAAATTGCAATACGCATAATTAGAGCATGCCATGAATTAGGAATTAGAACCGTGTCACTATACTCAAAGGAAGATAAACTGGCCTTATTTAGAACCAAATCTGATGAATCTTATTTAATCGGTAATAACAAAGGACCAGTTGAAGCCTATTTAAGTATAGAAGAGATAATTAGCCTGGCAATCAAAAAGGGTGTAGATGCAATTCATCCTGGATATGGTTTTTTATCGGAGAATCCTGAATTTGCCCAAAAATGCATAGAATCAGGTATTGAATTTATTGGCCCAACTCCAGAAATGATGGATAAATTAGGCGATAAGATTAAGTCTAAAATTATTGCCCAGAGTGTAGGTGTGCCAACCATACCCGGTATTGAAAAGCCCATCAAATCAGATAAAGAAGCCATCAAGTTTGCTAAAAAATGTGGTTATCCAATTATGCTTAAAGCCTCTGCAGGTGGCGGAGGCAGGGGCATGAGAATTGTTAAATGCGAAGCTGATCTGCTGAAAGAATTTCACAGTGCCCAAAATGAAGCCAAAAAAGCATTTGGCATTGATGATATTTTTGTCGAAAAATATCTGGATAATCCAAAACATATAGAAGTGCAAATACTGGGCGACAATTATGGGAATATTGTCCACTTATTTGAAAGAGACTGCTCTATTCAAAGACGTCATCAAAAGGTAATTGAATTTACTCCGGCATTGGCAATTTCGGAAAACCAGAGACAGGCAATTTGCGCAGATGCCATTAAAATCGCTAAATCAGTAAACTATAGAAGTGCCGGCACTGTTGAGTTTTTGCTTGATGGTCAAGGAAATCACTACTTTATAGAAATGAACCCCAGAATACAGGTTGAACACACCGTGACCGAAATGGTAACAGGTATTGATATTGTTCAAAGCCAAATCCTGATTGCCCAGGGATACAAATTGAATTCAAAACAAATTGGTATTCGCCGGCAGAATGCTATTAAAGTCCGGGGATATGCCATACAATGCAGAGTTACAACTGAGGATCCGACCAATAGCTTTGCACCAGATACTGGTAAGATTGATGTATATAGAACAGGAGCAGGTTTTGGAATCAGACTTGATGGCGGTAATGGCTACACGGGTTCAATAATCAGTCCTTACTATGACAGTTTATTAGTTAAAATTACCTCGTGGTCTAGTAATTTTGAAGACACTATAAATAAATCAAAGCGTGCAATTCGAGAAACCGTTATTGGAGGAGTTAAAACGAATGAAGCATTCTTGCTGAATGTTCTTTCGCATCCTAAATTTATAAAAGGTGAATGTGATACAGGTTTTATTGATTCAACGCCAGAACTTTTTGATATAACACCAAGAGAAGACCATGAGGCCAATATATTAAAATTTATTGGTGAAAAAGTTGTTAATGAAAGTAAGGGTATTAAGAAAGATTATGATGTTCCCAAAATACCTAAGGTTTATAGTAACGGTAAACTTTCAGGTACCAAACAGATTTTAGACAAAAAGGGTCCGCAGGGCATTATAGATTGGATTAAATCTCAAAACAAACTATTATTAACCGATACAACTATGCGTGATGCCCATCAATCATTAACAGCAACAAGGGTTAGAACAGTTGATATGTTAAGAATTGCAGAGGCAACTGCACATATCGGGAATGATTTATTTTCGCTGGAAATGTGGGGGGGGGCTACATTCGATGTTGCCTATCGTTTCTTAAATGAATGCCCATGGGAAAGATTAATTGAACTTCGCAAAAAAATACCCAATGTAATGTTCCAGATGTTGATTAGGGGAGCTAATGCGGTTGGATATACAAATTATCCTGATAATGTTGTTAGAGAATTTATTAGGGAATCTGCGGCTTCCGGAATTGACGTATTTAGAATATTTGATTCGTTAAATTGGTTAAAAGGAATGGAAATTGCTATTGATGAGACCCTGAAGAGCAATAAAATTGCTGAGGCCTGCATTTGTTATACAGGTGATATATTAGATGAACACAAAGATAAATATTCATTAACTTATTATGTTAAAACTGCAAAAGACATCGAAAAGATGGGGGCTCATATTCTTGGAATCAAGGATATGTCAGGTCTTTTAAAACCGTATGCAGCTGAAAAATTAATTAGGGCCTTGAAGAATGAAATATCAATACCGATTCATCTTCATACCCATGATACCAGCGGCAATGGAGTTGCTACATTGCTTATGGCCGCAGAAGCTGGAGTAGATATAGTAGATACAGCATTTAACAGCATGTCAGGGCTTACCAGCCAGCCGGCTCTAAATTCAGTTGTAGCGGCATTGGAAAATACTAATAGAGACACCGGAATCAACTTGGATCGGATTCAGGAGATTTCAGATTATTGGGGTGATATAAGACCAATATACAGCCAGTTTGAATCGGGTTTGAAATCTGGAACGGCTGAGGTTTATAAATATGAAATTCCAGGTGGTCAATACTCTAATCTAAAACCGCAGGTGGAGAGTTTTGGGTTAGGTCATAAGTTTAAAGAAGTGAAAGAAATGTATAAGACAGTTAATGAGATGCTTGGAGATATTGTAAAAGTTACCCCATCATCAAAACTGGTAGGGGATCTAGCTATATTTATGGTTAAGAACGATTTAACTCCTGAAAACATCTTAGAGAAAGGTAAGGATCTAGCGTTTCCTGATTCGTCCATAGCATACTTCGAAGGTATGATGGGCCAGCCTGTGGGAGGATTTCCCGAAGACCTTCAAAATGTAGTACTAAAAGATAAAAAACCAATAACTTGTAGACCGGGAGAATTATTAGAGCCGGTAGATTTTGAATCCATTAAGAAGGTTCTTAATGAGAAGTATAATATTAAACCATCTACAAGAGATATTTTAAGCTATGCTCTTTATCCTAAAGTATTCGAAGATTATTTAGCTTTTAAGAAATTATATGGTGATCTAAGCAGAATGAATAGCCCGGTATTCTTCGATGGAATAACTGAAGGTGAAGTATGTGAAGTCGAAATTAGTGAAGGAAAAATATTTATTGTTAAACTGGTCAGTATAGGTAAAATTGATAAAGAAGGCTTCAGAAAAATAGACTTTGAAGTCAACGGTAATCAAAGAGAAATTATTATATTAGATAAAAGTTATCAAAAAGGTGAAGTGATAGAATCAACCGTGTTCGCTGATCCTAATAACAAAAATGAAATCGGTGCAAGCATCCCTGGAACAGTAACTAAAATACTTGTTAGGGATGGAGAGAAAGTAAAAGCTGGTCAGAGTCTTATTATTATTGAAGCCATGAAAATGGAGTCCAATATAGCTGCTCCGATAAGTGGTATAATTGCAGGCATAATTGTATCAGAGAACCAGCAGGTTAAGAATGGTGAATTATTAATGAAAATAGAATAATTATAAGAGAAATATACTTAAAAACTTCACAAATAAAGTCAGACCGAGCAAAAAAGTTCACCCAAGGGTACTACTGATGTACCGCTTGCGGTACAAATAATGTTGCAAGAGCAAGGCATTAACGAAAGCCAGTGATTGAGGCGGTATAAAGTATGGCGACACACCCCCTTAGGGGGAATGTCCCCGTATGAAGTACGTTGATTGAACTGGCTTTCGTTAATAACGCAGCTATTGGGCTTTTTTGACGGTCTGAAGCACCTTGTGGTGCTTTTTATATTTATATCTATTTTGTAACTTTAATGACATAAAATCCTATTTATGAAGGATATTTAGTAAAAAAGGAGAATTATATTGCATGAAGCAGGCAATAAATCATAAAAGGGGACCAATTAATGATCGAGACAACAAAGCAATTGGTAAACTTTGAGGCCATTTACTGTTCATCAAACAGTATTATTTATAAGGCATTTAATATAGAAACAAATATAGAAGTTATAATCAAAACCCTGAATAGAGAGCTTTATGATTCGAAAAGCCTGGCGAAGCTTAAGAATGAATATAATTTATTAAAAAAACTTCAGGGCGAGTATGTGATAAAAGCTTACGAATTCGTAAATATGGAAAATCATTTTTCCATGATAATAGAAGACTTTGGAGGTATTTCTCTTGATCAATATCTAGGGCATAACATGATTGGAATAAGAGAATTTCTATATATGGCCTTGGAAATAACCAAGTGCTTGGATCATATTCATAAAAATCAAGTAATTCACAAAGATATAAATCCTTCCAACATTGTTTATAATCCAAATAGTAAAATAATAAAATTGATTGATTTTGGGATTGCTTCAGAATTTTCTTTCGAAACCATGCAAGCACTCAATCCCAATAAGTTAGAAGGAAGATTGTCATATATTTCTCCGGAGCAAACGGGAAGAATGAATCGGCCGGTGGATTATCGAACAGACTTCTATTCTCTGGGGGTCACTTTATATGAACTGGCCTGCAAAAAACTTCCGCTGGTTTCTGAGGACCCTGCGGAAATTGTACATTTCCATATCGCAAAAACGCCCTTGCCAGCTCATGAAGTTAACCCTGAGATTCCTAAAAATGTTTCCGAAATAATTGCTAAACTTATGGCCAAAATGCCTGAAGAAAGATACAAGAACGCTAAAGGAATTATGTTTGATTTATACAAATGTATAAATCAATTGAATAATGGAGTAATCGAGGAATTTAAGTTAGGAAGCAGAGATATATCAAATAAATTTGAGGTGCCCAAAAAAATCTATGGAAGAAATTATGAATTAGAAAATCTGCTAGATTCATTTGAAAATATTAGTAAGGGAAATATAGAATTTATTCTTATTGGAGGCTATTCAGGAATCGGTAAAACCAGTCTGGTAAATGAACTACATAAGCCGATTATAAAAAAACATGGAATGTTTATCTCAGGCAAATATGATCAGTTTAATAGGAACACTCCATATTCAGCCTGTTTCCATGCTATTGATCAGTTTTGCAGTTATATTCTTTCAGAACCAGAGATTGAAATTAAGCGTTGGAAAAAACTTATATTAGAGGCCTTGGGGTTAAATGGAAGGTTGCTAACCGAGGTAGTTCCCCGGCTGGGTTTGATTATAGGAGAACAACCAGAATTAGGGGAGTTGTCTCCAATAGAAGAACAAACCAGATTCAAGATTGCACTTAAAAACTGGCTGGCTGTTATCTCAGCCCCAAAACATCCGGTGGTTTTTTTTATGGATGATATTCATTGGGCAGATATGGCGTCCCTGGACCTTTTGGAAAGCTTGCTTAACGACCAAAACATTAAAGGGCTGATGGTTGTTGGTACTTACCGGGACAATGAGGTGAATACCTCTCATCCGCTTACCAGAACTATAGAAAAAATTAAAAAAAATAATGGTAAAGTAGAATTGATCAAGCTGGAAAATATTAATATTAATGCAGTGGCACAAATAATATCTGATATTGTGAGCAGACCGGAAAATGAAGTACTTCAACTTGCCGGATCAGTCCACCAGAGAACCCAGGGTAATCCATTTTATACTATTGAATTTCTCAAACATTGTAATGAAAAAAATCTGCTCTATTATGATCAGGGTGAGATGCGGTGGAAATGGAATGAAACAGGAATAGGCGATAGCAAGATATCAGACAATGTGGCTGATTATCTAATAGGAAAAATACAAACGCTTCCTGAAGAAACAAGAGATTTGGTTAAAATAGCAGCGTGTATAGGAAACCGTTTTGATGTAAAAGTACTTGCAGCGGTTGCCGAAAAAGACATAGAGGGAATTAAGGACGCATTAAAGCCCGCTATTTATGAGGAAATGGTTTATGTCTCCGAAAAAGAGAATAAATATGAAGAACTGCATTTGGAATTCTGTCATGACAAATTTCAACAGGCAGGATATCAGGCTTTATCAGAAGATATTAAGAAAACAATACACTTTAATATTGCCAGGTATTATGAAGCTATTGACGTTCCGGAAGGAAAATATTTATTTAGGGTCGCAGATCACTTTTCCAAGGCATTGGATTGCCTAATTTCAACCCAAGAAATAGAAAAAGTGATTGAAACATTTTTCAAAGCCGCACATGCTGCTAACCTTTCCTCAGCTTATGACACCGCACGACAGTATCTTGAGCTCATTATGGATATTGCTCCTGAAGATTTAAAGAAGAATGATTCCTTTTTGCTGCGTATATACACTGAATACCATCTAGTGCTTTTTAGTCTGGCGAGATTTGAGGAATTGGATCAAACTTATACTAAGATTGAGCAGTTATCTAAAGATCCATTAGATTTGCTGGATTGTTGCTGCGTACAATTAATTAGTCTCTCCAATCGAAGCCGATACCAGGAAGGTTTTGAACTGGGAATAGCGCTGCTCGAAAGATTGGGAGTACAATACCCAAAGGATGAACTCGAAAATGTGATTGAGATTGAATTTGAAAAATATTATGAGTATGAACGTAATGGCAGCCTTGCACGACTCGAGGAAAAAGAAATTCTCTATGATAAAAAAGGCAGAGCAATTGCTAAACTTCTAAACAGGATACTTGGCGCGGCCCAGTTTTTTAACCCTATGTCTTCATTTTGGGCAACACTTGTGAATACAAACCTTATGATTAAGAACGGTATTACCTCGGAGGCTTTGGAAATGTCGTTGGGATTGATTATGGGGATAATTGCTTATAAAAACGATTATCATCTTGGAAATATGCTGGCTAAAAAGGCAATGTACATAGTGGAAAGGGAAGGGCTAAGAGCTGAATTATATAGAATGTATCATTTAAATGGTTTAGCAAGGTGCCATTGGTTTGAACCTGTAGAGCAAGATATTTACTATGCCCATGAAGCTTATAAAGGGAATTTGCAAAATGGAGAATTTGAATTTGCCTGCTACACGTATTTTACTTCTCAGGCAGCCATCCTGGAATGCTGTAATACAGTTTCTGAAATGCAGAATGAAGTAGAGGCGGCATTATCCTTTGCAAATAGAATGGGTAACTTGTATGGGCTGGAATCGTTTGTAAGCTTCCAACAAATAGTAAGGGTATTAAAAGGAGAAACATTAGCATATGGCAGCTTTAATGATAACGATTTTGATGAAGAAAATCATGTAGAAGAAGTCCAACATAATGCAATTGGATTAGCTTATTACTACATATATAGATCGCTTTCCGCAGTGTTGTTCGACGATTTTGAAACAGCATTTACTCTCACTGAAAAGGCTGTCCCCCTTATTCCATATATTGCGTCGTTTTATACTTCAGCCCTCCTTCGTTTCCTGCATTCCCTTTCCATCTGTAAAACCATTAAAGAAGCAGATGCAGATAACCAAAAGGAACTAAAAAAAGTATTGGATGTAAATCAAGAATGGATGTATCAAAGGGCACAAGATGCACCGTCTAATTTCCTGCACTTATATGATCTTGTAGATGCTGAGATGAAAGCATCAGAAGGAAAGTATGATGAATCATTTCGGTTATATGAAAAAGCTATTCTCGAAGCTAGAGCTAATAAAAGGCCGTATCATTATGCCCTGGCTTGTGAACTGGCCGGACAGCGTTACCAGAAAATTGGGATAGAAAGGATAGCTGCCTTCTATCTCAAGGAGGCCTATTCTGCATTTTTAGCCTGGGGCGCCATAGGCAAAACCGAAGCAATGAAGAAAAAATACCAACATATTATATTATCTGGTATAGATAGTGCGAAACTAGCCGAGCTTCCCTCCGGTACTGCTATATTAACAAACTCGATAAATATTACTGCTTTGACCAATTCAATTGACATAAACGCAGTCATCAAAGCAACTCAAACTATTTCAGGTGAAATCGAAAAGAGGAAACTGTTAGAAAAACTGATGTCAATTATTATTGAAAATTCCGGTAGTAATCGAGGGTACATTTTGATAGAAGGTGAAAGTAGTTGGCTTTTATCTGCTTACGAGATTTCAAATAGGACAGTAAAAATCATCATTGATAATGAAGAAGTTGTTCTTGATATTATGGATTCAAAACAAATCCTTCCTTTTTCTATTATTACTTATGTAATGAGGACCAAAGAGCCGGTGATTGTCGGAAATACTCAAACCAGCCAGTTTTCGGCGGACAAGTATTTTTCAGAAAATATTACTTCATCAGTAATGTGTTTTCCTATTTTATTTCACAATACATTAAAAGGAATAGTTTATTTAGAAAATGATCTATTAACAGAAGCCTTCACCAATGAACGACTTAAGGTACTGAATATATTCACCTCACAGGCGGCTATTTCTCTGGAAAACTCTAGCCTTTATTCTGAACTTGAAGAAAAAGTAAAAGAAAGAACAAAACAATTAGAAGAAGCCAATGATGCTCTTGAACAACGGACAGTAGAGCTTGCTGTCGCCAAAGATAAAGCCGAAGCTGCTAATAAGCAGCTAGAGGAGCAAAATCTTCAACTTCAACAGGAAGTCACCGTGCGCAAGCGAGTAGAAGAGGAGCAAAAGCTCAATCAGAAGCGGCTGTGTTTGTCAGAAGAACGCTTCTCTAAGATCTTTCATAATAGTCCGGTAATGATGGCAATTATAAAACCAAATGAAGGAACATATATTGATGTCAATTCCAAATGGGAGGAAATAACGGGGTATAGCCGCCAGGAGGTTATTGGTCGTTCTGATTTGGATATTTGGGTAGATGAAAGTCATTGGCAAGATGTGATCAGAGAGTTGAATGAAAAGGGTATGACAAAGAACGCTGAAAGAACAATTCGAACTAAGTACGGCGAAATTCGTACCTTTCTCATATCCGGGACGGTAGTCAACATTAACAGTGAGGATTGTTGGCTATCTGCAAGCCTAGATATTACGGAACATAAAAAGATGGAGCAAGAGATGGCCCGTTTGGACAGGCTTAATTTGGTAGGCGAAATGGCAGCCAGCATAGGCCATGAAATCAGAAATCCAATGACATCTGTGCGCGGTTTTTTGCAAATGTTCGAGCATAAATATAGTGAAGATAAAGAATTCCTTAATCTGATGATTGAAGAACTGGATAGAGCTAATGCAATAATAACCGAATTCCTATCCCTGGCTAAAAACAAGATGGTAGAATTAATACCCAAAGACCTAAATTCAATATTGAAAAACATTTTGCCATTGGTTCAAGCAAGTGCTACTATCCAGGATAAAAAGATCAAATTAGATATTGAAAATACACCTAATTTGCTTCTGGACGAAAAAGAAATCCGCCAGTTAATACTTAACCTGGTTCATAATGGGCTGGAATCAATGTCTGCGGGTGGAACCATGACCATAAGGACATATAAGGAAGGGGAAAGTGTAGTCTTATCAATTCGGGATCAAGGCCACGGTATTGATCCCGAAGTACTGGACAAGTTGGGTACACCCTTCTTTACCACCAAGGAGCAGGGGACTGGCTTAGGTCTGGCGGTTTGTTATGGTATTGCCAGCCGCCATGGAGCTAGCATTGACATTGTGACTGGAGATAAGGGTACTATAGTATCAGTAAGATTTCCTTTATAATTTCATGAAAATAATATAATAAGAGCTGAATCATTTCCGGAATTTCACGGGTGATTATACCTGATATTTCCATCGTGATAAGAATCAATTTTGATATAATTAAGAGAATAATAGGGGATTGATTGGGGGGATAAGTCTTTTGGATGCCAAAGTATTAGTTCAAACCGAAGTAAAACCTAAGCGAAGAAAACTTCCGAAATTACTAATTATTGTTGTGTTAATCATATTTACTGTATCAGGAGTGTTGGGAGTTTCAGGATATGTTGGATGGAATCTGACCCATCCAGTTCGTCAACAAATTGACAGCACACCACTTTCAGCAGGTTTAACATATGAAAGTGTTGTTTTTAGCAGCCGGGGAGATGGGTTGGATTTAAAGGGTTGGTTAATTCCATCACAAGGCAGCACCAAGACCGTTATTTTTGCTCATGGTTATCGTAAAAACAGGCTTCAAACTGACGTTCCTGCTTTACCAATTGCACAATTTTTAAAAGCCAAAGGATATAATGTGCTGATGTTTGATTTTAGAAATTCCGGGGAATCAGAAGGGGAATTAACTTCGGTAGGTCAATATGAAGTTCAAGACCTGCTTGGAGCAGTCGATTATATAAAAACCAGACCAGATATAAGTAAGCAAATAGTACTATTGGGATTTTCCATGGGAGCATCAACCGCAATACTTGCAGGTGCTAGAGAAAAGGCTGTTACTGCTGTTATTGCCGACTCACCATTTGCTGATCTTGAAACTTATTTAAGCAAGAATTTAAGTGTATGGACAGACCTGCCATCTGTTCCTTTTAATCAAGCTTTTTTTGTGGTTGTTCCGGTGCTAACCGGTTTAAGACCGGAAACCGTAAGCCCTGTTAAAGAAATTGCCAACCTAAATTCCAGACCAATATTACTAATACATGGTGAGGCAGATGAAGATATACCCATAACAAACAGTGAAATGCTTCAGAAAGCATATCCTAAGGCCCAGCTGCTAAGAGTTCCAAGAGCTAAACATGTAAAGAACTTTGCGGCTGATCAAACCCGATATCTTTCTGCGGTATCAGCCTTTTTGGACACATTATAATTTCAATATCATTAATTTGAGTGATATCAAGTATATGGCGGAGTGAAACTTTCTAACAATTTGGCGATATCTGAGGGTAAACCCACTTCAAAATGCATATAAGTCTCAGTACGTGGATGCATGAAAGCCAACTGGCCTGCATGCAGGGCTTGGCGATTTATTAGACCAGATGAACTGCCATAGAGGGTGTCTCCGCAGACCGGATAGCCTGATTGGCTCAAATGCACTCTTATTTGATGAGTACGGCCTGTATCGAGAGTAAGTGAGAGCAGGGTAAAGCCTT
>Ga0209639_1002829_pt1 | contig 12664 bp, 11 predicted proteins | sample EPASupsiteHSE605_FD_187268 | JGI IMG/M metagenome (GOLD analysis project Ga0209639, IMG submission 187268) | Bioremediated contaminated groundwater from EPA Superfund site, New Mexico - Sample HSE6-05 (SPAdes) (version 2) | ecosystem: Environmental > Aquatic > Deep subsurface > Groundwater >...
AGATGGGACGGCTTCAGGAAAGGATTACTTCCACCAAAAAAGGCTCCATCACATCTGTTCAAGCGATTTATGTTCCCGCGGATGACTTGACTGATCCGGCTCCGGCGACTACTTTCGGACACTTGGATTCAACCGTGGTGCTTTCTAGGGCTCTCACGGAACTGGGAATCTATCCCGCCGTTGATCCCTTGGATTCTTCCTCGACTATCTTGGATCCAAAAATTGTTGGCGAAGAGCACTATAACGTGGCTCGCGGAGTCCAGCGAGTTTTGCAAAAGTATAAGGATTTGCAAGATATTATCGCTATTTTAGGAATGGAAGAATTGTCGGATGAAGACAAAGTTACAGTGGCGCGCGCCAGAAAGATCCAAAAGTTTTTGTCTCAGCCATTTTTTGTGGCGGAACAGTTTACTGGCACTCCTGGAAAATACGTGAAACTGACTGACACAGTCAAGGGGTTTAAGATGATCTTGGATGGAGAACTGGACGAGATTGGAGAACAAGAGTTTTATATGAAAGGCGGAATTGAAGAGGTTCGTCTAGGTAAATAGTCTGACAGGCGTAAGCAATTATTATGAATATCAAGTTTAAAATTGTCACTCCGGAAAAAACTGTTTTCGATGATGGAGTTGATCAAGTAACCCTTCCAACTACGGACGGACAGGTTACGATTTTACCGAATCATAGAAGTTATATAGCGAGCCTCGATCCCGGAGAAATCATGCTGAAAAAGGGCCAGGAGGAAATATTACTTTCTGTGTCGGGAGGATTCGTAGAATTCAACCAAAATAATTTGGTGGTTTTGGCCGATACGGCAGAGAGAGCGGAAGAAATCGATTTGAAGCGTGCCGAAGAAGGCAGGAAAAAAGCGGAAGAGATCAAAGAGCAAAGGATTGCCATAGATGAAGAGGAATATGCCCGAGTGGCGGCTTCGATCCAAAAAGAGTCAGCGCGAATCAGGGTGGCAAAAAAACATTATACCAAAAAGGGAATAAGCATAGGCGGGTAATAATTAAAATATTATGAAAACATCATTCAAATTCAAGGGCGCGCACAGTTGTGAAGCGGTAGTATTGGCTTGCATTGATTTTCGTTTTTGGAAAGAAACGGTCGAATTCATCGAAGGCGAACTTGGAATAAAAAACTATGATTTTCCGTCGCTTCCGGGTTCGGCTAAGGCCATAAACGAATGCTTAAGCGATAACGACTTGGCGTTCAAATGTATCGGTGTGCCGTGCGAACTGCATCATGCCAAGAAAATCGTGATCGTTAACCACGAAGATTGTGGCGCTTATGGCGGATCGGAAAAATTCAATGGCGATAGCGAAGTGGAACAGGAATTCCACGAAGTTGAACTTCGTAAGGCTAAAGATAAATTGATTGACAAATATCCGGAAAAGGAGTATATTCTGGTGTACGCCAGATTGACGGATGAGGGAGAAAAGATTGAATTTTTGAAAATATAGGTTACGAACTACGAAATAGGCGAAATATGAAACATTGAAGAGATTTTACTCATTACGTAGTTCGTAAATTTTTTTTGGTCGCAAGTCTTGGTTTTTAGACTTGCTTTTGTTTTTTTGAGTTCTTTTGGCACAAGGAGAAAGAATGGCCTGTCAGAAAGTTATTTCATGTTACTTTTGCAATGACCCTGTCGCTTGTCATGGACATAAGGGTATAAAATCTTGCGATTCATGCGGAGAAAGTTATGATGGATCGCCGAGAGTGAAGTATGCCGTTTGCAACTTGTGTCATTCGGAGCTTCCCTTGGAGCTTAATATTTCAAGAAAGATCAAAATGGTACGAGAAGCAGACAGTAGTAAATTTTGAACAGGATCCATTTCTGCTCAAGAGCATAGGGTTTTTCAGGACGGTGTTTCCGACGCGTTTCGGAAGCACCGTCTTTTCTTATGCTATAATATAAACGGCATAATCTTATAAAAAACAATATGAATAAAACAAAAGTCATAATTGGCGTAGGCGTGGCTGGGGTAGTTCTGGCGGCGGCTTTTTTGACGGTAGTGAATTCTATCGTCAAAAAAAATCCTATGGGCGAAAACTCGCGTTATGATGCTTCAATCAGCATGTCCCAACCAATGCTTCCTGGCATAATGGGAGATACTGGGGCGGCAGAAAAATCTGTTCCAGCTAACGGCAGGCCGCAAAGCCAGTCTATGATTCCGGCTCCTGATGTCCAGGACAAAAAAGTTATCAAGAATGGAAGCCTGACTCTGAAGGTTAATAATGTTGATAAATCAGCCGAAGAAATCGGCCAAAGCGCTAAAAATAACGGAGGAGATGTTTTTTCTTCCAATTTTTTCAAAAACAGCAACGATCTGAAAAGTGGGACTATTATTGTAAAAGTGCCAGTGGCAAATTTTGAAAAAACCTTTTCTGATATTAAAAAAGTCGCGGCGGTCGTGGTTCGCGAATCAACTAGCGGGCAAGATGTTACGGAAGAATACCAGGACATTGAAAGCCGCATAAAAAATAAGCAGGCTGAAGAAGCGGCTTATAAAAAAATTCTTGAATCGGCGCAAAAAATCGAGGATATCCTCGCCGTGACCCAAGCGCTTTCGGAGGTTCGCGGGGAAATCGAATCTCTTCAGGGGAGATTGAAATATTTGACTTCGCAAACAGACATGGCGACAATCGCAGTCAACATATCAGAAGACTCCAATATCACAATCTCTGATTCTTGGCGGCCTATCCAGGTAGTTAAAGAGGCGCTTAATTCACTCATAAAAAAATCCCAGGGATTCATCAATTTTCTCATTATCCTTATAATCACAATTATTCCCGTGGCGCTGCTCTATCTGCTGCTTTTGGGGGTTATATATAAAATTGCAAAAACAATCTATCTGAGGTTTAAAAAGAAAAAAGAAACTGAAAAAACGGGGCAGGTCTAGAAAAAAAGCTTTTCCTGCAAAAACGAAAAGCGTTCCACTTGAGGGGGCGTTTTTTGTATGATTCCCTGAACTTAGCTTGGGGAGCGGCAATTAAGAAGCGTGTTACTTGTCAATGAGCCTTAAATAGAGTAAATTTAAATATATACGCTTTTTTCATATGGAAAAGTACAACCCTCAAAAAATAGAGAAAAAATGGGCTAAAAGGTGGCAAGAAAGCCATCTTTATCAGAATTATGAGCGAGATAAGAAGTTTTATGCTTTGGATATGTTTCCTTATCCGTCAGGCGCTGGGCTTCACGTGGGCCATCCGAAGGGATATATAGCGACAGATGTAGTTTCTCGACTCAAGATGCTTCAGGGTTACTCCGTGCTTCACCCCATGGGTTGGGACGCTTTTGGGCTTCCGGCGGAAAATTATGCCATAAAAAACAAAATTCATCCTAGAATTGCCGTTTCGAAAAACATTGCCACGTTTAAGCATCAGTTGGAAAAATTCGGCTTTACTTATGATTGGAACCGGGAAATAAATACCACCGACCCTGAGTTTTATAAATGGACTCAGTGGATTTTCCTCAAGATGTTTGAGAAAGGACTGGCTTACGAATCAAACGAGCCGGTCAATTGGTGCCCGACTTGCAAGACGGTTTTGGCTAATGAAGATCTGGAAAATGGCAAATGCGAAAGATGCGGATCGGAAATCATCCAAAGGAAGCTTCGCCAGTGGGTTCTTAGGATGACAAAATACGCCGACCGGCTTCTTTATGATTTGGATAAGGAAGATTTAGATTGGGAAGAACTCATCAAAGAACAACAAAGAAATTGGATTGGCAGATCAGAAGGCGCGCAATTCAAGCTGAAAGTCAAAAATACTGCTGAATATGTTGAAGTTTATACCACAAGATTGGATACTGTTTTTGGCATGACTTACGCGGTGGTGGCGCCGGAACATAAGATCATCGGAAAGCTTAAAGACAAGATTGAAAACTATAAGGATGTTGAAAAATATATCATAAAATCCCAATCCAAGACGGAGTTGGAGAGGACCGAGCTGCAAAAGGAAAAAACCGGAGTTGAACTCGAAGGGATAAAAGTAATTAATCCGTTCAATGGCGAGGAATTGCCATTGTTTATGGCGGATTATGTTTTGGGGTTTTATGGAACCGGAGCGGTAATGGCGGTGTCGGCGCATGATATTCGTGATTGTATTTTTGCCGTAAAATATAACTTGCCAATCAAGAAAGCCATTGTTCCCACTCAAGATACTGAGAGTCAAAATTTAAATTCGGATATAAAAAATCCAGAAGAAGCTTTTATCGATGACGGCATTCTTACGGACTCAGGCAAATACGCAGGTTTAACTTCAAAGGAAGCTCGAAGGAAAATGACGGATTGGCTGGAAAAAGAAAAAATCGGGGAAAAGAAAATTAATTACAAAATGCGCGACTGGGTTTTTTCGAGGCAAAGATATTGGGGGGAGCCGATTCCAATCATTCATTGCGATAAATGTGGGACAGTGGCGGTTCCCGAGAAAGATTTGCCGGTAAAACTGCCGGAAGTTAAAAGCTATGAACCAAGCGGTACAGGCGAGTCTCCTCTTGCCAAAATAGAAGATTGGGTCAATGTGAAGTGCCCAAAATGCGGCGGATCGGGAAAAAGAGAAACCAACACTATGCCCCAATGGGCCGGTTCTTCTTGGTATTACCTTAGATACATTGATCCGGAAAATGCCAAAGCGCTGGCGGACAAGAAAAAAGAAAAAAGGTGGATGCCGGTTGATCTCTATGTCGGCGGAGCGGAACACGCGACGCGCCATCTTCTCTATGCTCGATTTTGGCATAAATTCCTTTATGATATCGGCGCGGTATCAACAACCGAGCCGTTCAAAAAGTTGGTGCATGTCGGACTCATCCAGGCGGAGGATGGAAGAAAGATGAGCAAACGCTGGGGCAATGTAATTAATCCAGATGATGTGATTTCCAAGTTTGGGGCAGATGCTATGAGAGTTTATGAAATGTTCATGGGACCATTCGCGCAAAACATCGCCTGGAGCACTAACGGAGTGGTTGGAACCTATCGATTTTTGGAAAAAATTTATAGGCTTCACTCGCGAATTAAGGCTGATGAAAAGCGAATGGAAGCGAATAAAAAGTTGGAGAATCTTGTTCATAAGACAATAAAAAAAGTTGGAGAGGATATAGAAAATTTCAGGTTTAATACGGCAGTCAGCCAGTTGATGATACTAACCAACAAACTAGACGGAGAGAAAGAAATTTCAACTGCCAATTACCAATTGCTAATTATTCTTTTGTCTCCTTTCGCGCCGCATTTGGCAGATGAACTTTGGAGTAAGTTGGGCCATAAGGAAAGCATATTCAAGGAAAATTGGCCGGAGTACGACCAGCGCCTCATAAAAGACGAAGAAATTGAATTAGTAATTCAAGTCAGCGGCAAGGTGCGTGACAGGATAACAGTGCCATCGGATATTTCGGAAGAAGAAGCGGTAAAACTGGCAAAAAACAGCGAAAAGATAAAACAATACACGGAAGGTAAAGAGGTTAAAAAAGTTATTTTTGTTAAGGGAAGACTAATCAATATTGTAATTTAATTTTATTTTATGCAAGCCGTAATACTTGCCGCGGGACGAGGGAAGAGAATGAAGCATTTGACACGCTCAACTGCCAAGCCAATGCTTTGCATCAAAGGAAGGCCTATCCTGGAACATAAGATCAACGCCCTTCCGAAAAAGATCAAAGAAATTATTTTTATCGTCGGGTATCAGGGTGGGCACGTCCTGACTCATTTTAAGAGATATTTCAACGGACGCCGCATCATTTATGTGTTTCAAACCAATCTCAACGGTACTGGCGGAGCATTGCACTTAGCCAAAAGTATCCTGAAAGATAAATTTCTAGTTTTGATGGGGGATGATCTTTATCATAAAAAAGACTTGGAGGAATTGATTAAGAACGATCTAGCCGTTTTGGCGTATGAAGTTTCCAATCCCGGTGATTTTGGTGTCATAAAAACAAATAGATCGGGGCATATGATTGATATTATTGAAGCTCCTCATAAGACCAGGCATAAACTTGCCAATACGGGTGTGTATGTCCTTAATAAAAAGTTTTTTGAATATGACTTGATTTCCAAAAAGCCTGGAGACAAGGAATTTGGATTGCCTCAAACCATGGCTCAGATGGCGCGCGACCATAAGATAAAAGTTACGAAAGCCAGGGCCTGGCATCCGATCGGAAATCCGGAAGATTTGAAAGAAGCGGAAAAAATCTTGCATAATTTTCTTTAAAGCGTAAATATGAAACCAAGGAACGTGGTGACGATTGGAGGAGGGACGGGGAGCTTTACTTTACTGACTGGCCTCAAAAAATATCCCATTAATATTTCAGCTATTGTGTCAATGGCGGATGATGGAGGATCGACTGGAGTTTTGCGGGATGAGCTTGGTGTTTTGCCGCCGGGAGACGTGAGGCAATGTTTGGTGTCATTATCCCAGTCATCGAATATAATGCGGAAACTTCTAAACTACAGATTTGAAGAAGGCGGTTTGAAGGGCCATAACTTTGGAAATTTGCTTTTATCAGCCCTGGAAAAGATAAGCGGGGGTTTTGCTGAAGGAGTAGAAGAAGCCATGAAAATATTGAATGTCAAAGGAAAAGTTATTCCAGTGACTAATCAGGACGCTAGGCTTTATATGGAGCTCAAGTGCAAAACGGTGCTCAATGGCGAGAATGAGATCAATCATGCTTTTGATATCCAGCGGAAGGGTATAAAGCGCCTTTATTTTTCGCCGAAAGTCAAAGCCAATCCTAAGGCGATAAAAAAAATAAAAGAAGCAGATCTGATTATATTAGGGCCAGGCAACCATTATTGCAGTATTTTACCCAATTTGATTGTCGATGGCATGCCAAAAGCCATCAGGGAATCCAAAGCTAAAGTTGTTTATAATTGTAATTTAGTCAACAAGGCTGGACATACCGAAAGATTTGATCTGGATGATTATGTCGATTCCATCAATGGTTATTTAGGAGCCAAAAGAGTTGATTACGCCGTCTATAACACAAAAAAACCGAGCAATAAATTGATTGCTAAATATGAAAGCCATAAGGAATTATTAGTAGAATTTGGGGAAGAAAAAAGGAAGGAGCGTAATTACCAGGTCATTCAAGCGGATTTGTTAAGCAAGGAAAAAGTGAAATATAGCCAAGCCGACGCGATTTCTAGCATCCGATCTTTTATCCGTCACGACAGTGATAAATTGGCAAAAGTTTTAGTGGATATAATAAAAGGATAAATATGAAAATTTTTATAGATTTCGATGACGTAATATTTTATACCAAAAAATTCAAGAATGACTTGATTAGCATTTTTTTGAAGAACGGGGTAACCCGCCAAGAGTTTGAAAATTCTTATTATACCTTCCAGAAAAAAGCTCAAGCGCGAGGAGAGTATTACGATCCAAAGAAACAAATACAGGTGTTGAAAAAAAGGAATCAGATCGACCAAAGAAAGCTATCCAGGGATATAGATAAGTTTTTAAAAAGTCTGGAAAAATATGTTTTTCCAGACGTGCTCAATTTCTTAAGCCATTTTCCCAAAAAAGATCTGTACCTCATAACCTATGGACATGAGATATTCCAGATGAAAAAAATAAAAGGAGCGGGAATTAAGAAACATTTTAAAAGGATTATTGTTTCAAAAAACAATAAGCTTGCTATAATATTGGAGACTGCCCAGAAAGACAAATTCAGTCCGGGTGAAAAAATGATCCTCATCGACGATAGGCCCGAACAGTTGGAGCGGGTCGAGCAGAGAAAAAAAAGCGTAATAACTTTCCATATGTGCCGTCCGCAAGGCCGGTATTCCGACTTGATCTGCGCGGACAAAGATTATGAAGTTAAAAATTTGAAAGAAATTTTAAGTATCATAAACCGGGAGATACTATAATAAATAATAAATCAATCGCATGTGTGGAATAGTGGGATATGTCGGAAAAAAGGAAGCTATGCCAATTCTTATTGAAGGGCTCAAGCGGCTTGAATATAGGGGGTACGACAGCTCCGGAATATCAATTGCAGAAGGAGAAAGCATCACTACCATAAAGTCAGAAGGGCGAGTGGCGAAGCTTGAGGAAAAAATGAATGGGAGCCGCCTAAAAGGAACAGTGGGAATTGCCCATACCCGATGGGCGACTCACGGAAGGCCCAGTGACAAAAATTCTCATCCGCACAATGACTGCAAAAATTGCATCAGCGTGGTCCACAATGGAATTATTGAAAATTATCGGGAGCTTAAGGATTTCTTGACTAAAAGAAAACATAAATTCTGTTCAGAGACGGATACTGAGGTGGTGGCCCACCTAGTGGAAGAATTTAACAAGAAAGTTGATTTCAAATCCGCGGTGCTTTCAACCTTGAAACTCATTAAGGGAACTTACGGTTTAGCGATTATCAACAAGAGCGAACCGGACAAAATTATTGTGGCGAGGAATGGAAGCCCCTTAGTTTTAGGGATAGGCGATGGGGAATACATAATTGCATCAGATGTGAGCGCCATAGTCCGGCATACGGACAAAGTAATCTACTTCGAGGACGGGGAAGTGGCGGAAATATCAAAAGATGGTTTTAATGTTACAAACATCAACAATAAGAACGTCAACAAAAAGATCACCACTCTGGATTGGACTATTGAAAAGTCGCAAAAAGGAGGATTTCCGCATTTCATGTTGAAAGAAATTTTTGAGCAGCCAGAAACAATTTTCAATAGCATCCGCGGACGTTATATGACCGCGAAAGGAAAAGCCAAGCTGGGAGGACTGGAAAGTGTTATAGACAGGATAAGAGAAGCGGAAAAAGTTATGATAGTGGCTTGCGGTACGGCTCGATTGGCTGGAATGGTTGGCGAATATATATTGGAAGAATATGCTGGCATTTCAGCGGAAGTGGATTATTCCCACGAATTTCGCTATCGGAAATCAACGATAGATAACAAAACGGTATTGATCGCGATTTCTCAGTCTGGCGAAACAGCGGACACCCTGGCGGCTGTACGAGAAGCCAAGGAAAAAGGAGCTTTGACTTTGGGAATTGTGAATGTGGTAGGCTCAACTATCGCGAGAGAAACGGACGCCGGCGTTTATACCCATAGCGGGCCGGAAATAGCAGTGGCTTCAACTAAGGCGTTTACTTCGCAATTGGCCATAATAACGCTTATCGCAGTATTGTTTGGCCGCCAGCGGCAAATGTCTCTAATAACCGGCCAGCGCATAATAAGGGAATTAGGCCAGATGCCGAAAAAAATAAAACAAATTCTTTCTCAGAATAAAGAAATTCTTAAGGTGGCAAAAAAATATCATAAATATAAAAATTTTGCATATCTTGGCAGGAAATATAATCATCCGGTAGCTTTCGAGGGAGCGATAAAGCTCAAAGAACTGACGTATCTGCATGCAGAAGGCTTTGCTTCAGGCGAGATGAAGCATGGGCCAATTGCTATGATAGACGAAAATTTTCCCTGTGTATTTGTCGCGCCGCGCGACAGCGTGTATGAAAAAAACTTTAGCGGCATGCAGGAAATAAAAGCGAGAGGCGGCAGGGTTATCGCAATAGCAACCAAGGGCGATAAGGAAATAAAAAAAGTGGCTGATGATGTTATTTATATCCCGAAGACTTTGGAAATGTTGACTCCAATTTTAACGACGATCCCTCTCCAGCTATTTGCGTATCATATGGCGGTTCTCAACAAGCGGGATGTGGATAAACCGAGAAATTTAGCTAAAAGCGTGACAGTAGAATGATGGATATCCGGGCAATAAAAAATGATAAAAGTTATTTTTGGACGAACCATTCAAAATATAAAATATTGCAATATAATCTTAGTCCCACGGCTATAAAAAGAGTGATAAAATATCCAGAAAGGACGGAAGAGGGAATTGCTCCGGATACGACCGCGGTGATGAAAAGAAAGGATGGGAAAAAAAACAAGAGTGAAGTCTGGGTTATGTACCAGAAAAATATCAAAAATCAATCCCGCTCAGCGGGATCAAAAATAAAAAATAAAAAAATTTCAGCGGGCAAGATTAGGATAATTTCAGCCTGGATCTATCCGGGCGTAAGCCCTAAGGGAAAAGAAATATTTATTCCAGAAGATGTTTGGGATGAAATAAAGGGGGTGACCTAAGACCAACCAATAGTGGACATAAAACAACTCGAAACCATTTTATCGCAGCAGGGGCAGCCAAAATTCAGGCTGGAGCAAATGAAAAAAGCTATCTATAAAGATGGAATTTCTTCTTTTGCTGAAATAACTACGCTTCCCAAGGAATTGAGGGAAGCCCTTTCCAAGAGGATTAGCATACTTTCTTTTGATGTTCAGGGAATCTTGGAAGCAAAAAACAAGGAAGCAATCAAAGCCTCTTTGCGCCTCAGAGATGGAAATTTTATTGAAACAGTGCTCATATCTCCGAGACCGGGAACTTGGTCAGCTTGCATATCCAGCCAAGTCGGATGTCCTTTAGGATGCGAATTTTGCGAAACGGGGAAAACAGGATTTAAGAGAAATTTGACGGGAGAAGAGATAACTGACCAGATTTTGTTTTGGCGGCAATACCTTAAAAAAGTTTCTGCCCAAGGCACCCTGCCTGCCGACAAGCAGGGATTCGCTCCTGGCGTAAAAAATTTTGGAATTACCAACATCGTTTATATGGGAATGGGGGAGCCATTTTTAAATTGGGAGAATGTCAGAGAGAGTTTAAGAGCTATCATGGATGAAAAAATGCTGGCTTTTGGTTCGCGCTCAATCTCAATTTCTACCGCTGGAATCCCGGAAGGCATAGAAAATTTAGCCAAAGAATTTCCTCAGATCAATTTGGCCGTTTCGCTTCACTTCGCGGATGATGAGGAGCGCAGCAAACTTATGCCCATAAACCGCCAGCATGGCCTGGAAAAATTAAAAAATTCCTTACGAAAATATTTCAGCCTTACCAAAAGAAAAGTGTTCATTGAATATATGATGATGGCTGGAGTCAATGATGGCGAAAAAGATGCGCGGAAATTGGAAAAATATCTTAGGTCCATTGGGAATATCCATCTCCTCCATGTCAATCTAATCAGTTACAACCCCGGCCATGATAAAAAGTTTAATTCTCCCGACAAGGAAGCTATCCTTGGATTTCGCAATTATTTTCTTGAAAAAAGAATAAACTGTACCATACGTAAAAGCCTCGGGCAGGAAATAGCCGGCGCTTGCGGACAGTTAGCTAGGCGCTCGGAAAACACTTTGGTTAATTAAAAAATATGGCCAAAAATAATAAAATATTAGATCTCGTAGAATATCCCAAGGACATTAGAAATCTTCCGGAAGAAAAATTGCCTAAGTTATGCGAGGAAGTTCGGGATTTTCTCATTAACAGTGTTTCCCAAACTGGAGGACACTTCGGATCAAATTTGGGAGTAGTGGAACTCACGGTGGCGCTTCACCGAGTTTTCGATACCCCGAAGGATCTTTTGATCTGGGACGTCGGACATCAAGCCTATCCGCACAAAATTCTTACTGGCCGAAAGGATAGGATGCATTCCATAAGAAAGAAGGGGGGGTTGGCGCCGTTTCCCAAAAGAGAAGAAAGCGAATATGACGTGCTGTCTGTTGGGCACTCCAGTACTTCTATTGGAGCTGCTACTGGCATGGCAATTGCCAATAGGGGCAAAAAAAACGCGCCAAAAGTTGTGGCAATCATCGGAGATGGAGCGCTTACTGGAGGAATGGCGATTGAAGCGCTTAATCACGCGGGGGATGTCAAGGTGGACATTTTAGTTATTCTTAATGACAACAAAATGTCTATTTCTCCCAATGTTGGCGGAATGGGAAAATATCTTACTCGACTGATTTCGTCTCCTTCCTATATCCGTCTGCGAAACAAGGGCAGGGAAGTTTTAGACAGTATTCCGTCCATCAAAGAATTTATGATGCGGGCGGAATCCCACACTAAGGGAATGATCACTCCCGGGACGCTTTTTGAAGAACTGGGGTTTGAATATTACGGTCCGATTGATGGACACGATGTTGCGACTTTGGCCGAGGTGCTGGATAATTTAAAAAATATCAAAGGTCCAAGATTTTTGCATGTTATCACTAAAAAGGGAAAGGGGTACGCTCCGGCGGAAAATGACAAGTTTTCTCTGCACGCTGTCAAGCCGTTTAATCCGGCCACTGGAAAGAAAAACGGAAAGAATAAAAAGAAGGTTATTACTTACACTAATGTTTTTTCCGATTGGATCCGCAATACAGCCCAAAAAGATTCTCGATTGCATGGAATAACGCCGGCTATGTGTGAAGGATCAGGCCTGACCGAATTCAGCAAAAATTATCCCAAGCGCTATCATGACGTAGGGATCGCGGAGCAGCACGCGATAACTTTCGCGGCTGGACTGGCAATCCAAGGAAAAAAACCAGTCGTGGCGATTTATTCGTCATTTTTGCAGAGAGCTTATGACCAGCTTATTCACGATATAGCCCTTCAAAATCTAGATGTTCTTTTTGCCATTGATCGGGCGGGAATTGTCGGTCCGGATGGCGCGACTCATGCCGGCAGTTTTGATCTTTCGTTTATGAGGATTGTTCCTAATATGGTGATTATGGCTCCAGGGAATGAAAACGAATGCTACGCAATGTTAGAAGCGGGATATAAATACGCAGGTCCGGCAGCAGTAAGATATCCCCGAGGAGGAGGATCTCAAGAGTTTAAT
>Ga0209639_1002831_pt1 | contig 12657 bp, 7 predicted proteins | sample EPASupsiteHSE605_FD_187268 | JGI IMG/M metagenome (GOLD analysis project Ga0209639, IMG submission 187268) | Bioremediated contaminated groundwater from EPA Superfund site, New Mexico - Sample HSE6-05 (SPAdes) (version 2) | ecosystem: Environmental > Aquatic > Deep subsurface > Groundwater >...
ACTGAGCCTAATTAGTGCTTTGTTCAGTCGGGATCAGCAACATTTTCTCAAGCTTCCGGGAAAGAAGTTCAAGGTATGCCTTTAAGAACGCTGCCACCGCTCCTTTCAAGGTACGCAGAAGCCAAAGTAAATACATACTCTATGATCAGGTTTGAGACCAATCGTTATTCAGTACCGCGCAAATACATCGGTAGGACCAGACTTTCCTTATGGCGTCCATGTATTCTTTGGTGTACAGCTATTAAATTTGTGGTCCGAAAGTATCTCGACTTGATCAACGGTAGCTCTGATTAGAACTTTTTCATGATTTCATCATTAATAATTCTAGGTAATGACTCAAGAGCGCTGAGTAATACCCGAGTATATCGGACAGACTCCTTGCCGCCGGTATATGAACAATATCGAAAATGCTTGGCAGTCAGAGATCCTAAAGGCCGCATTTCTTACTTCCCAACGAGATTTCTTAGCCAGCAGAGCGATACATCTTTCGTGCAGATACTGATTTAATTCCTCAAAAGACTCTACATCCGGATAGGGAATAAAGAACCTTCTGACTGCTTCCTGCCCGGCTTTTTCTACACCGCCTTTTCATTACCTCTTCTGGGCCGGCAGCAGTTTGCCTGGTACATATAATGGGTTCTAAGTGATATGAATTGATCTTGTTCTTGCAGCTGGCTGCCCTGCAGTATCTTTTGACTGCTGTTTTCAGGTTGTCATAGGATATTTCTACTGGCACTCCACCCATGAACTCAAAACACCTGCGATGCGGATCAAAGAAGGCTTCCTATTCCTCAAAAGGGTCGGCACGAACATAGAAACCCCCGGAAGCGCCCAGCTTCATAACAAGCAAATATGCCTTGGTCTCTTTACCGTTCAAAAAGAATCGTGCCTCTATCCAATCTACTTCAGCATGATTACCCAGCTAAAATTCCAGTGGTAGAAATCCTTCTCTGGTTTTCTAGCCGTTTAATACGAAGATAGTCGGTTACAGTGCTGTAACCCCACAGTAATCATATTCGCTCCGGAGTCGTTCATAGATCCGCATTCCGGTATGGCACTGATCTCTGTGTCTGGTGAGATCGGTTGCCAATATCTCATCAATTATTGGGATATATTGTCCCAGTACCGAATGCTTCTTGGCTTTAGTTAATTTATATCTTGGTAGTTCCGTTTCTTGGCAATTCAGGTATTTGGCTATGGTATCACGATGATGACCGGTTATTCTGCTTATTTCTCATTATTTAAATTAACAGATTAAAACAACAATACGACATAAAATTATTCTCATAAATATGTATATCATTCCTTTATTGAGTGATTATGTTCCCATTTTATACCTTATATACCTTTATGTTGATATTATATTAATTAATGTTAATGAGAGGGGGTTAGGAGTTATTATTGTGATCAAAAAAAGAGAGTAATGTTAAAGGAAAGAAGGAATAATTATGAAGAGCAAACTACGTATACTTTTAGTGTTTACCTTACTTTTTACAGTAATTTCTAGTTCCACAGTTTTTGCGTCTCAAGGACAACAAGTTAATGGCTTTCAATCCAGGGAAAAGAAAATACAAGAAATGGTCAACGATGGCGTTACGTTAGAGGATGCCAATTTTATTCTAGACCTAGAACAGAAGCTCAGTAACACGGACAAGAAAATTGTCATTGATGATAATACCCCAACTCTTACGGATGCTCAAGCCAAAAACAAGAAAGAATTCCAGGAAAAATGCATGGCACTTGATCCTGTATCTCTTAAGAAATCATTGATGTCAAAAGCTCATTTAAACGGACCAAAAGATTTGGAAGAGCTAATAAAGAGAGATGGAGGATCAAAAGAGGAATATAAAATAGAATACTCTGATGGTAGTTGGATTACGACAAAAAGTAGTCTCATTAAATTAGATACACCCTCTGAAACTGGAGTAACTACTAATGGATATTCCGAATACTATATGGATGGAGGCGTATTATCTTCAGATGGTAATTATCAACTCTCATATGAGATGGTTGAATTTTCCGGTGCTTCATATTCAAAAACTAAAATTTTATCATATTTTACGGCAACAGGGCTAACTAGAGGGTACGGCAGTACTTCAATGCAATTCACAGGTAAAGAAGGGTTTCAAAGCGCATATGGCATAATCACTTGTGGGGTTGGACAAACATATTATCTCCCAGATAACGGAACCGCAACTGGTATTTGGTCAGGTGGGCGACTTACATCTACTAGCAGTGCTGATGCTGTTAATCAAGTGACTTTTACTGCCAGCGGCTCCTTATCGTTAGTAGGCACAATTGGCGTTAATGTTGGTGCTAGTTGGACCCAATATGCTAGAATAAGAATTTTTGGAAGTGGTATCTGGAATAAATATGCTGGTATTTATGTTTAATTAACTATGTCAAAGACGGGTAGACAACATTCTATCCGTCTTTAGGAGTAAATATGAAGAAAAATAGAATATTTGAATTGCTAATGTTTATATCAATTATTATTATTTTGTATTTCTTCCCACCACAAGTATTTGCAGATCAACTTAATAATGGAAATATCAACTATGAATGGTATCACTATATTACTAATCAATATAAAATTGATCCTAAAACTGTTTTAAAAACTGCTAATAAAATTAAGATAGCGATTATTGATACAGGAATAGACAGGAATATATGTTGGTTAGATACGTCAAACACTCAGATTTATTATGTAGCTGGTGATAAAAATGATAATAAACATGGAACATTAATTAGTAGCATTCTTGCATCAAATAATAAATATGGTGTAAGGGGTGTCATTCCTGGCATCAAGATACAATCGATAAAAGTAGGCGATTCACAAAATATTTCACAAGCTGACTTAATTAAAGGAATTTCCAGAGCTATCGAACTAAAACCTGATATTATAAGTATGAGTTTATCAACATATTATGATAATAATCAGTTACACGATGTTATTAAAAGAGCTTTAAAGGAAAATATATTAGTTGTTGCTTCAGTTGGGAATGATTATTATAGAGGTAAATCTTTTCCAGCCTCCTATTCTGAAGTAATGGCTGTAACTGCTGTTGACCAAGATTCAGACAGATTATTCAGGGCAAATACGAATAATGATATTTCTGTTGCAGCTCCTGGTAAAGGAATTATTGCAATTGATTCAAAAGGTAACAAAGTTAACTATTCTGGCACATCTGCGGCTGTTCCATTTGTGGTAGGGTTAGCAGCAATTTTAAAGTCCGAAGATCCTTCATTAAACCCTAATGAAATAAAAAACATTATTCAAATGACAGCAACAGACTTAGGAGATATAGGAAAGGATTGCTATTATGGTTATGGACTAATCGATTTCAATAAAGCGTTGTATAAAGCGAGATTGAAAGCATCTTTATTAGATAAGAATGGACAATCCTACCTTTTAATAAAAGTAGCTGATAAAAATGGTGATTTGATAAATGGTGATTACAAGCTCTGTATTACTATTCAAGATTATCTGAGTAGTTTAGTCATTAAAAGAGATATAATTATAATGAAAAATGGATGTGTTAAAGTACCGTATACCTCTAACAATAATGAGCAAGTAACCATTACAAGTGTTAATGATGATCTAGTTCCATATATTCTAAAGTATTAATTTCGATAAAACTCCGCGCCGATGGCATATAATGGATTACAAAGGCGTTACCTATTTTATTGCACAGGGCAGGGAATATATGTTAGATTTTGGATAGGTGTAAACGCTAAAATAAAGTATACCAAAAACGCTTCGTTTTCAACTCCAAAATGGAACCCCTTAAAGTTGTTAGTCAGTCTCTTTCAGTCTCATTCTATCTGGATTTATTTTGCTCTCGGTTATGACTATCAGCATGCGATAATAACAATCCTTTGCTACACATAATTCAATCGAATCTGAAATTATAGATTCAACCTGAGCGGAGAGTTGGTAATATCAGGCTCCGACTTTATATGGGAAGTGGGGTTTGTATTGAGGAATCAAATTAACAAATTGTTTTAGGATATAATTATAGAAAAGTTCATTATAAGGAAATTAAATTTATGAAAACAGCCCTACCAGAAAGTAAATTTCTATACCAGCGTATCCTATCGGAGAGGCAAAAGGCGTTCGTTGAAGAAATATTATATGAGATAAATACGAATACAAAAACATATTCAACAAATTTGATTTGGGAAGTAGACAAAGAAATTGGTGGTATAGGCGGATATAGTATGCCTTGCGACCCCAAACGCAACCCGTTTCCAGGTGGGGAATACCGTGAGTTATTTAGACCATTACAATATGCGCGGTCAGAGATTGAAGTATCTAATGTGCACATGTCGTCAAGATATGTTGTTTCTTATTCTGGTTTACATTTAGAAGCAGTTGTTAGGTTAGTATTAGCTAAATATAAATTTATTGGCAATTTAAGATATTATAATTCCACTCTGGGGAAGGCAACAAATGCACTTCGTAACCTAGATGAGATACCAGTTGTGTTGATTGAAGGACTATTCTCCTTTGTTAAGATATACAACAAATCAAAACACGAGGTTAACCACGATGAAGATAGAGAACGACTATTTATGCCTTCTGATGCCATTGTTGGATATTTGGCAGCAAGAATTATGGGTTATAAATTGTTACGCACGATTGGCCACGATTCAACTAAACTAATTTATGAGCTAGATAATTCAGAATTTTATTTTTGAATAGTAACCAAAGTTTATATCCGTTAGTGGTGCGCAGGCAGTGGACTATTTATTGGGGATCGGTTCACTTTGCAGAAGGCTAACCTTTCCTTCTTTCCATAAACCAGCGATCTTCCTCCAGGAATATATAGACCTCTTTGTTTTGCACCTTACAGGTATAGCGAATACCTGTCCCACCGGCTTTTAAGCTAGCTGCCCGGCGAATGTCTGTAACTTTTGCTATTTCATATTCTGTGCCGTCTTCCCATACAAACGAAATTGGTTTAAACCCTCCATGTGGGTAGAAGACTGCCTTTACGCTAACATATACTTTATTAGGGTTATTGTAACGCTTTTCATCCATTATGGTAACTTGCCCTCCTTAAAGAATGAAATGGGGTGGATAATATGATCTTCTTTAGGATTTATGCTGCCAAGAGCGGCATCCCTTAATAAGACTGCTCTTTGAACAGATAAATGGCCGAATCGATGTCTCAGTGCATCTATCGTATTCTCTGCCTTTTCCTGTTTTACACTTTTCTTTTCATCACCGAACAGAGAAAGTTGCTCAAGTGTATTTGTAGCAACCAAATCACATCCACGTAACCCGATGCTGCGGATGGGATTCAACCAGGAATAATTAGCTAAAAAAAGTGAAAAGGCTTTTTCGGCAATATCAGAGGAAAGATTAGTTGGTTTATGAAACTTGCCCTGTAGGCTAAAGCTAAACAAAGTTTTATCCCGGATGTGAATCTGAACAGTTCGACATTTAAACCCGTGTTCCCGCATCCGGGTAGCCACACTTTCACCTAGCACATAAAAAATAATTTGAACATCCTCGTCTGTTTCAAGGTCGCGCGGGGTGGTGATGCTGTTGCCAACGCTTTTTATTAAGGCTTCTTCACCCATATGTATTACAGGCGAATTGTCGTAACCGTTGGCAAAAGACCATAGTACTTCTCCCCATTTTCCCAAAAAGGATTTAAGATATTTAGGACTGGCATTGGCAATATCACCAATAGCGGTGATGTCATAACGAGCGAGCTTTCTTTCTGTGGCATGGCCTACATACAGCAAATCACCTGCGGGCAGCGGCCATACAATTTGCTTAAAATTGTCACGACTGATTACGGTAGTAGCATCAGGTTTTTTCATGTCGCTTCCTAGCTTAGCAAATATTTTGTTGTAACTCACGCCAACCGAGGCGGTTACACCCATTTCAAATTTGATACGCTCCCTAATTTCATTGGCAATCTTGATACCATCTCCGTATAAATGGCAACTTCCAGCTACATCCAACCAAGCTTCATCCAATCCAAATGGTTCAACCTGATCGGTATAGCTTGCATAAATACTCCTTGCCAGGCGCGAAAATCTCAGATAAAGAGGGTAATTAGGTGGAACCACAATGAGCTCCGGACACTTTTGTTGGGCCTGCCAAATCGCTTCACCTGTTTTGATTCCGGCAGCTTTGGCCAGATAATTTTTGGCCAGCACAATACCGTGCCGTGCAGCCGGATCACCGCAAACCGCTACTGGGTTATTGCGTATTTCATTTCTATGCAGGCATTCAACCGAGGCATAGAAATTATTGAGATCTGAATGCAAAATAACTCTATTAAATATTGTGATTCCTCCTCAGTCATCAAGAACATATGTTCTCTTATATAATAACATTTATTTTAATCGAGTCAAACAGCAGGATAATTTCCTAATCCTTTCAAAAAGTTCAGCAGGTAAGCGGAACATATACAGTTGTATATTTAAAGCAAGACGTCTCTAAGTTTTCGCTATATATTGAGACTCAAGGTACTGCTTCAATAATGCAATTATTGACTTGGCTGATTAAAAATCTGAAAAGGTTTTTTTTAATATGTTCCCCCAGACCATCCACGTGGAGACGATAGTAAGGATATATCGGGCGTAAAAAATAGTACATTTGTGAGAAATACGTTTATGTTCCCCCAGACGGAAAATAGGGGTAGGGTTGTGTGGGGGAACATGAGAAACAGGGATTGTATTTAAATTCAAGGGCATCTGCTGAGAGCAGATGCTTTTTAATATGGGTAAATATGTGAAAAGCGAATAAAATCATATATATGGTATAAATTGTATACTGACTGGCTTCTATAGAGGTATAATAAGGAGGGTAATTTGAAGTAAAAATAATAATATGTGTTTTTCTATCAAAAAATGTAATATAAATGGAGCGAATTTATGGCAGAAATCGATGTTCGTATAGAGAACTGGAAAAAACGTCTGCTAGACTTGGGCAAAAGAAATAGGTTAATCAGTTTTAAGGAGACTAAACGCACCAATCTCGCCATTCTTTTGCCAGACTATAGCGAATTGTTTCATAGGCTTGTGTTGAATGAGGAAAAGCTTGCATTTCCATTCCCTAAAAAGACAACATTTGATGAAAACGGCGAGGAGATCAATACAAACGTTGAACAAGGGGATATCGAAACAGACAAAACATTAAACGAGCAACAAAAGAATTTAAAAGCATTACGTGCACGAGCCAAAACTTCAATGGAAGAACAAGGTATCAATTCATTGTTCCTAACTTTTGGAATGATTCGATGGCGAGAAAGCGAAATTTCAGACCTAATTATCTCGTCGCCGCTTGTTCTTGTCCCGGTTACTCTTACAATTGAGTCAATATCTGACCCATATGTTCTACAACTCCATGAAGAAGAAATCGTGGTCAATCCTAGTTTGGCATTCAAATTCGAAAATGATTTTGGAATACCCTTACCTGATTTTGACGAAGAGGATATTGCCCAGTATTTACGACAGGTTCAAAAAATCGCCCGAAAGAATGATTGGACAGTCGAAACGGACGTTCACCTAACGCTTTTGTCTTTTCAGAAAATTAATATGTATAAGGATCTTGATAACAATAAAGAAAAAATCGTTTCAAATTCCACCATAAAGGCTCTTTCTGGAGACAAGAGTGAAATAACATTGATACCAAATGAGCTGAATAACTTTGACCACGACAAGAACATAAGACCCATTGATACTTTTCAAGTAGTAGACGCAGACTCTAGTCAACAAGATGCGATTCTGCTCTCTAAGAAAGGACTAAGCTTCGTTTTGCAGGGGCCTCCTGGAACGGGCAAGAGTCAAACAATTACTAACATAATTGCAGAAGCTATAGCTGATGGTAAAAAAGCATTATTTGTTTCCGAAAAAATGGCCGCACTGGAAGTAGTTAAGAAACGGTTAACAGAGGCTGGTTTATCAGACTTTTGTCTAACGTTACACAGCTATAAAGCCAATAAAAAAGACGTTCTAAACCAGCTGGAAAAAACACTTTATATGAACCGGATCGGCGTTCGGCAAGACGCTTTATATAAGCTTTCAGTACTTGAAGAAAGAAGAAAATCGCTGAACGAGTATCAAGAGCAACTACACCAGAAGTGCTTACCGCTTAACATTTCAATTTATGAGGCAAATGGAAGATTGGCTAAACTTTCGTCTACGAAAGATATTATTTTCAATATTCCAAATGTCGAGAGTACTAACCTGGATCTGCTGAATAAGTATCGATATTTGCTTGTAGAATTGTCGAACACAATAGGGAAGATGAGTGAAGACTATATAGAAAATCCTTGGTATGGATGTAATGTCCCGCGGGTAACTCATGAACTGAGACATGACCTAGAAGTTAATCTGGAGAAACTGATGTCAGGTCTTAGGGGGCTGTTTACAAATTGTGAATCTATAACAACGAAACTAGGAACAAACATAATCCTCAATTATAGTAATATTGTTTCTCTAATTGAGTTGCTTGATTTCTCAGCCAAAGCCCCCACTTTCCCAGTTAATTGGCTTTCAAAAGATATTCCCTATTTAAGAAATCTTTCGCAATCGTATTTCGACCTTTTTTCAGAATACAATGATAATAAATCCTGGCTTGTAAGCCGGTATACAGAAGATATTTTCACTTTGACCGCACGGGAAACACTATCGGCTATCGAATCTAACGTAGGTACTATTCAAAAGTATTTAAATGCTACCAACTTCCGTGCAACAAAAGATATTATTTTGCATGCCGAGTCAATTTTAGCTGAGAGCAAAAACATTAAAACAACTCTACTAAATCTCATTAATCAGAACCAGGATGTCTCTGCGCTTTTAGGCATGAACCCACATAACAACATCAGCTCATTGCTTGAACTAACCGATTTGCTTGATTTGATATTGAAAAATCCTAAACCTGTTGAACAATGGTTAGTCCCTGGTGAAATTCAACACAGTGTCGAATTAATGCAAATTGCTGCAAATAAGCAAAGCAAGATAAACGATGAATTGAAGAAGTTAACTGAATCCTATAATCGTGACATTTTGGATATGGGTTCTGAAAAAGTCTTGCGTAGATTCCAGGAGACATATAATTCCATATTTAAAAACATGGGGGAATATTATTCCGTTGATTATTTAAACCTTACCAAGGAGAATGTTTTAACCTTTATTGCCAATAATTTAGAGCCAACTGAAAGATTCTATTCGTATATAAAAAATGCCATAGATATCTGCAATCAGTTGGAGTTCATTACAGGAATCAAGGCTCCTCAAACGCTCAATAGCCTTGCGGAATTAGAGGGCCTCTTGTCGCAAGTTATTCAAAACCCCTCCCCTACTTTAGCCTGGTTTGACGAGAATAAAAAATCTCAAATTGATAAATTAATAGCCGATGCAAAAAGAACGCATGAGGAAATAAAACACGAAACTGATGAGTTGCTATCTGAATACAATAGAGATGTTTTGTCCATTGACTATCGCAACATGCTAATTCGTTTCAATTCGGAATATACTTCTGTCTTCAAATACTTGAAGAAAAGCTATAGTGCCGATAGAAAGACAATTAGGGCACTTTCAAAGATTCCTAATAAAAAGATACTCGATAGTGACATTGTAGGCATTCTGAACAGAATTACTCAAATTAAAGAGAAGGAACAGTGGCTACTAAATAACAAGACTTTAATTAACGAGTTGCTTGGAGCTTTCTATGTAGGAGACTATACCGATTGGGAACTCATTGACCAAAGTAGAGAAAGGTTCAAGAGCATCCAGCAGTACTTCGGTGGGGGTAGAATCCCTGAAAAGCTTAAACAAGTATTAATAGATTGCGCTTATGAAAACGTAAGTAAGCATCATTCAATAATAGCCATACTATCGGAAAACAAAGTTTCCGAGTTTTTAGATGACGTTTTTGGATTCGAAGTTGGGCATCAACCTGTTGAAGAACTACTAAAAACAATGTTGAACATTACGAGTTGCGCCAAGGAAATAAAGACTGATTATGAACTAATTTTTCGGCAGTCAGTAAACAGTGGTGAAAACATAACTATAAGAGAGATCATTGCTGTTCTTATGTCAATTAACGAAATTAATATGCAGTTGAGTTGGTTTAGGGAAAATGCTGACCAATTATTGGAGAGTTTTGGTGCTTTCTACAACGGAGAGCAAACAAATTGGGTAATTGTTAAACAAAACCTCGGTACCGTTGAAAAAATTATCGAGTATTTCGTTAGCAAGCATATGGATGTCCCCATAGAACTTAAACATCACTTGAAAAACGCAAATGAACCGCACCATAGTTTGGTAATTCTATCAGAGCAGATCAGAGAGTTAACTAACCTCGATGTGGAGTCACGCTTAAATTACCTCACCAGCATTGCGAACAGTCGCTTTGAAGATCTCAACGATATTGTCCAGACACTTAAGAGTATTGAATACGGAATATTTGTTTCCCAGGAGAACTATTTAAGTATCATAAATTGTTCCAGGACTGCGATGCAGTTTGAGGATGTTATGTCCGATATTGCATTACTAAAACGAATTCAAGAAATCGAGTCAAAAGTAGCAATCGAAAAACTTAAACTTCAAACCGACTTTGAGTCTGTGTTTAATTTTATGGGAACCGATTGGAAGAAGATAATTGCGGATCTAGAATATGCAGATAGGCTAATCAGGTTAGGAAGAGAATACGACCTTTCTCAAGAGTACATTTCTGGCCTTAGTCATGACAGAAGACTCGTGGGTTGGGCAGCTGACGCAAACAAAGGGTTAAAGCAGCAATACGATGATACTAATACATATTTTGATTGGTTCACAAATTTATTTGATAATAAAGACCAATTCTACGAAATAAACGCTAATAGATTGCTTGATAAATTGGAAGCTTGCGGCCACAAAGTCTCGGCACTCGAGGAATGGGTTGATTTCAGAGGTATTAGACAACAATGTAAAGAAATGGGGTTAACCGACTTTGTAGAGAAGGTTGAACAGGTGTCGATTCCGCCTTCAGAAATAGTAGACACCTTTTTTAAGCGGTTCTATCGGTTATGGCTAGATGTGATGGTCTCTCGATATCCGGCAGTTAACAGTTTCAGGGGGCGGTCACATCAGTCAATTATTCAAGAATTTAACGAACTGGATAAATCACAGTTACACATAGCACAGCTTCGCATTTTAGAAAGGTTAATTGCAAAATTGCCGGATACAAACATGGCCACTTCATCGGTGGATGAAGTAGGCATATTAACCCGTGAACTTACCAAACAACGTAAGATAATGCCGCTTAGAAGACTGTTCAGGACAATTCCAAACTTATTAACCGCCTTAAAACCTTGTCTTATGATGTCTCCACTTTCAGTTAGTATGTTTTTACAAGCTGATGGTTACATTTTTGACATTGTAATATTCGATGAAGCTTCCCAAGTTTGTACAGAAGATGCTGTTGGGGCAATAATGCGGGGCAAACAAGTAATCATTGCCGGTGATAGTAAGCAGTTACCACCAACAAGTTTCTTTACTGCTACACTGTCTGATGGCGATTTCGATAATGATATAGATGATGAAGAATTTGATGATACTGGCGCGTATGACTCAGTACTCGAAGAAGCCGTAAATGCCATTCCAGAAAGAACACTTAAGTGGCATTACCGCAGTAGGCACGAACATTTAATAGCGTTCTCTAACGCCAAAATATACAACAATGGTTTGATTACTTTTCCTTCAAATACGGAACAGATACCCGATAATGGAGTGGAGTATATTTACGTTGAAGATGGCGTTTATGATAGAGGCGGAAAAAAACATAACATCAGGGAAGCTCAACGAGTAGCCAAGCTTGTATTTGAACACATTAAAACACATCCTACTCGCTCCTTGGGCGTAGTTACCTTTAGCGAAGCACAACAACAGGCGATTGATAATGCGATAAGAAAGTTACGACTGGAGAACACCCAGTACGAAAACTTCTTTACGGAAGATGCAGAAAATGCGTTCTTCATAAAAAATCTAGAAAACGTTCAGGGTGACGAAAGAGATACGATTATTTTCAGCATCGGTTATGCTAAAGACTCAAGTGGCGTTATGTACATGAATTTTGGCCCATTAAGCCGAACTGGGGGGCATCGTCGATTAAACGTTGCGATAACACGTGCAAAATTCAATGTTAAGCTAGTGGGGTCAATCCATCCAACTGATATAAAGATAGAAAACACAAACTCCGAAGGCGTCAAAATGCTTCGTCAATATATTGAATTTGCAATGAATGGTGTTTCTGTCTTAGAGAATGAATTAACTTTTACGAGTACTATTGAGGTTGAATCGCCTTTTGAGGAGGCAGTATATGACTTTCTAGTTCAAAACGGATATCAAGTTACCACACAAGTGGGGTGTTCAGGGTATCGCATTGATATGGCCGTTAAACACCCAACACTTAGTGGGATATTTGTAGTCGGTGTTGAATGTGATGGAGCTACATATCACAGTGCGAGAACTGCACGTGAACGAGATAGACTTCGGCAAACGGTTTTAGAGGATATAGGATGGAATATTTATCGAATATGGTCAACAGATTGGATCAAAGACCCGGCGCACGAAGGCAGTAAGCTTCTTGAAGCCGTTAAATTTGCTATTTCCAATTACAATACCAACAATACATGGGGCAGCAATAAC
>Ga0209639_1002833_pt1 | contig 12649 bp, 9 predicted proteins | sample EPASupsiteHSE605_FD_187268 | JGI IMG/M metagenome (GOLD analysis project Ga0209639, IMG submission 187268) | Bioremediated contaminated groundwater from EPA Superfund site, New Mexico - Sample HSE6-05 (SPAdes) (version 2) | ecosystem: Environmental > Aquatic > Deep subsurface > Groundwater >...
ATACCTCGACGAATTTTGTTACCGTTTTAATCGGAGATTTTGGGAACCACAACTGCCACTCCGTCTACTCAATGCATGCCTTGCTCATGTACCCGTCAAGGTTGCTGAGTTTCATGCATAGCCACATACCGGATTGTACCGCTTTTCAGAAGAATCCTTTGCCGGGCACAGCAAAATTAACCGTATTCTAACAAAAATCGGTGCGATGATTTGCGGCGCGAGCAGGTTTTGCATTGCGGCCAATGGGTATTCAATCAACGGCGACCAATCAACGGCGACGAGAATGGGACGCCATCGGCACGGCATACCATGCCGATGGCGGTTTGACGGGGTAATGACGATGCAACGAGGGCGGTGCTGCTGACGCTGGGCCTCAGACCTTGAATTTGCGCACCAGTTCCTCCAGTTGGCTGGCCAATTCGGCTAGCCCCTGGGCGCTCTGCTGGACCATGGCGCTGCCCTCGCCCACCTGGGAAGACTGCTGGTTGATGCCGGAGATGTCGCGGGTGATGTCGGCAATCACCACCGTGCTCTGGGCCACGTTCTCGTTAACCTCGGCAATGCCCTGGGAAGCCTGGGCGATGTTGCCGGCGATCTCGCCGGAGGCGGCCGACTGTTCCTCCACCGCGGTGGCGATGCCGTTAATCACGTTGTTAATCTCGGCGATGATCGCGCTGATCTTCTCGATGTCCTCCACGGTGGTGGCGGTGGTGGTCTGCATTTCGCTGATCTGGTTTTTGATGTCTACAGTGGCGGACGCGGTCTGCCGGGCAAGCTCCTTGATCTCGTTAGCCACCACCGCAAAGCCCTTGCCCGCCTCGCCGGCGCGGGCGGCCTCGATGGTGGCGTTCAACGCCAGCAGGTTGGTTTGCTCGGAGATCTCGGTGATCGTCTCGGTGACCCGGCCGATTTTGCGCGCCGATTGGCCCAACTCGGTCATCTTTTCCGAGGTCTTTTGCGACTGCTTGACCGCGCCTTCGGAGATGGCTCGGGCCTTCTCGGCGCTCTGGGCGATCTCGTGCACCGTGGCGGTCATCTCCTCGGTGGAGGAGGCCACCATATTGACGTTGCTGGTGGACTGCTCCATGGCGGCGGAGACCGATTGGATGTTGACGCTCATCTCTTCGGTGGCGGCGGCCACGGTGGCGGACTTGTCGGAGGTGTCCTTGGCGTTGGCGGAGAGCTGCCGGGAAACCGCGGCGAGGGCGCTCGATGAAGCGGTCAGGGTCTGGGCGTTTTCGATGGTGTTGTGGAGCATGGCGCTGACATTGCCGACCATCGCGTGGTAGGCGCGGCCCAGGTCGCCGATTTCGTCGCCCCGTTTGCGGAATGCATCGGGCACGCTCTTGGAAAAATCGCCCTGGGCGAGCAGGTTGGTGAAGCGCACGCAGTCCCTGATCGGATGGGCGATGCTGCGGGTGATCACCAAGGCGATGAGCAGAGCCACGGCAACGCCAATGATCGAGGCCGAGAGGCTGATGATTTTCTGCCGGCTGGCCTGATGTTTGGCGATCTTGACCGCTTGGGCGGCGACGTCGCTGTTGATCTTGATGATCCGGTCGAGCAGTTCGTTGGCTTTAACTTGATGCCCGTAGGCCACCACAAGGAGTTGCTGATCAGCCTCGTGCAGCACGTCGTGGGCACTATTCGTCAGGGCGAGCATTGCATCGAACGTTTTGAAGGTCAGTTCCATGTTGGCAACCAACTGGGTGGCATAGAGCTGTTTTGCCTCTTCAACATTGCCGCCTGCGGTTAACTCCTTGATCTTTTTAACCCCCTCATGGAAATTGTGATGCGATTCGCGCACCTGCTGCAGTAGCCCGAGCAGTTCGGGGTTGGTGGTGGTGAAGGACGCCATCCATTTGCCGAAGTTGCAGGCCTGGTGGTCCTCGCCGCCGTCAAAACGGCTGCCCCTGTTGAGCATGGTGAGCACGTCGGAGGCCAGTTTATGATGATCTCCGCGGAATTTTTCCAGGTTGCGGGCTAGCTCCATCGGGTCGCCGAGATCCAGTGCCTCGAATTTCTTTGTCAATTCAAGGAACACCGAGTTTGTCTCGCGCCACTGTTGCCAGGCAGGGACGAACTGTCGCCACAGTGCCGCCTCCTCGGCGGTTTGGGGCAACGGCTCGTAGATATTCCAGGCTGCTTGATATTCTTCCCGTGCCTGGGCAATGATGTCGTACTGGCGTTGGCGTTCCTTTTTATCCAAATCGGGGATGAGCAGGGAACGTGAAGACGCGATGAGTTCGTTGGCCTTGGCCTTGACAATCAGCAGGTTTTCCACACTGGGCAAGCGGACCGCGCCGATTTCATCGACTGCCGCGATGCTGTTGATGCCGCCGCGATAGCCGAGCAGGCCGAGAAACAGCGCAATCAGCGCCACGCTGCCGAAAGATAGGATCATCTTGGCGGCAATTTTGAGATGTTTGAACATTGGGCCTCCTTGAGGCAAAATCAGTTGGCTTGGTGAGGCATGGCGTGAGGTTGTCGATGACACGAAAGAAGCGTCAAGCAAACACTCCGTCGCATGATGGTCGATGGGGGTTTGTACAGACCGATGATTAGAAACTGGTTACGATTGTAATTTTTGTTGTTCAGCTCCGTCCCCCCGTGCTCAGGAGGAACACCGCATGGGCGGATGCCACGGTGTGGAGTTGGACGGTGGCGAGGCCACTTTTGGTTTGCCCGTGTGAGGAACGTCACTACAATCAGCCATTCCATCCCCAAGGGTTGCTTTCGTGCCCCGGCATCTCGCGATCAGCGACATGCATGGCTGTTACGGCGCGTTGCGCGTCCTGCTCCCCTGGTTGAACCGCGACGACTATGTTTGATTAAAAAAATAAGAAGGTGCGCCTGCTCTTCCTCGCCACCGTTCTCCCACTCTCGCCACTCCTCGCTGCTGACCAAGCCAGGGCGCAACGATGCTCAACCAAAACAAAAACCAATCCCCTTGCCGCAAAAGCCTGCATCCAGTAAAGTCAGGCCCTGTCTTTTTCTCCCGGCGTAAGCCGGTTTCTTTTTTTCCGCACCAAGGAAGCACGCCACATGTCGCAGCACGTCGAGGGCAAGCCCGCCTCCGCCGGAACCGAGCGCATCGGTCTCAACATCCTGCTGGCCATCAGTTTTTCCCATTTTCTCAACGATATGCTTCAGTCGCTGATTCCGGCGATCTATCCGCAGTTAAAGGAGAGCTTTGGCCTCAGTTTCACCCAGATCGGGCTGATCACCCTGACCTACCAGATGTCCGCCTCGCTGCTGCAACCGGCGGTCGGCTTCTATACGGACCGCCATCCCAAACCCTATTCCCTGGCCTTTGGCATGGCCAGCACCCTGCTGGGGCTGCTGGCGCTGTCCGTGGTCCCGACGTATGGCCTGCTCTTGGTGGCGGTGGGGTTGGTCGGGCTGGGGTCCTCGGTGTTTCATCCCGAATCGTCGCGGGTGGCCCGCATGGCTTCGGCCGGACATTACGGTCTGGCGCAGTCGATCTTCCAGGTCGGCGGCAACGCCGGCACCTCGGCCGGCCCCTTGCTTGCGGCCCTGATCGTCATTCCCCAGGGACGGCACAGTCTGGCCTGGTTTTCGCTGTTTGCCTTCCTCGGCATCCTGGTGCTGGCCCGGGTCGGCGCCTGGTACAAACAGAAGCAGGCCCAGGAACGCGAACGGCGCGCGATCCATCCGGCGGCGCGGCCCAAGGTTGATATGCGCGCTGCAATCTGGCCGATGCTGCTGCTGTTGGTGCTGATGTTTTCCAAGTTTTTTTACACCACCAGCCTGCACAGCTACCTCATTTTCTACCTGATCCACAAATTTCAGGTTTCGGTGCAGTCGGCGCAGATCCATTTGTTCGTGTTCCTCTTTGGCGCGGCCCTGGGCACCATGCTGGGCGGGCCGATCGGCGACCGTATCGGCCGCAAGCAGGTGATCTGGTGGTCGATCTTTGGCGTGGCGCCCTTTGCTCTGGCGCTGCCCTACGTCAACCTGTTCTGGACCGGTCCGCTGACCTTTGTCATTGGGTTGATGATGGCCTCGGCCTTTCCGGCCATCGTGGTCTATGCCCAGGAACTCTTTCCCGGCAAGGTGGGGACGATCTCGGGCCTGTTCTTTGGGTTGGCCTTTGGCATGGCCGGGATCGGCGCGGCGCTTCTGGGCAAACTGGCCGACGTGCGCGGCATTGACTACGTCTATCAGGTCTGCGCCTGGCTGCCGCTGCTGGGGTTGGTTGCGGTTTTTCTTCCTGATCTGCGCAAGAAGATTGACGAAAGCGGGGAGGCGAAATCATGAGCCGGGAAGAGCGGATTGTGCAGACAGGACCGGGCGGCGGGCTGATCGACGCCGGTGGTCGGGCAATTGCGCCTCCCGAGGGATGGGCCTTTCTCCCGGCGGGCGACGCCGGCCTGACCCGCAAAGTCACGGCCAGAACCGGATTCTGGCGGGTGCAGGCCCGGATGGGGCGGCGGGTGATATCCAAGGGCGTCTGGGCCCCGGCCGCAATCATTGCAGAGGCTCGGGTGGAGGTGGAGGCGACCCGCGCCACCGAAGGGTATCAAAAGAAACTGGCCGGCGACCGGCGGCGGCGGGAGGAAAAGCAGGTGGAGTACGAGGGGGAGTTCTGCGCGGCGGTGCGCGCCTTCCTCGCCTTTGCGCCGCAACACAAGGCGCAGGAAGAGGCCATGGCCCATGCGGTGACCGTCCATGCCGTGCCCGTGGGCAGCGGCACGGTGGCGCGAACCGCCATGATTCCCATCGAAGAGCGGGCCGCCAAGGCGGTGATCGCCTGGATGCGCCACCAGACCACGGGCTACGATTCAATGCATATCGCCCGGATCAAAGGCGAGCGGCGGCAGGTGCGGCGGATGCTGGCCCAGCGCTCGGTGGAACTGCTGCGCGCCTATCGCGAAGGCCGGGAGATCGGCGCGGATTGCCCTTTGCGCCGGGCGCTGGAGCAAACAGCAAGGGCTGCGGAGGCGTCCGCAGCCCTTTGAAAGCGCGACCGGCAGGAACGGGTCATCATGCCCGTTGCCCCGCTCCTGCCGGTCATGGTTGGTTCACACTTTGAACACGCCCACCAGCTTGTTCAGTTCGCGCGCCAAATGGAGCATGTTGTCGGCGCTGTGCTTGGTGTCTTCGCTGCTTTTGGAAATTTCGCTCACTGCGTGGTGAACCTGGGCGATGTCCCTGGTGATGGAGCCGGCCACCACCGAACTCTGACTGACGTTCTCGTTGACCTCCTGCAAACCCTGACTGGCCTGTTCGATATTCTTGGCGATCTCCTCGGTGGCCGCCGACTGCTGAGTCACCGCCGAGGCGATGGTGGCCACAATGGCGTTGACGTTGTCGATGACGCCGCTGATCTCCTTGATTTCCTTGATGGTGTCGCCGGCCGTTCCCTGCACGCCCGCGATCTGCTGCTTGATGTCGAGGGTGGCGATGGCGGTCTGCTTGGCCAGTTCCTTAATTTCGTTGGCCACCACCGCAAACCCCTTGCCCGCCTCGCCGGCGCGCGCCGCTTCGATGGTGGCGTTGAGGGCCAGCAGATTGGTCTGTTCCGAGATTTCGGTGATTGCTTCGGTCACCTTGTTGATTGCCTGGGCGGCCTGACCCAGATCGGTCATCTTGGCGGAGGCCACCTCGGCCTTGCGCACCGCCTGCTCGGAAATGACGCGGGCCTGTTCGGCGTTGCCGGCAATTTCGTTGATGGTGGCGTGCATTTCCTCGGCGGCGCTGGCGACCATGGCGGTGTTGGTCGAGGATTCTTCCATGGCGGCGGCGACGTTGTTGAGGTTGGCGTTCATTTCCTCGGCGGCGGCGGCCACGGCGTTGCTGCGGGTCGAACTTTCGCCGGCGTTGGCCGACATCTCGCTGGCCACCGAGGCCAGGTGCGTGGATGCCCCCTCCACCTCCTTGCCGTTGGCCACCACTCCTTTGATGATCCCCTGCAATTTTTCAATGAAGAGGTTGAAGCCCTTGCCCAGTTGCCCGATTTCGTCGTTGGACTCGATTTCCAGGCGCCGGGTGAGATCGCCCTCGCCCTGGGCGATGTCGCGCAGATTCACCACCACATGGTTTAAACCCCGCACAATGCCGAAGGCAATGAGCAGGATGACCGAAATGATGACCACGAACACCACGCCGGCGCTTATGGTCATGGTGGTCAGCGAGGAGCGGACCTGGCCGTTCATCTCGACGCTCAAGGCTTTGACGTAGGCGTCGATATTGTCGATGTAAATGCCGGTGCCGATCCACATCTGGGTTCCGGGGATCATCTCGGAGTAGCCCAGTTTGGTGGTGTCCTGATTGGCCGGCGGCTTGGGGAAGACATATTGCACGAAGCCGCCGCCCTTGTTCGCCTGGGCCATCAGTTCCCGCACATAGTAGACGCCGTTCTTGTCCTTGTTTCCGCCAAGATCCTTGCCCTGTTTGTCTTTTGCCGGCGGCAGGACAACATTGACGGTGTTGTCGTAAACAAAAAAATAGCCGGATTTGTCGTCCTCGAAACGGATGTCGTCCACCAGGGCGCGGATAATCTCGATTTTTTTCTGTGGATCGTTGACGCCCTCAATGGCGTGGCCGACGGCAAGCGCCACCGAATGGGTCGCCACTTGCAGCTTGGCCTTTTGATCCGCAAGCATCACCTCGCCGGTCTTCGAAAGGCCCATGTCCCGAACCTTGTGGCTGTTGGCAACCGCAAACCACAGCATTAAGCCAAAGAGAAAGAAAATCGATAGGATAACGAGATACATCCTGCCTTTGACTGAAAATCGATTGAGCATGGTTCCTCCGGGGGCGTTGTGCGGCGGTCAAGGGGGTGGTGTCGGCAAGAAGCAGCCTTTTGTTCAAGATATAGAAAATGTTAGGGGGTTGTCAAATTTCCCCTAATTATTTATGGAAAAATCGTGTCATGCCTGCCCATCGATTTCTCGGCGACGATTGCGTATCGTCCCTTGTCGCGGCCGCTGGTGGGCGGATTCATGAACTCGCCGAGGCGCAGGGTGAAACCGAGTGCGGTCAACATTGCCATCACCTGTTGGGGCGGATGGGAGTCGTAGAAGAATTGCTGATGGAACATGGAATCGGTGAAGGGCGGATGGGCCGAGCCGCCGACGGTAAGCATCAATCGGCCGCCGGGCGGAAGGCAGTTGGCTATGCGGGCCAGGATGGGTTGGTGAAAACAACGCTCGAGGTGAAACAACGCGTCCCAGCAGAGCACGCCGCAGCAGGGATCGGCAAAAGGATACTGTTCGAGCTTGGTCTCGAGCCATTGTCCCTGGGGAAAACGTGCCCGCGCCTTGGCCAGCATGGCCGCGGATTGATCAATCCCGAGCACGGCGTATCCCCGAGCAAGCAGATTTTCCGCCATTGGCCGTCCAGAGCCGCAACCGGCGTCGAGGATCTGAGCGCCTTTCGGCATGCCGGCAAGAAAAACGTCAAGATAGAACGGTTCGCGTCCCCACAGGGTGGATCGGGCGGCGTCCCATTGGTCCGCGATGCTGTTGTAGGCGGCCAGATTTATGGCCGAGGAAACGGAGCCGCGGCCCGCTTCGTTCATGCGTTGCTGCGCACGGTTTGGTTGCGGCCGTTGTCTTTCGCCTGGTACAGGGCCCGGTCCGCTCGGGTCATCAGGCTTTCCCGCTGTTCGTCGGGCTGGCGCTGCGCCACTCCCAGGCTGCAGCGGACATGCATTTCGCTTGTCCCCCAGACCAGGGTTTCGCGCTCCAGGGTTGTTCGTATCTTTTCCGCGAGCTGAAAGGCAGCTTCGATGTCGCAGTTTTTGAGCAGCGCCAGGAATTCCTCGCCGCCCCAGCGGCAGACGATGTCCGATTCGCGCAGACAGGAGCGGATGATCCGGGCGCAGACCACCAGCGCCAAATCCCCTGCCTGATGGCCGTGTTGGTCGTTGACCTGCTTGAAATGATCGATGTCGACGAGGATCAGGGACAGGGCTGATTGCTGCCGGGTTGCCTCGCTGAGGGCCTGTTTGAACAGGGTCTCGCCGGAGTGGCGGTTGTGCAGCCCGGTCAGTTTGTCCGTGGCCGCCAACCGCTCGAGTCGTTGCTGATAGTTGGCAATGGTGCGCTGCACCAAGGTCAGGATGATCAGGCCGATCACCAGACAGAGGCTCAGGTTGATCAGCAGGGTCTTGCGCAGCAGCCGCATTTCCGGTTCCATCGACTGCTCCACCAGCAGTCGCCAACCGAGTTCCTTGATGTACCGGGTGTTGAGCACAAAGGTCTCGCCGCCGCGCACATAAGTGAAGGAGCCGTTTTCCTTGCTGAGGATTTCCGCCGCAATCTCGCGCAACCCTTCAATCTCCCCAAGCGGTTGCTGCTCCTTGGCGTTGTTGGTGGAGAAGGTGACGGCGCCTTTGGAATCGACAAAGAAAATGTGCCGTTGATAGCGTTGTTCGTAGGTGGTCAGCAGATGGGCGACCGTGATCGCCGACAGGCCGCAGCCGGCGGCGCCGATGTAGTTGCCGTTGTAATCGTCGACGCGGTGATTGATGAAAATGGTTATGGCGTCGCTGTTGGCCATGTCCCGGTCGACGTTGAGCTCGTAGGGTTCGTGCAGCGCACGCACCCGGTAATACCAGGCGTCGCGCGGCTCGTCGGGGCGAACCTGCTTGAGGATGCCGCCGCCGTAATAATAGTTGGCGCTGCGGTCGGAAACAAAGAAGCTGGCAATGGTCTGGTATTTGCTTTTGACTTCGGCCAGATAGCGGGTCAGCCGGTCGACGTCCTGCTCGCCGCCAAGCACCCAGTCGCGGAGGAAGGTGTCCGAGGCCATCATCGAGGCAATAAAGATCGGCCGGATGAGATCCTTCTGTATTTCCGAATAGATGTTGTCGCTGGTCAGGGGCAGGATAGAGTCGGCAAGTCCCCGTTTGAGCAGCGTGACCGACACCGAGTAGCTGACGAGGGAGGTGGCGAGGAAGCCGGCGAGCAACAGCAAGCTGATTAAGGTGACGAAACGATTTTTGGCGGACATGGGTGAACGTGTGGCGGGCAAAAGGGAAGGGGACCGCCGCCGCTGTGGTCGGCGGCTCGGCGGAACGTCTTGGGCCGCAAGCGATTTGGCCTGTTCGCCATGATGGCCTATGGGGCGCGGAATGTCAATTGTTGTTGCACGGCTGGGCCGCACCGGGCATGATCGCGGCAAATTGGTTTTGATTTGGGCAGGCGGAGGGCGGCGAAACAGTGGCGGATGCATCCGTGAGGAGAGGAGCGTGGTGAAGCGGCAACACAACACAGCAGAAGGGGCAGGCGGCGATGATGCGACAATCTGTTCGGTCCCCGATTTGCCAGGCCTCCAGCTGCTGCGGGCCAGTTTTCGCACCCGCACGTTCCCCCGGCACAGCCACGAGGGCTACGGAGTCGGGGTGATCGAGCAGGGGGCGCTTGGTTTTTACTACCGGGGCGAGAACGTGGTGGCCCCGGCGGGACGTATCAACACCGTCAATCCCGACGAGGTCCACACCGGCCAGGCCGCCGCCGAAGGCGGCTGGAGCTACCGGATGTTCTATTTCTCGGCCGACGTGCTGCAGCAGATGGGCGAGGAGGTGTTCGGTCGGCCGGTTTTCCTGCCTTTCTTTACCGCCGGGGTGATCGAAGACCCCGATCTGGCGGGCCTGATCCGGCAGGCGCACGGCCAGCTCAGCGATCCGCAGACAGGGCGGCTGGAAAAGGAAACCCTGTGGCTGACCATGGTTTCCCGGCTGATCGTTCGCCACACCTACGACCCGCCAACCCTGGGCCGGGCGGGCCGGGAAGAGGCGTCCATCCGGCGGGTGATCGATTTTCTCGGCGCGCATTTCGCGCAGGATCTCTCCGTTGGGGCCCTTGCCGCTGTTGCCTGCCTCAGCCCCTATCATTTTATCCGCGTCTTTGCCCGCCAGACCGGGCTCACCCCGCATGCCTGGCTGATGCAGCTGCGGGCGCGCAAGGCGAAAGCCTTGCTCGACCAGGGCCTGGGGATCGCCGACGTCGCGGCGCAGACCGGGTTCAGCGATCAGAGCCATCTCACCAAGACCTTCAAACGGATCCTGGGCTACACGCCCGGCCAACTCCGCAATTCCGTACAAGACGCCTAGGCCCGCTGGGTTGTAGAGTCGCCCCCAACAACCAATCTTTTCAGGAGGCGATCATGGAAAACTATGTGCACGGCTATTCGGAGCAGGAGACGGCGCGACTGCGGGATCAGGCCGCAACCCTGGCCCGATTGCTGTATGGCGATCTTCAGTATCCCGCAGGATCAATGGTGCTGGAGGCGGGCTGCGGTGCCGGTTGCCAGACCGTGTTTCTGGCCGCCGCCCATCCGGAGGTCCAGTTTGTCTCGATGGATATTTCCGCGACCTCGCTGCACACGGCGCAGCAGGCCATAGCCGCCCAAGGCCTGAGCAATGTCCGGTTGCAGCAGGGCGACATCGTTGAGCCGCCCTTTGCCGACCGCACCTTTGACCACCTTTTTGTCTGCTTTGTCCTGGAGCATCTGGCTGATCCTGCCGGCGCCTTGCAGCGGCTCCGGCGCCTGCTTAAACCGGGGGGCACGATCACGGTGATCGAGGGCGATCACGGCTCGTTCTATTGCCACCCGGAAACCGCCGAGGCCCGGCGCACGGTCGACTGTCTGGTACAACTCCAGGCCGGGATGGGCGGCGACAGCCTGATCGGCCGCAGGCTCTACCCGCTGCTCGTTGAGGCCGGATTTGCGCAGCCCCAGGTCGAGCCGCGCATGGTCTATGTCGACGGTTCCCGCCCGGATTTGATCGAGGGATTCGCCCGCAACACCTTCATTGCCATGGTTCGGGGCGTGCGCGAGCAGGCCATTGGCCAGGGAATGATCGACGCGGCCGCCTGGGACCAGGGCGTCCGCGATCTGGAGCAGGCGGCCACCACCGGGGGAACCTTTTGCTATACGTTTTTCCGGGCTGGGGCAAAATGTGGCGATTGAGGGCGGCGCTGCTACCCCCGCCTCATCTGCGGTCAAGGCAAAGAGCTGCGTGCAAGCCAGAGGTTATTTCAATCCCTTTAAGAGCCCGGTGACAGCATCCGTCCAACCGGGATCGAATTGTTTTGCCTTTAATAAATCGTCAATTGCTTCAGTCTTCAGGCCCAATTCTTTGTTGCAATCGCCACGGTAATAATAAAGCTGGCCGTCATTGGGAGAAAGTTCCAGTCCTTTTGAAAAATCTTCCTTCGCTTTGGCAAAATCCTTCTTCCCAAAGTAGAGAAGGCCTCGTTGAAAGAAATAATCTCGTTCGCCATGGTTGAGTTCGATAGCTTTATTGAAACAATTGAGAGCCTCGTCGGAATTACGTAATTTTTCGGAATACAGGCGACCTAATTGGAAACGAGCAGATGCATTGGAAGGGTCAATGGTGATGGCCTCCATAAAATCGTTTTTTGCCAGGTCATACTCCTTGTCTGCTTTATATTTATTGCCCCTGTCTATGAGGAGCTGTGTGTTTTCCTTGCTCTTTATGATCGGAGAGCCAGTTTTTGCTGATATTTCTGCCAGCGACCTGTTGTAAGAGTCCTTGTTTGAGTCGGAATATTTTATTGCTGAATGAAGATCAAGTTCAGCCTTTTTGTACTCACCGAGCTTCATGTAACACTCTGCTCTGTATCCAAAAACAGCACCTTCCTTTGATTTTATCGATAAAACAGAGCTGTAATCTGAAATTGCAAGGGGAAATTTTTCTAAAAACTGAAAAATTATAGCTCTCTGATAAAAATAATCGGAGTAATTTTTGTTCAAATCGATTGCTTTGCCAAGATAATCGAGCGCCTTTTCCTGATCTCTCTTTCCCTCCCAATAAAGGAGGCCGAGTTTGAACAGGGCATAGTCATCTTGCGGATTGAGTTGCACCATCTCATTGAATTGTTGTTCGGCTTCATCCAAACGGTGCATCCGAATGTTTTCTTCGGCCAGCATGAGCAGTTGTTGTCTTTTGTCGATTTTTAGTTGCGGTTCTGTCGGCTGCACATGTTTTTGTAAAAAAGCCTCGACATCGCCGGGGGGGGCACCATGAATTTTTGCCAGTTGCACATCCTTGATGGCTTCTTCCTGTTTACCCTCAGCCTCAAAACAAAGGCCTCGCCGGTAGTATGCTTCCCCATGGGAAGGGTTCAACTCAAGGAGTTTGGAAAATACAGAGATGGCTTGCGGATATTCATGCTCCTGGTAGAGCGCTATGCCAAAGCTCAGGATGTATTGCTGATTGTTTTCGTCTTTGCTGACGGCTGTCCCAAAGTGATTCAGTGCTTTCCGAGGATTGAATTCAAGGTCCTCGGCAATCTTACCCAGCAGGTAATGGGCAGCCGCGTAATTTGGGGCAACCTGTACTATATTCGTCAGGCATGCAATCGCCTCATCTTTCATCCTTCGGTAATACAAGCCTTCGCATTCGTTAAACTGTTGGCCGATTTCCTTTTGTGGGAGGGGCTCAGGCGATTTGACGGGCATGGGGTCTTTCGATTCCACAATGCGGACACCTGCTTCTTGTGGTTGCTGTGCCGGGGAATATTCGGTTCCTCAGCAGAATCTGTGGGTAGCCCTCGGGGTCGGCAGGTCACCAAGCCCATGATATAAAGCTATTTTTAGCCCGTCGTATGTGCGAAATCCATAGGATCGCTTCGTGATCACCTTTGCCTTG
>Ga0209639_1002836_pt1 | contig 12635 bp, 8 predicted proteins | sample EPASupsiteHSE605_FD_187268 | JGI IMG/M metagenome (GOLD analysis project Ga0209639, IMG submission 187268) | Bioremediated contaminated groundwater from EPA Superfund site, New Mexico - Sample HSE6-05 (SPAdes) (version 2) | ecosystem: Environmental > Aquatic > Deep subsurface > Groundwater >...
GAACAGATCAAAAACATTCATTAATAAAAATGTTTCTACTTGACTATGTTTTTTGAATTTCTTGGTTCAATTCAGTCAAAAATTTCTAAAATTTTACTCAACTTTGACATTGGAAAAGATTGTTCGAATAAACCAACCAGCTGAAACAATTCCAAAATATCCGCACATTAAAGATATCATTGTACATGTGAAAACTCCCCAGATGAAACAATAAACGAGGACAGATGTACTACTAATGACAATAATGGATAATATATACCATAGAAAAACTAAAAACGAGAAAACTCCGATTGATGATGAGACTATGAATGTGGGCCAGTGCCATTCATATATATCTTTTTTCAATAACAAAAACGAGTAGACAATACCTGATGCACAAGAGACGGTTGAAATAACAATAATAAGAATTGTGAGAGAAAAAAAGACAAAGTGGAATTGAAACTGGGTCAATGCTGCTGACACTGAAATCAAACTTTTCCCTGCATATAAAGCGGTGGAAAATCCAATTATTGCCGAAACAAAATACTGATTGAGATATATTGGTATGTGTTTGGACTTTTTTGGTAACAAAGAGGGTTCAAATGGGGTGGTTTCGAAAAATGGAACCATATTTCCTAAATAACCTCCAAGAAACTCTAATGGAGCTAGATAAAATAGAGCAATTACAACAAAGTGAGAAACAGATGATTCAGATGGTGGAATTGAGGTTTTGTTAATTGAAGACAAAAGACTGGAAATAGACAAAACGCCCCAAGTTGGAAAGAATATGATGATGATTGATATTATGATTAACAATTGCCAATTTCCAATTGAATACAAAATCCCAAAGCTTGAAATAAAATATCCGGAAATAACCGATGATGCTACGAATGCTGCTCCGAAAGATATCATTAAAGGCTTCCCATTGTAATATAATGAATCTCCAATGTTGGCATATGAAGCAAAAAGAATCGCTATTGATGATTGTAGACCAACACCTACAAAAACAGTAAGCATACTACTATTTGAAGGCGGGCGGAAAATATCTCCATGCATGGACCTCCATGAATAAGTTTTATCTATCCCATCATCGAATGCTTGATTGAGGTGGGAATCTGCTTTCCTACGGACTGTTTTGACCAATAAGATATATAAAATAATGGAAATCATTATTACAAATACAATAATTATCAATGAATTTCTTAATATCATCTTTTGATCAGCTTGATAAGATACCGGTGATCGATTTATGGTTGAATCATCGGAATCAATCCATTTAATCGAATATGTAAATTGAACTGGTGAAGTATTAATCAATGGAACTGGACTATCTACTGAGGCATTTCCATTTGTTATCCTCTGGTTTTGGTTCATGAGAACAAAAGATGTGTGAGTATAAATGTAAGTCCGATTTCTTTCGACATAACCAATTTTAACCCAGAAAGGAAAGTCTCCAACAAAATATTGGACGTAAAAATCATTATTAATGGCATAGTTGAATCTTTCCTTTTCAGAATTATTGAAATATCGCTTACAAAACACTTTTTTTGGTTGAGGGATATCAAAACCTACTCTTATCATTAAATCATAATAATTAAGCCCATTCAACACATCCATCGCTGTTTTGGCTTTGTTTTGAAGTGGATATGTCTCTGGAGGAATACATTGGGCAAAATCCGAGAATTCAAACATCTGGTTCGGAATACTCGGAGAAACAGCCTTTGATCCCCATATTAAAACATGTTCTCCATCCGAATACTTATCAGATTTGGATAATATAGTAATAAGAAAAACAATCATTTATTCTACAAAAAGTGATTTTAGTGATCCAAGGAGACCCCAGTTGGTTGAGGATGTTCGTGTATAGATGGAGGAGACATTGGTCTAGGAATAACTTCTGTGGTATTTTCTTCCGAAAGAAACACGCTGAAAGAGCAAACTAAATGTTCATTCACATGCATTATTGATGCTTTGTTTTTGCAATCTCCACAATAATTAGGAGCAGAAAACACTGTTACAATGGAGTAACTTGGTGAAAAAGGAAAATCATATCCAGCATCGACAACTTGATGTGCTCTTACTATTAAATCAAGATTATTTCCGTTCATGAACTCTGTTAATGGGTCTTCGCCAAAAAGGAAACTAACACCCCTATCACTGTCCTCCCATTCCCCAATAGTCTTATCAGGATCAGACCACAGTACATTTGATATCAAAGATCCATCGGGCACTGATGAAGGTCTTTCAATTTCCTTTAGCTGCTGAATGCTTTTTAATTCAGGAGCAATCCCACCATGTATACATAAAATCCTACCATCAATAATTGCTGATATTGGCATCCAATCAAAACACTCATTGAAAGCATACCAAACATCTGTATTACCATATACTTTCATGCACTCATCATAAAACCCATACATTCTGTTAATATCTGCACATTCGTGATTCCCTCTCAACATGATAAAATTTTTCGGGTACTTAATTTTATAGCACAGCAATAGGCATATTGTCTTGATGCTGGATCTGCCCCTATCAACGTAATCACCCAAAAAAAGATAATTAATAAGATCAGGGGACCCGCTCATACTAAATAATTTCAATAAATCAGAATACTGGCCATGAATATCTCCGCAAATCGTAACAGGAGGCAGTACTTCTAGAAAAACAGGCTGGCTTTTAAAAACTGACGTTGCTTGTTCTAAAAGCCAAAATATTTCTCGCCTCTTAAGAACCCTTTCTCGCCTGTTTCGGCTATCGATTGTAGAAAGAAGACGATTTATCAGGCTGTCGACGGTTACAGATTCTCCATCCATCAAAAGTGTCATGAGAATTCAAAGACATCGATTGAGAGCCAAAATAAATTATTTTACGATCGTGTGACGAAGCTATATTGAAAATTGAAAATGATATATTATTTGATTTACAGGACTGTATGTTTATAACAAACTTTCTTTACCTTGATTATTTCATTCTGAATAATTATTTCAATTTTCATTTGAATTATTGATCAATATAATCAATTGGTTTATGGAGGTTGAAACTGAGAGAGACCTCGGGAATGATCATCTTTTCTTATTAGAGAGTGCTTACCCGAAGATACAGAAAGCTACTGAAGCTTTTAGGTCTGAAAAGAGCAGAATAGCCAATAGGCTTCATGGCTTTAATCCCAAAGAGAATAGAGTCTGGTTTGAAATCACTAAAAGATATGGAGAAGGAATTAAACAGCAAGAACTTCTTTCAATAGCTCAGGTTTTATCAGCAACAACAAACATCAAACTTGATAGAGATGCAAAAAGAAGGAAATCAGTACTCATTAAATGGTTTGAGGAAAACTGGTACATAATACATCCATATCTCGGGTTCGTGATTCTAGAGGACAATCAGAGTTTCTATTAGCAGAACTTAAGTTAATAAAGATTGTCTTTACGAAAAGTGTCAGATTTCATGTCTTTTTCCCCAGATAGTCCTAAGAGTATTTTAGTATCGAGCGCCAGTCAAACTCAGGAACAAACTGGTGGGGATGAAGCTACTAAATCCCCTTGGTTGAGTGTTTGCTTTAATAAGTCTCCAGAGACCCATGTTAGAACGATTAAAAATCCTGTTACTATTCGTTCGGTTTCTACATTCAATCTTTACCAACTCAAAGATCAAATTTCTTCTGGAGCGCCTTTTCCATCAATTCCAACAAGAAATGAAGTCCAAACAATGAAAAGTGAGATCGATAATGAAATCATTCGATTAAGAACAGATCTTTCATCTCTTCAGTACGAAAGAAATAAATATAATCATAATTCAAGACCATTGATACCGGAATCTCCTGAAAATGGCATTCATGAGTATAGAGGAATTGCCATTACTGATCAATTTATTAATTCTATAGTTAAAGAAAATCAACAGAAAGCTAAAGAAGCGGATATGAACATTTTGATTGATTCCCCATCTTTCAAGATCCCTGAAAAGCATTTGTTGTCCAAATTTAAGAGTTTTGTGGATATTCCTTCATATAAAAAGGTTCTGGATGACCACAAAAGTTTATTATTGCCAATGTTTGCAATTGATTGTGCTGAAAAAGACATTATTGTTGAAAGAGAAGCAGAACTGGTTGAAGAATACTCAGAAAGGACCGATAAATGGAAGAATCATATTAAGTATGTGGATGAGTATCATCACCGAACAGAGCAAAAGAATGAAGCATGGCCAATTGAATTTAATTTCGATAGAACAGCTTCGGATGATGTTGCCAGATTGAAATGGGTTGCACCTGATATTCCAATGTTTCTAACACATCAAGAAAAACAGAGAAGATGTTATTATGACACAAATGGTTTTGTTGAAGATCCGATCAAAGAATTTGAGAAGTTCAAAAACCGAACAGCGTGGACAGAAGAGGAAAAGGCAATATTTGTTGAAAAGTATAGGCTTTCTCCCAAAGATTTTGATAAGATTCATGAAGCTTTGCCAGAGAAATCAATCAAGGAGATAATGGAGTTTTATTACTTAAATCGGTATCAATTGAGTTTGAAAGAGAATGAAGGTGTTGCTAAAAGGAGAGGCGGAAAGAAGAAAGTTATTACCGAAGGAACCAAAAAGAAGAATTATTAAATAATTAGTTAAATTTTTGGAAAGATTTTGCTTAACAAACTATTTATTGGCAAGTCTATGTATCATTTCGGCTAACCAAGGAAGAACAGCAGTTAAACTCTTTGTCACTTCATCTTCCATTTTCTTCCCAGCTGCTTCATCGGTTAAATCAAGGTTCAGCTTCTTTAGCATGGTGTTGGATAAATCACTATTATTCTTTGGCAAATGTGGTATACCTGCATCCATCATTAGCGCTAATGAGCAACAAAGCTCATCGGCAACTTTCCTCAGTGCAACATAACTAACCGAACATAATCGCATAAATTGACGTGTTCCTTCTTCTCCCATTGCATTTGTCATTTCCTGGACAACTCTAACTGTAACAGGTATGAGTTTGGGATCATTGCCGAACATGAACCCAAAATCAACATGTAGGAAATGTCCATTTGGACTAACTAAAAGGTTATCAAGATGTCTATCACCAACACCAAGAACATAGCTAATAACAGAGTATCCTGCACAGCTCTTAATAAAGGTATCCCTTGCTTGTTCAATTTTGTTCTTGTTGAAAAAGTTGGCAATTGAACCTTGATTCTGTTCCAAAACTTTGGATATTGCTTTTGCACCTACAACGAATTCACACATACCATAAGTTGGGGTTATCGGAAGGACTTTATATGGAGACATACACAAATCTAATCCATATTGTTTGAGTTGATAATCAATAAACCGAATAGCGGATAAAGCTAAGCTATCTTGTCTCATATCATCTCCATATTTAAGTATTACCGAATAAACCTGTTTTTCTGAGTTCAGAAAATCAATTTTTACAGGTTGAAGTGATGAGCCAAAAACAATAATCCCCTCTGTGGATATTGAATGAACAATAAATGATGGACAAACAGGAAGCCTGAATGGACTGCTAATGGTAATCTCTTTAATCTGCTTTTGCACATACTGTACCTTGTCTTCCTTTTTTTGTATCGATTTAACACCTTTAATAATGGATTGTAGCCTATTCAATTCTTCTTCTCCTGTTTTTATATCCCGAATTACTCTACTATCAAGGCATGATTCAAACAAACTTGACATTCTTTGAATCATTGGAGGAAATTTCGAACTATGTTTCTCCAAATTAATAGCCCAGTATGCTAAAACTGCAAATTCATCGTCACGTTGTGATTGCTCAAAAATGAAATCCATTGCAATTTTAGATTTGATGGCAACTTGTATCATGCCTGGAATAAGTTCCTTTAATAATACTGGAGAAGCATTTCTTAGAGATCCCAGAATTATATCTGATAGAGATGAACCTACAATTTCGCCTAAATTTAAACAATAAATTGCGATTGATGGTGGAAGCAATGGGGCTCTTTCTGGAAGAAGAATATTTTTTGATGCAAACTTCAAAAATCCTGATGGAAAAGACGATACATATTCTTGATACTTCTTCAATTCTTCAAAATCCGAATCAGATATTGGAGAAATAAATGGAGTAGATATGATAAACTTGAGTCTTGGTATTACATCATAAGGAGGAGTGTGGGCATTTTTGAAAAACCTTGGTCTCTTAAAAACATTATGATCTAGTAATGGAGGGGCAACTTCTGATTGAGGTGTACTAATTAGAACTGAAAAGCAATCAGTTACGGAACCGCTTAACACAGCTAAATCCCCTATATTTGGTTGATTATCTGACAAAGAAGAATCATTTGGAATAATCTCAAATGATTGTGATTGGAACACATCTGGTGTACTTGGGGATGGAGATCGGTATATGGGCAAAACAAAAGCATGTGAGTAGGCTCTCATAATGTCGCATAGTACTATTCCTCCAACATCGGAGCAATTACCGCTAGAAATTGAAAAATACATGTCTCCGGAACGAATAGCAACGACCCCAGACGCTACTTCAACAGGATTTCTATCTTCTATTCGATGATATAAAACAACTTTGGCAAAATAATTTGTTAGTACAAAAAAGCTTTCAGGGAGATCGATTGTTAAAGAAAAAAACAGAATCTGATGGTAAGGAGTGGAAATTGATTTCATATCGGTTGGGCATGCATGATATTCTCCGATAACAGTCTCTCCAATAATTATTTGAAGTTTAATTTCAAAGCAAGCCAAAGCATTGTGAATCACAAAAATTGGCGATTCTTCATGTCCAATTTTGAACATTTTCTTATGTATATGATGAAAAGGACCCAAAATCCCTGGTAATCTCAGAGCCCTCTTCCCTCTATTCACTAAAAAAGGCTGGAGAAAAACAGGTTTCATCTTTGGGTTTTGCATTCGGAAAATATACCACAAAGCAAAGGAAGAATCATAATATTATCATCATTAATCCAAATTTTTAAACGTACATTAATGACTTTCTCTTCTTTCGCGAAAGGAAAGAAAGATGTTCTTAATACAGAACCATGCAAGTATGATCTTCCTAGTACGATTGGAAACGGCCCTAAGTTTAGTATAGGTATTAAACACAAAGAGTATGATAAGGAAAAAACAGCAGAGTATTACTCTATACCATCAACTTTGGAAAAGAAAGGTGTGAAGCTGGCTTCAAGAAAGAAGAGAGGAGAAGAGAAAATAGAGAAGGGAAGTTATAGTCCTGGTCCGACATATTTTCCATCAACAATAGGAACAGGAAGAAAGTCTTCAATCAAAGGAAGAGTAGAGAAGAAAGAGGAAATAACACCAGGACCTGGTGAGTATTCACCATCGTTAAACAGTTATACTAGGGGTGTATCAATTGGAACAGGTAAGAGATTTGACTTTGTTCAAGACAATACCATTGTAGCACCGGGGTCTTATGATGTCCCTTCAACTATATCTACAAGAGACTTGCCTCCTTCGTTACCAAAGAGAGGTAAAACAAAACAACCATTTCAGAAAAAGCAGCATCCAGGTCCAATATATGATACATCAGCCCCCATTGGCTCCAAATCTCCTAAGATATCTTTTTCAAGAGCTTCAAGAGATTATTACATTGAGAAAACGCCAGGTCCTGGAGACTATGAGGTTTCAAAGCCATTTGGTGATACATCAAGAGTGGCAACCGCTTTGCATGGAAGGCCCAAGATACCAGAGAATGAAGAACATTCACTTCCATATTATTATATAGGTTCAACAATAAAAATTCGACCTAAAACCATTGGATCACGTCCAAGAACATCATATGAGACTGATTCACCTGGACCACAGTATGATGTTGGTGGGACAATAAAACCTAAGAAAATATCATTAGCCGGGAGGCCGCCAATCAAAGATCCCAAAGCTGACTTACCATCACCTGATACATATTTTGGATCATCGGTGTTTAGTCCTCCTTCGGTTGTGTGTGGTTTCCATGGACCTGTTTCTCGGAGCATTATTAATGAAAAAGAAACAGGTTCAATTCCTGGCCCTGGTCAATACAACATTACAGATAGGCCCTCATCGAAAGCATATTCTCTCCGAAGTCGAATAGATTTGTATTCAGAACCAGATACATCTGCTCCATACCTACAAATGCCATCAACGCTCAGTGGGCCAGCATATTCAATCGGATTAAGAGATGTTTAAATGTTTTTATTCATATTTTCTTTTCATAACAACAATCAGAATGACAGGTATTAGAACTAAGCACATTGTGATAATCATTGATGGCAATGAGAGAGAAGATAATAAATCTTTGATTGCATAAAAAATCATGAATGCTGAATGACGAACCACAACTTTGTATCCATATTGTGCTTTTGGTGGGATTTGTTCTTTGGGTGTTGGTGCTTCATATTCTTCTTTTGGAGCGCTTGGATTTAGTTGCCGAAGTTTCCTTTGACAAAAAGTCTCATTATTCCATTGCTTCACAGATTCTTCATCATTAGATAATAAAATGTTACGAAATGCTATTCCTCCATCTACCGAAAGTAACTCGAATCCAATTCCCTGTATCGGAGAAATGAGGTATGGATCCTTATCAACAAAGAAGAATGGATTATCAATGAGAGGAGGATTCCATTTTCCTTTGAAGTTCGGATTTGATATAATTGGTTTCGACCATTTTCCTTTAAATTTGGGGTTTTTCCTCATTGGCTGGACATATTTTCCACATCCTATAGCGTTTTTACAACGAGGATTAGGAATCATGGGTGGGATAAAGGGACCGAAAAATGAATCATCCCATTCTTTTGGTTGTTGAACTGTCAAGTCTCTTATATATGGTGGTTCGTCATTAAGCCAACCATCTGGCATAGGGAAAGACTCATCAAGGATGAACATTGGTTGGTCTTCGTCCCAATCTGATGGCTTTTGTGCATATTCATCAACAATTGTCTCCCTCTCATCCCAATCAGAAGGCTTTTTGATTTTCGGATCTGGTATTTTGGCAAAAGGTATAACTGGTGGATGAAAATCGCTAAAGAAACTACCCTTTTTAGCAGAGTTGTTATCTATTAATATCTCGTAAGTATTATTAGGCCGAATAATAAGTGTGAATAAATGATTAAGTCCATCATTATTAAACTTTGTTGGGTTAGTCATTGTTTTTTCTTCATACTGGTGAGTTTTTTGATTCAAATGACTAAATATGAACATAATCTCATTTTTCTTACCACAAAAGTCAGGCCCAAAAACAATAGCTGGGAGGGTTTTGTTTGATAAAGCATTAGGTTTAAAACCAGGACCAAAGAAGAGTTTAATATATAATCCGCTGCATCTGATATTTCTTGGTGCTCTAAGTTCATATTGCAGAACCATTGTTTTCCCTGAGAAATTCAAAACATCAGGAGATGATGATGATATTGCAAATCTACTGCTCGTTTGCTTTAAAACAAGAGCTCTCTCATGTGCTACTGTTGTTGGTTCGGTTAATTCATATATTCCGATATTTTGGGAATAACCCGCAGATTTGGAAATAACCCAATTAGGAGGAATATCTAATGAGTTAAAAGGCTCGAAAAACACAACATCTTTAGGTAGAGAAGGTGCTTTAAGGAGCAAAAAACACAAACAAAACATTGTACGATTATCCAAACTATTTACTAGAAAAGGTAGCTTTCATTATCTCTGTGACGTATGGTTGGATTTTAACGGGAGTTGGAGCATCGATATAGTTGCTCAAAGGGTATACGCTCCATTCTGTTGGTCCACTTCGATAAATTGTTCCAAAGAAAAGACCGGTACTTGGAAAGCCTTTCTTTGTGCTGAATCTAAAGATTTCGGATTCTCCTGCATACATTTTAATACGTGAATCACGGAAGTTATTCACAGGAACATGATTGAATGATGTTACTACAAAGCAAAGGAAGTGAGCTTGAGGAGGAAGCTTCGAAATGTCAATATTTATAGATTCGTCTTCACCTTGATTAACAGCTCCATTTCTCACGTCTCCTGAATGCCTAATAGAATCTCCCAAATCGCAAATATTATTGTAGAATACAATACTTACGAGATTAAAAGTGTTTGAAAGAACTATGCATGCGATATCCAAATCGCTAGCTCCATCCCAGCCAGCACTTATGCGAATTGGCATTAGTTGAGAAAAACCGCACACAGACATAATTCTATTCAATGATGAGGGGATGAATGGAACACAGCTGGATCGCCTTGGAGCAAAACCGGCTGGTAGACCACAAAGAACAGCAAGCTCAGGCAAAACTTCTAATGGATTCAGTGGAGCGAATTGCATATTTAGATTTGGAGCAAACCATTGAAGTGGAGTTAGAACAATTCCTTGGGGTGTAATTGCCAAACTCATTGCAGTTGCGATTGAGCCTGTGCCTACATTAGGCTGGAATCTTGAGTGGAACTGAGGAAGCAAATTTGATGTGCTATATTTTTCTTCGGAGATATATACATCAATAGCAATCCATTTATACAATGAAAGAAGTTGGCTGGGATCATTTGAACACACAGTGAAAACACCCACTACGCTGGGATTAACTCCTCCAATTAGTTTTTCGACATCAATACGAATTGTAGGACCATAAGAATCATAACATAAAGTCAAATCAGGACTAGAATGATGAACTCCTTTTGATAAATGTGTATCAGCATTGAAACACACAGTATTTGCCTGGCCCAGTGAAGAAAACGCAATGAACCCGATATCAAGTGGACATCCAGCACCAGAGTGCTTAATTGGATTAGATGTTGTGTATGGCGGATTCATAACTAAATTGGCATATATTACTCCATTTAATGGAAGAGGTTTTTGTGATAGCGGGGATATTGCAACTTTGGTATTAATCCTTTCAAGCATAACTTCGAGAGATGGTTTCCATCCTTCGGGAAGAGTAATTTCAGCATAATTTGGATCAACTCTAACAATACAAATTTTCCCTTGTTCGTTAATAAAAGGATCAAACTCTGCTCTTCCAAGAAGAATTGATCTTTGTTGATCAACCATATCATATATTTCGAATTTTATCGTAAGCCCTCGGATTCCATGGGCTTCAAATTGAGCATTCCAGATGGGGCTGTTTTCTTGGAACATTACATTTGTAATTCCGATTTGAGTCTTGTGTAAAGAGTTTTGAAACACTCCGCAATATGGGTTGCATGTATTGGTCACAGAGTTGAAAGGTAAGTGTTTAGCGCCTAAAACATGAACTTTGAAATTCATGATTATAATAATCGGCTTTACATTTTGACACTTTTTGTGATTTGAGACAATGTGGGGTGGCAAAAAATGGGCAAATTTATTGTAGTGTTCATTATATAAATATCTCATAATAACCAATAGATGCTATCAAGGTCTCCATTCTATAGGACCGTTTTTCTTGAGGAATTCAACAACACTAGATTGACCAATATCAGCAGCTAATTGAAGAGGAGTCCAATTAAATACAAAAACTCAACATCTTTATCTTTTGCATTTATATCAGCTTTTTGATTAACTAGATATTCAACAACAATAAGATGACCATTATAAGCAGCATAATGAAGAGGAGTCCAATCATCTTTATCTTTTGCATTTATATCAACATTTTGATTAACTAGATATTCAACAACACTAAGATGGCCATTATAAGCAGCATAATGAAGAGGAGTCCAGTTAAATATAAAAACTCAACACAGTTATCTTTCGCATTTATATTAGCTTTTTGATCAACTAGATATTCAATAACACTAAGATAACCATATCTTGAAGAGAAATGGAGGGGCGTGGCGTTCTTCATGAGCAATACATCATATAATCGGTTTGGAAACATTTCATTCACATTTGTTCCATTAGCTAACAGAAAAATTATGCTTGTTAGTTTTCCTTCTGCAGCTGCTTTGAAGATATTTGCTTCAAAATCTGGCGCTTTTGTCGATTTCCATTTTCCAATTCTTTCATATTTTTCTTTTTGTTTCCTCTCTTCCTCTTCCCTCTTCTTTCTTTCATGCTCATCTCGTGTTCTTTGTTCTTCTTCTCTCTTTTTCCTCTCTTCTTCCTCTCTTTTCTTTCTCTCTTGCTCTTCTTGAAGTCGCTTTTCCTCTTCCTCTTTCTTTTTCCTTTGCGTTTCTTTCTGATATTTCTCTATTTCAGTTAATCTTTTCATTTGAACTTCAATTTTTTGTTGGCGTTCTGCTTCTTTGCTCTTCATATGCTGATGGAGTTCTTGAATTCTTTGTTGATCCTTTGCTTCTGTTCGCTTCATTTTCTTATGGAGCTCAGCATTTTCCGATTTGATATCATTATTATATGCCTTCATTTCTAGATTATCTGGTTTCAAATCTGCAAATTGCTTGGAGAATTCCTTTTGATGATTGCTGTTGAGAGAGAAGAAATCATCTGTGCTATTTTCAGAGAATTGGTTAAGTTCTTCAGTGCTATTTGCTGGTTGGAATTTGATTTGAGACAAAAAAACTGATGCATTAGAACCATGAAATGCTACACAAGACTCGAAAAATGGCCGAAGAAGAGAAATAGGAAACACACATTCGGTTCTCTGGAAAATTCGCGTTAAAAGGGTAAGATAAACATGGCCAAAATCAGCCAATAATAAGTAAGACTCAAGATTTTCAACAATAACATGTTCAAAAAATGCAAAATCAAATGATTCTTCTTCTTGTTTGCGGAGAATAAGCGATAGAATTGATTCGGC
>Ga0209639_1002843_pt1 | contig 12613 bp, 9 predicted proteins | sample EPASupsiteHSE605_FD_187268 | JGI IMG/M metagenome (GOLD analysis project Ga0209639, IMG submission 187268) | Bioremediated contaminated groundwater from EPA Superfund site, New Mexico - Sample HSE6-05 (SPAdes) (version 2) | ecosystem: Environmental > Aquatic > Deep subsurface > Groundwater >...
CGTGATACGCGGAAACTGATTACTATGTGACCCGTAACCTTACATAGCTCAAAAAAACAGAAGCGGCTGCCATGACCCGGGCAGTCGTTTTTGTTTTGCAGCGAAGCATTACCTTTGCAGCATGAAAATGCCGTTACCCGAAAGCTTTTATGTGCGCAGCGACGTGGTGAAAATCGCACAGCAGCTGCTTGGAAAAGTACTGGTAACCTGCATTGACAATACCTATACGGCAGGGATCATTACCGAAACCGAAGCTTACGCAGGCGTGACCGATCGCGCTTCGCATGCATTTGGCGGACGCCGGACAAAACGAACCGAAACCATGTACATGCAGGGCGGCGTTGCGTATGTGTATCTGTGCTACGGCCTTCATTGCTTATTCAATGTGGTGACCAACAAAGCCGATATTCCGCATGCAGTGCTGATCAGAAGCATTGAACCACTCGAAGGACATGATGAAATGAACCAACGTCTTGCACAGAAAAAAATGAAACCCGGCGGAAAGGGTCCGGCCAAGGTTTCGGCGGCATTGGGAATTTCGCTTGGTCTTGATACCGCAATGCTGAACTCCAATTCCATCCGCATCGAAGATCACGGAATAAAAATTCCTGCAAAAAATATTATTGCTGCACCCCGCATTGGTGTTGATTATGCCGGCGCTGATGCCTTGTTGCCTTATCGTTTTTCCGTGCAGGGTCAATATGTGCAGCAAGTATTATTCTCGAAAAATTCTCATTCTAAATCTGCAAAAGTCAGTTCTTCTGTCTATCCTTCGACTCCGCTCAGGATGACAGAAGCTTAGTTTGATTGACAAGTGCACAGTGCAAGCATTCAACATCGAAAAAACAGCTAAACAAAAAGTAAAATTACAACCCATGAATATCAAACCCACAGCTCGTCTTATTCTGAAAACAGGAAAAATTGATTCACTCAACCGCTTTCACCCATGGGTGTTTTCGGGCGCCATCAAACGCATCGAAGGCAGTCCGAAAGAAGGCGATCTGGTTGAATTGTACGACAATCACGACCGTTTTCTGGCAATCGGGCATTATGGCGAAAGCAGCATTGTTGCACGTATCCTGACTTTCGACAATGAAGAAATCAATACGGAATTTTTCATCCGCAAATTTGAAACAGCATGGGCATATCGCCAAAGCCTGCATCTGCTGCGCGAAGACAACAATGTGTTCCGTCTCATTCATGGCGAAGCCGACGGACTGCCCGGCTTAATTGTAGATTATTACAACGGTGTAGCTGTTATGGAATTTCATTCAGCCGGCATGGAAAATATGGCCGCTGATCTGGCAACCGCTCTGGAAGCCGCCTGCAAAGGACAAATAAAAACCATTGTATCCAAAAGCAAGAGCACCAAAGAAAACGGATCGAAATTACTGCTTGGCACCGAGCCCGCATTGCCACACGAAATTATTGAAAACGGAAATAAGTTTTTCGTCAATTGGAGCGAAGGACAGAAGACCGGATTTTTTATCGATCAGCGCGAAAACCGGCAGCTGGTGAAGGAATACGCGAAAGGCCGCACCGTGCTGAACATGTTCGGCTACACCGGAGGATTTTCGGTATATGCGCTGGCAGGCGGCGCACAGCAGGTTGTAACGGTTGACAGTTCGGAAAAAGCCATGGAGTTATGCCGCCTGAATTTATCGCTGAATAATTTCGATCCGCAAAAAAATCCATGTGTTGCCGAAGACGCACTGGATTATCTGAAGAAAATGCCGGAAGGCGCATTCGACCTGATTATTCTCGATCCGCCCGCCTATGCAAAGCGCGTAGATGCAAGGCACAATGCCATACAGGGCTACAAGCGACTGAATGCCGAAGCACTCATGAAAATAAAAAGCGGTGGATATTTGTTTACCTACAGTTGTTCGCAGGTGGTCGACCGCAATCATTTTAATGGCGCCATTACGGCTGCAGCCATTTCGGCAGGACGCAAAGTCCGTGTTGTAGCGCAGCTTTCACAGGCCTCGTGTCATGGACACACCTTGTTTCATCCCGAAGGATTTTATCTGAAAGGACTTTTGCTGTATGTTGAATAGAGACACTAAACAGCGGTGAGCAGTGAGTAGTGAGCAGTGAGCGGCTGCAAGTGCCGACCGAAGCGTCGGTATGAGCGGTGAGCAGCGAGCAGTGAGCGGTGAACTTTGTTGCGACTGTAAGAAGCATTGTGCGTTAAGCGTCTGAAAGTCCCGACCGAAAGCGTCAGTACTGAAAGTCCCAACCGAAAGCGTCGGGATGAGCGTTGTGCTACAACTGTCCGTCTTTATCCAATCCGTAAAACATCAGCCAGAGATTGTGTTCGTTTTCGACAGAATTAATTTGTTCTTTTGCTATTCCAATGGTGGTTGAATAATCGGTCTGGAATGCTTTAGAACCCAGTTGCATGGCGGTAATGAACGGATAGCTGAAACTTTTGAAAAAACTGAAATGATAATTGGAAGCAGGAATTTCGTTGCGCAGTTGCGGAAAATACAACCATGGTCCGCCTGCAAACACCAGGGTGTCTTTGTTCAAATACGAGGACACAGGCTGAATTGCCAATGGCAAGCGATACATGAGCCATGTTTGTGCATTAAAAATTTCTTCGGTTTTTATCATGAAGCCGCGCAGATTTTTATCATTTCCAATATCGGTGCTCAGGCCGCTTAAATCGGGTTTGTCATGCATCGGAAAATAGACTTCGCGCAACTCATGATCCTGATAAGCCGAGAGTTTTCCTTCAAGAAAAGTAGCATTCAGCACATCGAACAAAGGCGCGGCAGAATCGGGTTTGAAGAATAAAGCTGTTGCATCGAAAAGGGTATCGGTATACACAAACGAACGTGAAGCGGAAAAAATATCGAGCCGGTCGAGATGAAATGCAGATGCAGCGCTGCCCGACAAGTCCATCACGCGCGACGAATACAGCGCGCCATCGGGTGTGTATTCCCTGCGTTCGCCAAACGGAACGCCGTTTTTGTATTCGCACTGAAACTGAATTTTTCCATTGTAATAAAATATTTTTCGGGCGCCATCGTACAAACCATCTTTAAATCCAGTCTGAGAGCGCATGGTGCCATCCGAAAAATATTCAACCGCGTTTCCGTTTTTCAATCCGTGCCGAAATTTCACGGTGCCTTGAACATGATTGTATATGGTGTCCTTTGAAAAAGCATTTGCATCGGGAATAACATTGACGACTTTTCCGCGGCCAAAACGTACACCGCCTTCTCCCGGAATCCGCGCCCGGCGCAGGATTACGTTGCCAAATCGGGTAAAGTCGAGCACCACTTTTCCTTTGCCGTCATTCGAATACAATGTCCATTTTCCTTTACGGAAATTATTGCTGTAGGCGCCTTTTGCCTTTAGCTGACCATTGCTGTAATAGGCTGCATAAGGTCCATCCAGCACACCGTTTTTCCACGACGACACAATGCTGTCTCCTGAAAAATGAATAATCTGAATGCCGCTACAGCCGTCCCAGCGCTGTAAGTCGTTAACTGTTGGAAATGCAGGAATTGAATTCTGCGCAAAGGTAATACAGGCTGATATTAATAGTATGCCGGAGAAGAAAAGTCTCATATTGGAAATTTTACAAATATATGGAAATACTGGTTAATGATTATTGGTTATTGGTAAGATATGAGTTATAAGTTATGGGTTATAAGTTATGGGTTATAAGTCCGCCGCGGCGGATGATTGATGAACCATAAGTGATAATGTTGTATTAGTGGACATTCGCCTGATAGTTGAGTTTTGTTGAAACGATACGTAGTGTAAAGCAATCCACGCCATATTAATAAAAAATCGGGAAATGTCAATTTCTCTGTAAAACAAAGTGCAAAAAAGCAATTTGAAAAAAACCATGGAAAACCATCAATAAGGCCTTACTGAGAAATAACTAAGGCATTTGAAGTTAAATTTGTAATTTGCATGTGCCAAATGAAAGTTGTTTTGACTATCCGCACATAGAAACTTTAAAAAGCAGTTATTATGAAAACAGTTAAACGGAAATCATTCATTAGAAGTAGTCTGGTGCTTATAGGAATTTTATTAATGCTAAGTTCATGCAATGTTATCCGCTATATTGGAGGCGATAAAAGATGGATAAAACATGATCTTGGATTATCAACAAGAGCAGATTCAATAATGATTCCTCAAAACAAGTCTTATAAGAATGAGAATATTTTTGACCATAAAACCGGAATATTGTATACCTACAATGTGGATTCATCTGATTCAATTTCCACCAATTTCATTGCATGGGAAAATAAATGGTATACAATAGTTGTTGATGATATCAAAGGAAAACAATTAAAATACTATACCTACGATAAAAAGAACAGATTAAGAAAACTGGATAGATATTCAAAACTTAGAAAATGCTATACTTCATCAGTTGAATTTAATAAAAAAGGGAAAGTTATTTTTCTCGATAACGGTGGCATTTGGTTTTGACAAGGAAATAGAAAGGATGTTCAAGAATAAAAAGCACCCTTAGGGGAAGAACATCATAAAACAATCGTATCAATATACAATTAAACGGAAATATTTTTCATAATGGCAAACCAACGTACAAAGGTCAATTAAAACAGGTAAATGAATAATTACGACCCCAATATTCATCATCGCAGGTCGATCCGATTGAAAGGATACGATTATTCACGTGCGGGATTGTATTTTATTACGATTTGTTGTCAGGACAGGGTGTGTTTTTTCGGGCACGTTGAAAACGGGAAAATGATATTAAATGATGCCGGCAACATGGTTGCAAAATGGTATTTTGAATTGGAAAACAAATATCCCGACAAAAAATGCCGTGAAATGATTGTGATGCCCAATCATATACATTGCATTGTTGAAAACAAACCATTGGTTGACGCCATACCGGACGGCCGCGTTGACCACGACGACGTAACAAATGCCCACGTTATGGACGCCCACGCAGAGACGTCCCTACGTGGGCGTCCCGAAATACAATATGGCATTGACAACCAAAAATACGGCGCCACCATTTGCGATGCAATGGATTGGTTTAAAACCATGACCACCAACGAATATATCCGCGGGGTAAAAACAATGAATTGGAAAACGTTTAATCGTAGGTTGTGGCAACGAAATTATTGGGAACGGATCATCCGAAATGAAAAATCGTATCAACGGATTGCGGATTACATTGTAAATAATCCGGGCAAATGGCATTCGGACAATTTTTTCAAATCCTGAAATCTATGGCCAGTGGCAACAGGCATCAGGCGACAGGCGTCAGGCATCAGGTGAAAGGCGACAGGCATCAGGCGGCAGGCGACAGACAGCAGGCAGCATGCGTTAGGCGTTGTGCGTTGCGCATTAGGCGTTGTGCGTCTGAAAGACCCGACCGCATTTCGACCCTTCGGCAGGCTCAGGGCGGCGCAGCTCAATGACCGGTCGGGATGAGCGTTGTGCGTTGTGCATTGAGCTGCATGCCGCATGCCACATGCCTCATGCCCTATGCCCTATGCCTCATGCGCTACACGTCCTTATACACTTCCGCGAGATTGTTTTCGACTACATGCATTACGGCCATCAGAGCGCCTTCGGCCGAGTAGCCGAATTTTTGCTGCATACTTTTCAGCATGAATTTAATATCGGTTTTCAGGCGGGTGTCGTACGCATTGAAATTCTCGGTCTTATACTCGGTAAGTGCACGGCGGAAATTGCTGTTGGCCATATAGGGCTCCAGACTATGCTTTTTCAAGGAGTCGCCATATTTGCGGAACAATTGAGTGAACTGTTCTGTCTCGGTAATTTCTTTTTTGCGGACTCTGATTTCCTGCGACAACGTGCGCGAAATATATTCCTTATGAATGGCACGACGTTTCAACATGATTTCGCTTGCACTCAGTCCTGCATCAAACAGGTATTGTTCGACGTTGTAGAGCCAGTCTTCGGTGATCAGAAATTCATCGCCGGTATATTGTGACCGCACGGTTTCGCCGATTTCGAAATTCAGCGCATACAAATAATTGCTGATGGCATCGCGTATCTGTTCTTCGTTTACGTTGAAGATGGCTTCTTTCACTTCTTCGAGAATGGCAATTTCATATAAGCGGAAAAGCTCATCAACAAAGCCTTCGGGAATCATAGCCGCCTGCTTTCCGGGAAGATTCCGGAAATATTCGGCCACATTGGTCATGGTAATCGGCTGATCTTTTTCGATGTGCTTGGCAATAAATTCATTGAACAACGACAACGACTGACGGCCTGAAACGCCGCTCTGACCCTCGGTTTCACTAAGGTCGAGCAATTCCTTGCGCACCGGTTTGGTAAAGCGTTTTACATCATCGGCGTGCAACCAGTCGGGCACATGACCCCGATACAATTCCATGCGAAGCAACAGCAATTTTTTATCGACTTGTCGTGCATATATATCCGGCTCTGTGAGCCAGTTTTGCAACACCGTGCTGTTCAGATTTAAGCGTGTGCTGATGATGATTTTCGAAAAATTACTGAACACATGCGGTAAAAATAATTTGTCAATTTTCTTTCCGAATTTGTTTCTGTAAATCTTCAGTTCGGTTTCGTAGTCCAGTACGTAGGGAATGGTCACTGAAATAATACGATCCTGAAACGAGCGTATATTTTCAAAATGTTTGCGGTCTTCGGAATTGAGCAGGCCCATGAAAAGACTGGTCACTTTTTCCTCGATGTGTTCTACTTTATGCACTCCGTCGCTGATGACGCCATGCAGATTCACGAGGCGCTTGATATTGTTTTCCTTAATGTCCATGAGTGCATACACGCCGTTGTTGGTGTAGGCCAGATCGGAGTGGACAAAACGGATATCGTCGCTGCGGAAAAAATTATTGAGATAACGTTGCAGACTTTCATTCACAATAAGTCCGCGCATGCCTTCATCGCCCGGATTCCAAACGCTGATGCCCTTTCCGAACTGCCTGTTGAATTCAACGCGACGCACATAAATCATATTGAACACCTCCGCAGGATCGTCGAGATGATCGAGCAGCTGATTGTACACCGAGCTGCAAATGGGACAGGGAGTGCCTTTCAGCATCCATTCATATTCCTTGTCGGTGGTAAATTTTTTATAGACTGCTTTATCGAGAATCAATTCTTTCAGCAGATCGCGCCGCAACTCGCGTGGAATCATCAGAATCGGATGATCGTTGTTGGGACACGAAAACATGAGCTGATTGTTTTTATCACCTTCATCATCCACAATCACATCTTCGTCGGCCACCAGCGTGTCGCGCAATTTTTTGCCGAAACGCGACAGGTCAATCTTCCAGTACACGCTGTAGAGCGAGCCTTCGGGATGACGTGTGTAATCTTCAAGCTTCACCAGCAGATTATTCAGAAACGTAGATTTACCGCTGCCCGGAGGGCCTTCGAAAAAATAAATATGATTGTTCTGAATGCCGCGGCGAAAGTCTTTTGCAAGATTCATAAAACGGTTTGCAAAAACACGGTCGGCAAAGAAAGGCTCATCAACACCGGTTTCCAGCAGGTCTTCGGTGTTGAAACCAATGAACCCAACCGAGTCATCGGTCACCGGAAAATCGTCTTCAGCATCGGGAATATAAAAATGCACCATGTCGTAAAACAGCTGAAAGATATTGCGGAAAACCAGATCAGGCTTGAGGTTCGCAATAAACAAAAAATCGTTGTACGACATAGGCACGCGCCGGTCGCGCTCGCGCAAACCCTGCGATAGCTTCAGAATGGATTCGAGCTTTTTGCCATGCTCAACAATGTCGATGGCACTTAATTTTTTCGATGTGGTCTTCTTCTTTGCCATGCCCGCCCTACAATTTTGTTTTGTTTATTTTTTTATCGGAATAGGTGTACAACACGCGTTGCAACTCAAACATTTCATCTTCGGTTTCAGCTTCGCGATTCACATGAATTTCGGTGGTCTCGAGCTGAACCTCGCTTCCCCACAGGAAATACAGACCCGCCATGACTTCAGGAATAAAATCCTGCACCAGCTGTTTTCCTTCGAACTGATGCACCAGATACAAACATTCATCGGTGGTTTTATTCAGATCGGGCATCACTACCGGCGGATGATAGAGGCTATCGATAAGCATTTTTTTGTAATCGGCGGCCTTACGGCTTTTCACGTAGTATTCGATGGTGCCTTCTTCCGGATTCGGTCGTTTGCCGACCACAAATAAATCGTGCTGATCGACAAACTCCTGCGTGCAGAAAGTATTAATCAGCATAAAATCACTGAAGTTTTCGCGCAGATTAAAAATCACTTCTTTGCCTTTACCCGTGGCAGCGTTAAAATTGCGCTGATCGTCGGCCAGTACAAGCTTCTGATAATCGCTGGACATCTTACCTTTTTCAGCCAGATCTTCGACATATTGAATCAGTCGCAAGCCGATGGCATACGGATTCAGTCCCACGCGGCTGAGCGATGTAACGCCGGCATTCAGCACGCCGTATCCGACTTCGTGGCCTACAATGCGATCGTCAGACCGGAACAGGTTATCGTGCCAATAGCTGGCCCAGCCTTCGTTGAGGATTTTGGTACGTATCTGCGGCGCAAAATACTGTGCGGTATTGCGCACAATCGTCAGTATGGCTTTCATCCAGTTGTTGCCGTCGCGCTTCAGAAACGGGCTGTTGTCGCGGATAAATTCAAGCAGATCGGCCGGTTGTTCCTGCGGAACATAAGCTTTGAACGCGCTTTCAAATTCCGGATGCTTCGAAATAATTTCGGCAAAAAATGCTTTCACACCCAATGCGCCCTGCTTTGTCACCAGCGCGTTGTAGCGCTCCTGTTCCTTGAATACAGCCAGTTCCTGACTCTGCAATACTTCGGGCAGAAAATGATTGAAATAATACGACACCATCGGATCGGGATCCATAGACGACGGATAGTCGCATTTAGCCAGCGTTTTGAAGTATCCGGTGATATTGTCAATGCTGCGTGCAAATTCAATGACATAATCGGTCCAGCGTCCGTAGCGGCTGCGGTACGATTCAATCAGACGCTTATCGCTGAGTGCAACGCCGACAAAATCATCGTTCCAGGTATGTTCAAACAAACGGTTGTTCTGAAAAAAATCGATATGTGCCAGTACATGATAAAAAATCATGATGTTCATCCAGTCCGGATTGTTATCGTTGTAGAATGATATCGCCGGACGGCTGTTGATCACGGTTTCATAAGGATTGGACGGATAGAGTTTGTACTTTCCGTATTCCTTCAACACCTCGATATCATGCACCCAGAAATCGTACAAAGTAGGAATCATCACCTTGGGCGATAACTCAAGCAGATCTTTGTTACTTACGATGTATTCAAGCGTTTCGTGTCCGAAATCAAGGCCCTGAGCCTTAGCCCGGAGCTTGCAGTCTTCCATGATCTGCTTGGTATGTTGATCGATCAGATACATAAATTTCTTTTTTATTCGCTCACCAGTTTTTTGATGGATTCGATAATGCGCGCTTCATCGACGGTATCGGCATTGAAGCCATCCATGCGGAATTCCTTCCGGCGCTTTTCGACGATGCCCGATTGTGTAATATTTTTTTCGACGGTTGTTTCGTTTTCGCCGGTCCACGAATTTTTCGAAATCGTGAAACCGACTCTGCTAACCACGGGCAGCAGTTTCATCAGTTCGGCGTACAGTTCTTTTCCGTCGCTGTCCCAGTCATCGCCATCGGTTCCGTAGAAGACATAAATGTTGTATTCGCGGGCCAGATGTTCGGTTTCGATAATTTTATTCACCAGTGCAAACGCAGGCGCCACGCGGGTTCCACCAGCCACCTGCAATTGATAATACTGCTGAAAGTCGCTCACTTCCTTCGCATCGGTGTCGTGAACAATAAAGCGGCTGATGACATTGTTGCTGTACTGATACATGAGCCAGCTGTAAATAAACAGATGCTGTGTGGCAATGGCTTCGGTAGGCTTGCCCTGCATCGAGCCGCTGTAGTCGCGCACAAAAAACACCACCGCCTGATTTTCGAAATCCTTTTCGGCCGACATGATGCGGTACACCAGATCATCGGGGCCAATAATCAGTTTGCTGGTATCGATGGGCTCGCCCGGTGTGATGTTTCCCAGCTGAATATTGGTTTCGACAATGCGCCGCATGGTGGCTTTTTTCTCCAGCAGCTGACCAAATCCGCGGTTGCGGTCGGTCAGGTCGTAGGTGATTTTCGACAGACTGCGTTTGGTGCCTTTGGGTTTGACATTGGGCAACTGAAATTTTTCGGTCAGAATTTTTCCCAGGTCATACACATCGTTGCCGGTCTCGTGGCTTTCGCCTCCGCCCTGCCCTGCGCCCTGTCCTTCGCCTTCGCCCTGCTGCGGCTGCGCTTTCTGTTTCCCGATGACTTCGCCTTCTTCGCCTTCGCCCGAGCCGCCGGTCGAGTCTTCATCGGTGATACTGTCGTCGTGGTAAAATTTCGGTTCGGTAGTCGAAGGCACAATCACTACTTTGCTTTTTTTGCCCTTACCGGGTTTCACAATTTTTCCAAGCCTGATGCGGCGCGTAAAACCATCGGCTTCGCGCTTGCGGTCCTGCTCAAGCAAATCTTCGAGAGTCCGCAGCATGAGCCGCGCATCGGGGTTGGGCGCATAATATCCAGGAAGCACTTTCCAGTCGTTGAGAAAATACAACGAGTGACTTTGCGCATCCGGATCAAACAACGCCGGCTTCCTGCGCAGCCGTTCATTAATCTCCTCCTCGCGGCGGATGTATTCGTCCGGAGTCAGCAATGGAATATGTTTTTCTTTCTTTGTCATTTAGATCAGCTTTCAGTAGTCAGCAATCAGCTTTCAGTGGTCAGTGGTCAGTGGTCAGTGGTCAGTAGCCAGTAGTCAGTTTTAATTTGTGGTTACTTTTTTCCACTTCAAACTTCACTTCATCCTTCTTAATTCCGTGCTCATAACGTCTCTCATATTTTCACATCTTCACATCATTTCGTTAAACGTTACAAGCGTTACACGTTACAGTCATTACAGATTTCGTCACTCATCTCTCTTCACACATTTCCACATTTTCACATTCTCACATCATTTCGTCCGCTGCGGCGGTTTCGTATTTTAATTCGCATCATCTTGCGTGCAGAAATATTCGATGGTTTTTTCGGCACAGGTGTGACAGTAGCCCAGCACATTGATCATGGTGTCGATCATTCGGTTGTAGAGGCGGTTGTTTTCTTCGTTGTTGCGGTTCGACAATGCACCCACCAGACTACCGGCACCGGCAATGTCGCTTTTGAGGCGCACATCGGTTACAGCCTTCACCAGATCGTTGTTGTCCATAAAATTGTAATTCGGATCGGTGTTCATTTTCTGACCATAAATTTTCGTAATCGTGGTGCGGAAACTCTGTTTCTGTTCATCGCTCTTCAGTCCCAACCGGTCTTCGACACTGTTGATGTACGACTCATCGATTTTTATGCTGATGAGTTTTTTCGACTGCGGATCCTGATAAGTCCAGATGCGGTTGGGTCCCAGATTTTTCGCATCGACGCCAATGATCATATTTACATAATTCATCACATCTTTTTCGATGGCGTTTGCTTCGTTCATATACGCATTGAAAATAGCCGTCATGGTATTTTCGCGATGCAGTCTGCGCGCGATTTTGATGTCGTTCATAAATTTGATGCGGTCGTTCTGATCGAGGACATAATCGATAATAACTTTTTCGATGGCCGGGAACACATCGTAGGCGTACATACATTCGCCTTCCTGCGTGTCGCTTTGTTCGAGCAGAATCTGAATGGCGCGGCCCAGGTTGCGGTGACCAAGACCTTTCTGTCCGAAGCGCCGTGTGATGTCGGGATCGGAATTGAGTTCATTCACCACTTCGGCCAGTGTACGCATGCTTTTTTCGCCTGCTACTTCACCGGCAGCCAGTTTCATCATTTCAACCGGATTCAGTTTTTCGTTGGCAGGCATACGGGTGAGAATAAATGCCGTTGAAATGGCCTGATTCAGGTTTGGATCGATGTGGAGTTTTCTGCCGACAAAGTTGGTTTTCTCAACACCGCCCAGCGAATACGAAGTGAGCAGTTTCTGCAGATGCAGATTGGTGTTGTGCGACATATACGTCAGGCGGCAGCGGTCGATGATGGGGGCCTGTTCTTTTTCTTCCTGGAAGCGGGCAAATTCAGCATTGTTCGATGTGGCTACAATCAGCGTGTCGAGCGGCCATTTGAAGCCTTCGATTTCGATGGAGCGGTTTTGAATAACGCCGAGATAGACCTGCACGAGGTCGCGTTTGTTTTTGAAAATTTCATCGGCAAAGTGCGAGAACTTCCCGCGTACCGATTTGTCTAGCTCGATGGCAAACAAAGAGATGTGCGTCTGCTCTTTTTTAGTTTGCTTCAAAAGCGACGTTAAGCCGTTATTGTACCGATTGAGGTACATGTTGTCGATTTGACGGTTGGAGCCGATAACGATCGCTTTACAGTTATTGTCCAAACGCGACAAGATGAGTTGCGTCGTGTTGTTGGAGCTGTTTTGCCACTCGTCTAAGATGACGATGGCATTGGAAAGCGTTCGTCCCCTAGCCTCTCCCGGCCAGAGCTTTTCGATGTTGTACTTGGTGATGAGCTCTTGCACCTTTTTCTCGATCGCCATTTG